>Ga0247609_10005997_pt1 | contig 11798 bp, 11 predicted proteins | sample 172DNAGHGlowgp2_FD_193487 | JGI IMG/M metagenome (GOLD analysis project Ga0247609, IMG submission 193487) | Sheep rumen microbial communities from Palmerston North, Manawatu-Wanganui, New Zealand - 1728 DNA GHGlow gp2 | ecosystem: Host-associated > Mammals > Digestive system > Stomach > Rumen ... | reverse complement strand
AGATAAATCTGTTAATTGTTTATCTGTTAATTTATATTCTTTAAAATCAGTTCCGTTTGGATAAATACTTGTAATTGTGTATTTGCTTTCTTCTATATCATAAAGACTATTAATTATGTATTCAATAGGATATACGGATACTGTTATATGGGCTCCTTTTAAGTCATCTTTACCACAACCAGTAATGGTTAGTGATAAGAATAATACTAATAAAATTATGATCTTTTTTTTCATATAATACTCCTTGTAATAATTATTTTTGATATAATAATTTTACTACAAAAAATTAGTTTAGTAAATATTGCAATAATTTGGTATAATGGTTGAAGGTGATAGTTATGGATTTTCTAGAAAAATTCGGTATTAAGATAAAAGATAAAGAATTATTGTTACAAGCTTTAACTCATTCTTCTTATTCTAATGAACATAATGAAAAGAATTATGAAAGATTAGAATTTTTAGGAGATGCTGTTTTGCAAATCCTTATGAGTGATTATCTATATAATAATATGAATCTAACAGAAGGCGAAATGAGCAAAACTAGAGCAAGTTATGTTTGTGAAAGTGCTTGTGCTAAGTATGCAGAAAAGATTAATTATTTACCATATATTAGAGTTGGACATGGTCAAATAAATAATATTAATGAAACTATAATTGCTGATATTTTTGAAAGTATTATGGGATGCATTTATTTAGATCAAGGCTTAGAAGCTGCACGTAGTTTATTTGAACAAGTTGTTATACCTTGCGTTGAAAATCATAGTATTTTCCAAGCTGATTATAAGAGTAAGTTACAAGAACTAGTTCAAACAACAAAAAAATCTTTAGATTATAGGGTTGTTTCTGAAACAGGCCCTGCTCATGATAAGAGATTTGAAGTTGAAGTCGTAATAGATAATATTGTATATGGAAGAGGTTCTGGGCATAGTAAGAAGGAAGCTGAACAAATGGCAGCTTTAGATGCCTACAATAAACAAGCAAAAATATAGGTGATGGTATGTATTTAAAATGTATTAGATGTAATGGATTTAAATCATTTGCCGAGAAAACAGAATTCGATATTAATAAAGGAATTACGGGAGTAGTTGGCCCTAATGGTAGTGGTAAGAGTAATATCGTAGATGCTGTTAGATGGGTTTTAGGTGAACAATCAGTTAAGGCTTTACGTGGTGATAGCAGTATGAGTGATGTTATTTTTGCTGGTTCAAAAACCAGAGGACCTCAATCTAGAGCATGGGTTAGTTTAACTTTTGATAATACAGATCATTATTTAAATAGTGAATTCAATGAAGTAGAGATTAAAAGATGTGTTTATCGTACTGGAGAAAATGAATATTATATTAATAATGCAAAGGTTAGATTAAAGGATATTACAGATCTATTCTTAGATAGTGGTGCTGGTAAGGAATCTTTTAATATTATTAGCCAAGGTGCAGTTGCTGATATTATTAATAGCAAACCTGATGATAGAAGAGTAATCTTTGAAGAAGCAGCAGGTGTTTTAAAATATAAAAAACGTAAGGAAGAATCTTTCCGTAAATTAGAAAGAACTAATGAAAACTTAGAAAGAGTTAATCTTTTAATAGATGAGTTAATGGTATCTTTAGATCCATTAAAGGAACAAAGTGAAAAAGCACAAAAATATTTAGATTATAAAGAATCTCTAACTAGTATAGAGATTGCTCTTATTGCTAGTGATATTGAAAATATTAATAATGAGTATGCTAAAGTACAAGAACGTGTTAAGTTTTTAACTAATGATTTAGAAAGAATTAGTTTAATTAATGATACTGATAATACAAGAGTTGAAAATTTGAAATTAAAAAGTTTGAAACTTGATGATGAGATTGATTCAAAGAATCATTTATTAGTAGATATTAATAATGAAATAGCAGAGTTAGATAGTAAGAAAAAAATCACAATGGAAAGACAAAAGTATGAAGTTGATGATAATAAACTACAATTAAGTATGTTTACCTTACAAGAAGAAGTTCTTGCTTTAACTAATTCTATTGAATCTTCTAAAAACGAATTAAAAGAATTACAAAGTAATCTAGAAGTTAAACAACTAAGAAGTATGGAATTAATAAAAGTTAATGAAGATGAAAAGAATAAACGTAATTCTATAATAGAAAAAATTAATAATGTTAATAAAGACATTTTAGTTATGAGTAATAAAGTTGATATTTTAAATGAAAATATCAATAGTGATTCTAAATTACCATATAGTGTTAGAAATGTTTTAAGTAATATTAGATTAAAAGGTATTCATGGAGTTTTAGGTAAATTAATTGATGTTCCTGAAAAATATACAACTTGTATTGATGTAGCATTAGGTGCTCAATTAAATGTTGTTGTGGTTGATGATGAAAAGAAAGCTAAAGATGCTATTGAGTATTTAAAAGAAAATAAATTAGGTAGAGCAACATTCTTCCCAATATCTATTATTAAACCAAGAAATGTTTTGTTTGAAGATTTAGAGAAAATTAAGGATTTGGATGGTTATGTAGGTACTGCAGATTCTTTAGTTAAATACGATGAGCAATATAAAGGTATTGTTTTAAATCAATTGGGTAATGTTATTGTTGTTAAAGATATTGATACTTTAAATAAAGTCGGTAAATTAATTAATTATAAATATAAGATTGTTAGTTTAGCTGGTGAAGTTCAATATGCTGGAGGAGCAATGACAGGTGGATCTTTAAAGAGTGCTACTGGTGTTTTAAATCAAAAATATGAATTAGAAGATCTTAAAAAAGATTTAGACAAGAAACATGAAGAATTAAAGAAGTTAGAAGAAGAATTAAAAGATCTAGATAAATCAATTAATAAAAATGCAACTGAACTAGAAAACAATCAAAGAGAAGTTGTCTTATTAACTGAACAAGTTAATATTAAAAATGCTAATTTAAATAATTTAAATAAGAATTACGAAAATAAGAATAGTGAACTTGTTGGAGTTAAAAATAAAAAAGAAAATAAATTAGATAAAGAATTAGAAGATATTTTAAATACTTATTATGAAAAAGTAGCTGATAAGGAAAAACTAGATAAAGAATTAGAGAAATTAAAGAGTGAGAAATTTGATTTAACTAATGAAATTAATAATCTAGAGAAAGAATATCGTGAAGCTAATGCAGAAATAACAAATAAGCAAAACGAATTAAAATTAGAAGAGATTAAATTAGGTAAGATGGATGTTAGATTAGATAATCTATTGTTAGAGTTAAATGAAGATTATAATTTAACATACGAGAAAGCTCATGAAGATTATAGTTTAGATATTGATCCTGATACAGCGAGAATCACAGTCAATAATTTGAAAGCAAAGATTAGAAGTCTTGGTGAAGTAAATACAGGAAGTATTGCTGAATATAATCGTATTAATGAAAGATATACATTCTTATCTAATCAAAGGAATGATTTGGAAGCTTCAATTAATGGCTTAGTATCTGTAATTGAAGAGATGGATGAAATTATGAAGACTAAGTTTGTTGAAACATTTGAAAAAATTAAAGACGAATTTAGTGTTGTATTTAAAAAACTATTTAAGGGTGGAGAAGGAGTTTTGGAACTTACTAATCCAGATGATATTTTGAATACGGGAATAGAAATATCTGCTTTACCTCCAGGAAAGAAATTAAATTCAATTGCACTTCTTTCTGGTGGTGAGAAGACATTAACAGCAATTGCGTTATTATTTGCAATTCTTAATGTTAAACCTGTTCCATTTGTTATCTTAGATGAAGTAGAAGCGGCTTTAGATGATGTTAATGTTGCTGCCTTTGGTAATTATTTAATGTCTAAAAAAGATCGTAGTCAGTTTATTATTATTACTCACAAAAAGAAGACTATGGAGTTTGCTGATGCTTTATATGGTATTACAATGCAAGAATCAGGAGTTTCTAAATTGGTTAGTGTTAAATTAGAAGGGTAGTTTTATGAAGAAGAAATTCACAATGGAAAACGACGTCGGAATTCAAGTAAACTATACAGTTCTTGGAAGGCATGATGATTATATTATTTATACAAACTATATGCCTTCAGATAACGAACTAGGAATTCGTTTATTGGTTGGAAAGTTAATAAGCGAAGAACCTTTTAAAATCGAAAGATTACCTCTTAGTAAAGAAAAAGAAATAATAGAGGAGTTTAAACTGGCTATTATTACAACTGGTAGAAAAATAAGAAGAGTTAAATAATTCTTCTTTTTTTTATGTAAAAAAAGGATATTGAACTTCGATGTTTAATATATAGGGTAGGAGGTATTGTAATGAGTTATTTAATTAAGGAAATGCAAGAGGATGAAAAACCTCGTGAGAGATTAAAAAGATATGGAGTTGAATCTTTAAGTAATGAAGAATTATTAAGCATTTTAATGAGAACAGGGACTAAATCTAAATCCGTTAAAACACTGAGTTTTGAATTATTAAAAAGATTTAATATTCATGATTTTGCTAAGGTTAATTATCAAAGTTTGAAAGAAGTATTAGGTATTGGAGATGCTAAAGCATTAAGTATCTTAGCAGCAATTGAATTTGGTAAAAGAGTATTTAGTAAAAGTGACAGTGTATTTCATATTAAAACTGGTGATGATGTGTTTTTGTTATGCAAAGATGAACTTAGTTATGAGATTCAAGAAAAGTTTTTAGCTATTTATTTAGATACAAGGAAGAATGTAATTGCTAAGAAAATTATTTTTGTTGGGACCGTAAATGGAAGTAATGTAACGCCAAGAGATGTTTTTAGAGAAGGGGTTAGATTGAATGCAGCATCGATGATTATTGTTCATAATCATCCAGCCGGATATTTGAAAGCTAGTAGAGAAGATATTGAATTAACAATTGATTTTATTAAGTTAGGTAAAATGATGGGAATTACAATTACAGATCATATTATTATAGCTGGAGATAAATATTTAAGCATTAGGGAAGAAAATCCTCAGTTATTTATTGCTATTTAAGAATATTTGTTTTATTATAATTATTACATTCAGGAGGGTTTTGTTATGGCAACATATTCTATTAAAAAGATAAATAACGGTGAATATAAGGAAATAGAAAAGACTTTAGTTTTAGATGTTACTAAATTCCGTGGACATGGTGATACTTTGTTTTTTAATGTTGAAGGAGAAGAAGTTCCTGTTGTTTTTTCTTTAGATATGTTTGAAAACATAATGCTAAGTCAGATACAACAAGGATTTATGGAATCTTTAGAATATAAGGATGGTCTTATTGTTGCGACAACTAGAGACGGCAATACAATAAAGAAGTATACTTATGATTTTGGTTGGAATAAACCAGTTTCTGCTAATTATGGGTTTAGTTCGGAAATTCCTTTAGAAACTTTGAAAAGTATTATCTATAAAATTGTTTCTTTTTATAATGAAAATCCTAATAGAGAAATAATGTCACAACAAAAATATATCCGTATGATTTTAGATATTATGGATGGAGATCGTTTACCTAAGATTGAAGATAAAGATGAAATATTAAGAGTATTTCAAGTTTATCATGGCAATAAAGCTGAAATATTAGAAACACTACTTGAGAATGTTGTTTTCTATGATGATAATGATTATGTATTAGAATATGGAAGATTTTTAAGAAATAAAAAATTAAATGCTATTAAGTATGATGTATTGAATCAAATGGAAATTAAAATGTTAATGTTTGCCGTTAATAATGATGCTTATGATTTATATCAAGAATATAATAGTCATACTCATATTCCTAGAGTAGAAGTGGAATATAAATACGTTGATGAAAATGGAAATGAAGTAGAACCTCCAGTTGAGGAAGTAGAAGCTGGTACTCTTTTATCTATTGGTAGAGAGTTGATTAAAAGAGGGGCTTCTAGTTTAAAAGATGCAACTATTTCAGGCGCTACTAGAGTAGCAGAAAATGCTTCATTATTGATGGAGAAGATTAAATCTAAAAGAAGAACTAGATAATAGTTCTTTTTTCGTTAATATGTGGGCATTTTTGTTTGACTTATTAAGGTTTTCTTGTTATAATTGAAGACGTTTTGAAGGGCTTTCTTCGAAACCGCACTAAAAAGGTTTAAGTATCGTTGATCACCTCGAGGGCGTGACTTTAAAAATTTATAAGGAGGTATGTAGATGAAAGCTGTATTTGTAACAGGTGGAAAACAATATTATGTTACTGAAGGTGACACAATCTATGTTGAAAAGCTTGATGCTGAAGTAGGCAAAGATGTTGAATTCGATGAAGTATTATTCGTTGATGGTGTTGCTGGAACTCCAACAGTAAAAGGAGCTAAGGTTGTTTGTACTGTTGAAAAACAAGGTAAACAAAAGAAGGTAGTTGTTTTCAAATATAGACCTAAGAAAAAATTCCGTAAGACTCAAGGTCATAGACAACCATATACTATGTTAACTGTTAAGAAAATTGTTAAGTAATTATGATTAAAGTTAATATTAAGAATAAAAATGGGAAAGTTTATGAAATTGTAGTCAAAGGTCATGCTAGATATGATGATTATGGTAAAGATATTGTTTGTGCTGCTGTTAGTACAATGATGATTACTACAATTAATAATATTATTAGTCTAGATGACTCAATTAATTATGTAGAAGATGAAGGGTTACTTAAAGTAACTACAAAAATGGAAACAGAGATTAATCAAAAACTTCTTAATAATGTAATTATGATGTTAGAAGAATTGAAAGATCAGTATCCAAAAAATATTGAGATAAGAAATGAGGTTTAAATATGAATTTTATGAAATTAAATATCCAATTATTCGCTCACGTTAAAGCTCAAGGTTCTACTCAAAACGGTAGAGATTCAAGAGGTCGTAGATTAGGTGCTAAGGCTGCTGATGGTGAAACTGTTAATGCAGGAAGCATTCTTTATCGTCAAAGAGGAACTAAAGTTTATCCTGGCGTAAATGTTGGAATGGGTAAAGACCATACTTTATTTGCTAAAGTTACTGGTGTTGTTAAATACGAAAGACTTGGCAGAGATAAGAAAAAAGTTAGTGTTTACGAAGTAAAATAATAAAAATAGGACCTTTTTAAAGGTCCTTTATTTATGTTATAATGTGATAGAAAAAGAGGTGAATGGCATGTTTGTTGATGAAGTAGTTATTAAATTAATCGCTGGTAATGGTGGAGATGGATGTACTTCTTTTAGAAGGGAAAAGTTTATACCATTTGGTGGACCTAATGGAGGTAATGGAGGAAAAGGTTCTGATATTATCTTTCAAGTTGAAAAAGGTTTAAAAACATTAGTTGATTTAAAATATAAGAAGATTATAAAAGGGGATAAGGGTGTTAACGGAATGGGTTCTGATCGTAATGGCAAGAACGCTGAAGATGTTATAGTTAAAGTTCCTGAAGGTACTACATTAATCGATGATAAAACAGGCTTAATTATATGTGATTTAACTCATGATGGAGAACAATTTGTTGTATGTCATGGGGGTCGCGGCGGTAGAGGAAATAAAGCTTTTGCTACGCAAGAAGATCCAGCTCCTAAAATGAGTGAATATGGTGAACCTGGAGAAGAACGTGTTGTTAAATGTGAATTAAAAGTACTAGCTGATGTTGGGTTAGTTGGAATGCCATCTGTTGGGAAAAGTACTATTTTATCTTTGATAAGTGGAGCTAATCCCAAAATTGCAGCTTATCATTTTACAACATTGAATCCTAATTTAGGTGTTGTTAAACTTAAAGATGAGAGAGTATTTGTTATGGCTGATTTACCTGGTTTAATTGAAGGAGCAGCAGAAGGTGCTGGACTAGGTGAAAAATTCTTAAAACATGCTATGCGTACTAAAATAATTGCACATGTTATTGATATGGGTGCTTTTGAAGGAAGAGATCCAATTGAGGATTATAAGGTTATTAGAAAAGAAATTGAATCTTATGATGAAAAATTAGCAAAGAAGAAAGAAATAGTTATAGCTAATAAGATGGATTTAGAAAATGCTAAAGATAATTTGGAAAAGTTTAAAAAAGCATTTCCTAAGTTAGAAGTTATTGAAATATCTGCAATGAATAATACTGGTTTAGATGATATGATTATTAAACTTGCAGATACTTTAGATACTATTGAAGATGAACCTTTATATGAGGAAGCTAAATATGAAGGACATGTAGTTTATAAATATGAGAATAAGCAACCATTCACAATTACTAGAAAAGATAATGGTAATTGGGTTATTCATGGAGATGAAGTTGAAAAATTATTCTTAATGACTAAATTCCATGAAGATCAAAGTGTTGATAGATTTGCTCGTAAGATTCGTGGTATGGGTATTGAAGCTGAATTAGAGCGTCTTGGTGCTAAACCGGGAGACGATGTAGAAATCCTAGATTGGGTATTTACTTTTAAAGAATAATAGAGATATTATTCTTTTTTAATTAGACAAACTATGATAAACTAGATATTGGTGGTAGAGATGAAAAATAAGTATGATGTAATTATAGTAGGAGCTGGACCAGCCGGTCTATTTACTGCTTATGAACTTATAACAAAAAATAATAAACTAAAGGTTGCTATTTTAGAGAAAGGCTCTTGTGTTAAAAATAGAGTTTGTCCTATGAACGCTAAGGGAATTCCTTGTCAAAACTGTAATCCATGTGCAGTGCTTGCAGGTTATGGTGGAGCTGGAACTTTTTCTGATGGTAAATTAAATTTTATTCCTAAATTGGGTAAAAGTGATTTAACTAAATATATGCTTGAAAGTGAAGCTAATAAGTTAATTGATGAAACCGAAGAAATATTCAATAAGTTTAATATGGACGCTGAAGTTTATCCATCCAATATGGACGAAGCTAATGAGATAAAGAAACAAGTTGCCATTGCCGGAGCAAGATTATTAGTTATTAAGCAAAAACATTTAGGAAGCGATCATCTTCCTGAGTATATTCAAGGTATTTGCGATTTCTTAAGTTCAAAAGGTGTAACTTTAATAGATAGAGCAGATGTTACTGATATTAAAACTATTAATCCTGATGAACATGAAGTAACTTATAAAACTGGTTCTAAAGAAACAACTTTAACATCTAAGTATGTTGTAGTAGCTCCTGGTAGAACTGGAGCTAAATGGATTCAAGAATTAGCTGATAAGTATAAAATACCTTATTTATCTCAAAGTATTGAGATTGGTGTTAGAGTAGAAGTTAGAAAAGAAATTATGGAAGAAATTACAAATGTAATTTATGATCCAACAATCTTTATTAAAACAGATACTTATGGCGATGAAATTAGAACTTTCTGTACTAATCCAGGGGGATTTGTAGCTAAAGAAAACTATTATGGATTTATTTGTGTTAATGGTCATGCATTAAAGGATATTAAGAGTAATAATACAAACTTTGCTTTTATTTCTAAAGTTAATTTAACACAACCAGTTACAAATACTCGTTTATATGGTGAAAGTATTGCTAGAATAGCTAATGTTTTAGGTGATGGAAAACCAATTATTCAAAGTTTAAAAGACTTAAAGCAAGGCAGAAGAAGTGAATGGCATCGTATTAATAAAGGCTTTATTGAACCAACACTTAAAGATTGTGTTGCTGGAGATTTAGCGTTAGTTATGCCACATCGTTTGATTACTAATATTTTAGAGGGATTAGAAACTTTAAATAAGATTATTCCTGGTGTTGCAAATGATGATACATTGTTATATGGACCAGAGATTAAATTCTTCAGTAATGAGATTGAGACTGATAATAAATTTAGATTAGAAAACGATAATATTTATTTCGTTGGAGATGGGGCAGGTAAAGCTGGTAATATTGTTACTGCAGCTGCTACAGGTCTTGTTGCTGCACGTGATATTTTAGAGAGAAAATAACTACAAAAATGTGGTTATTTTTTTATTATTTTTGGGGCTGTTTTGATTGAATTTTGACACTTGTAATGATATACTTTAATTAGTATAAAAGAGAGTGTAGGGATAGGTATGGCCAAAAATAGAAAAAAGATACTAATTTTTAATACTTTGTTATTAATTCTTTGCTGTGTAATAGTAGGATTGTATTGTTTGAATCCTGTTAAGCAAGAATTAAAAAAATATAAGCTATCATTTGATAGTGATGGAGGAACTGAAGTTGCTGCTTTGATGATTGATGAATGTAAGCCAGCACAAAGACCAATTGATCCTGTTAAGGATGGATATATATTCGTTGGTTGGATGCTTGGAAGTCAGATGTATAACTTTAACGATGAAGTTTGTGGAGACACTGAATTGAAGGCAGTTTGGGAAGAAAGACAACCAGATATTAAGTATATTACTGTTTATTATGTAGTAGATGGTGGTACTGAAGGATATCCTGTTGTAGTTGAAGATGGAACAGTTCCTGAGAAGCCTGTAGATCCTACGAGAGATGGTTATACTTTTAAAGGTTGGACTTTAAATAATAATCCTTATAATTTTGACAAGCCATTGAGTGATGGCGATAAAGTATTTGCAACTTGGGAAGAAGTTAAAAAGGAAGAACCAAAACCTGAAGAACCTAAACCTGAAGATCCAAATGCAAATAAAACTTATAAAGTTACATTTAACTTAGATGGTGGTACTGGAAGTTGTAAAGAACAAACGGTTAAACATGGAGCTACTGCAAAAGGATGTACACCTACTAAAAATGGATACACATTTAGTGGTTGGTCTCCTGCAATTACTACTAAGATAACTAAAGATACAACATTTAAAGCGCTTTGGACTAAAAAACCAGAAGTTATTAAGTATACTGTTTCATTCAATTTGAATGGTGGTTCTGGAAATTGTCCGGATAGAACAGTCAATGCTGGTACTAGTGTAAATCCTGCAAGTTATTGTTCTGCTTCTAGAACTCATTATAAAGTTAATTGGGGCGGTTCAAGAGTAATTAATTCAAATTATACATTTACAGCTAGTTGGACTAAAAATACATTTAGAATTACTTGTCCTAAAGTTGGTGAATATGCTGCCGATTGTATCCTTCATGTCTATGATGGTAATAGTGAGATTTCAACCGGTTCAGTTAAATATTCTTATAGTGGAAGATCTAAAACAGCGAGTATTGGTGATTCAATTGATGCAAACTATTTCGCTGGTGGTACTGGATTTGTAGTTACAGTTTCTGGCGATACCTTTAATGCTAATAAAGGTTAGAAGGGAGAGAGGATTATGAAAAAGAGATTTATATTTATATTTGTATTATTATTAATGTTTGTTTCTAGTGTTTCGGCACAAGAAATATCTCATAAAGACATCCCTGAAGATGCTGTAGTTATTGGAACTCATTTATATTCTAGAGAATATGAATATACTAATTCTGGAGTTTATCGTGGCTCTATTACATCTCAGGTTGTTATGATGGGTTCATCTTCTCTTGATACATCTTCTTATTCTTCTAATAATGATTTTATAATATATCGTAAAGTATTTAATGAAAATCCTGATAATCCTATAGAAGAACCAGAAGAATGGATTAACTCACTTACTGGTCAAGATATTCCTCTTTCACAAATTCCTGATGCCTTTACTATTTATTATATAAATGGTACATGTGTTGAAGCAGGAGGATGTTCTCAACCTGGTGGATCAGGCGGTGGTGGAGATCCAACCATTCAACACTCTGTTACTTTTAGGAACGTTTATGGCCTTAGTCCAAGAGAACGTGCATATCCTGCGAATGATGGCGGTTTATTATCTGCTAATTATAAACCAGATACACCTGTTAGATATGGGTATACATTTAAAGGCTGGTTTGAAGAAGATGGTCATCAATTTGCTTTTAATCAACCAATTACAAGAGATTATGTGTTACATGATGAGTGGAC
>Ga0247609_10005994_pt1 | contig 11805 bp, 11 predicted proteins | sample 172DNAGHGlowgp2_FD_193487 | JGI IMG/M metagenome (GOLD analysis project Ga0247609, IMG submission 193487) | Sheep rumen microbial communities from Palmerston North, Manawatu-Wanganui, New Zealand - 1728 DNA GHGlow gp2 | ecosystem: Host-associated > Mammals > Digestive system > Stomach > Rumen ... | reverse complement strand
AAGTTATGATAAAAAAAGATAGCAATAAAAAAATGGTGGCCAGAAGTGGAATCGAACCACTGACACAGGGATTTTCAGTCCCTTGCTCTACCAACTGAGCTATCTGGCCATCCGTGGGACACATAATAAAGTATAAAAAAACAAAAAGCAAGGAAAAATAAAAATGTTTACGATAAAAGGCAAAACAAAAGAATGGGAAGTTGTTGTAGGTCTGGAAACTCATATAGAAGTTTTATCCAACAGTAAAATTTTCAGTGGTGCATCTGCGGATTATAATCCAACGGTTGCCCCGAATACCCAGGCATGCATGGTTGACGTTGCAATGCCAGGTATGTTGCCTGTATTAAATAAATATTGCGTTGAACAGGCAATTAAATTTGGTTTGGGGATAAATGCTGAAATCTCTAAACACAGCCGTTTTGCCCGTAAACAGTATTTTTACCCTGACCTGCCCCAGGGATACCAGATTTCTCAACCAGCCGAAGAACCACCGGTGGTTGGTCGTGGTTGGGTTGAAATTATGGGCGATGACGGAAATCCAAAAAAGATTTTAATTGAACGTGCCCATTTGGAACAAGATGCTGGAAAATTAAAACACGATATGCATCCAACAAAATCATTTGCCGATTACAACAGAACAGGTGTTACATTGTTGGAAATTGTCACTTTCTTGGACACGAAAAATCCAGAAAATAATTCTTATATAACTTCACCTGACGAAGCAGAAAGATACCTGCGTCAAATTCGTGAAATCGCACGTGCATTGGGTGTTTCCAAGGCAAATATGGAAGAAGGTTCCATGCGTGCTGACGTTAACGTATCTGTTCGTCCAGTTGGTGCAACATACTTTAACGAACGTTGTGAAATCAAAAACATGGTATCGTTTAAATTTATCAAGGCCGCCATTGAATATGAAGCAAAACGCCAAATAGAAATACTTGAAAACGGTGGAACAATTGAACGCAATACGATGCGTTACCTGCCAGATGAAGGAATAACTACTGTACTGCGCAGCAAAGAAGATGCACTTGATTATCGTTATTTCCCAGATCCAGATTTATTGGAATTGGAAATAACCGATGATGATATTGAACGTATTCGCAAAACAATGCCTGAATTACCATCTGCAACACGTGCAAGATATATCAATGAATTTGGATTAAGCGAATATGATGCCACACGTTTAACAGAAACAGTTGATATTTCACATTGGTATGATACGGCTGTTAACGGCAAAAAAGAACGTGCAAAACCTGTTGCAAACTGGTTGATTTCCGAATTGTTTGCACATCCTGAAAATATGGATATTGAAAATAAAATTACTGAAAACACAGATCCAGATGCACCACGTATTATCACACCGGCAAATATTGCTGAATTGGTTGATATGATCGCATCAAACGAAATCAATGGTAAACAAGCCAAAGAAATCTTTATCAAAATGTTGGATGGTGAACGTGGAACAATTCATGAAATTGCCGATAAATATGGTATGAAACAAATTACTGATACCGGGGCAATTGAATCGGCTGTGGATGAAGTGATAAAAAATAATCCGGCCCAGGTTGAACAATATAAATCTGGCAAAGTTGGATTATTGGGTTTCTTTGTTGGTAATGTTATGAAGGCAACACATGGTCAAGCCAACCCTGCGATGGTAAGCGATTTGTTAAAACAAAAACTGGGTTAATATGAACGATATTATTATTGCTTATATTTCACCAGACATAGAATCACAAATGCGCGAAAAAATTGCAGAAAGACTGCGTATACGTCAAATTCAAACAACCACTGATGTAAACAAAGCTACACTTGTGATTTCTTGTTTACAACAAATCCAAGAACCAAGTTTAACATTATCAGAACTGGCGGAAAGTCTGATTCAACAAACCGTGCAAGAAATTGTTGAATTAAAAGATTTAATGTACGAAGATATACCGCGCAAAACACAAAAAACAAAGCACCAAAAACATGTATATGCTTTGAAACAATATAAACAAATACAACAAAGACAAAAACGAATATTTTTAACAAGAATAAAACATAAATAAAAAAACGAAAGGATGAAAAAATGAAAATAGTAGCAATTATTGAAGATAATCCAATCACAGGTGTTCGTTACGGCACAGTAGAAATTCAAGAATATAATAATAATATTCAAAGAAGATTAGACAGATATAACAGATTCCGCAATGAATTGAAACGCGTTGCACATACAACAAGAACAAAACATAAATAATATGAACACTATGCAGAAATTTTTTATACAAACTTTTGGTTGCCAAATGAACGTATATGACGGACAAAGAATTGCCGCCATGTTAGAAAAACACGGCATGATTCAAACAGATGATGTTACTGATGCAGATTTAATCATCCTTAACACCTGTGCCGTTCGTGCAAAAGCAACAGACAAAGTTTATTCTGCATTAGGACGTATAAGACGCGCAAAGAAAAAATCTGCATTGCTTGGCATTGTTGGGTGTGTTGCACGCGAATCTGGCGGTGATGCGTTTAAACGAATTCCTGAATTAAATTTTGTTTTGGGACCACAAAGCTACCACAAATTGCCGGACATTATTAAAAATCCAGACACCAAGATATTAAACATAGATTTGGGCGGACTTGAAAAATTTGATGAATTGCCACAAATGACAAAATCACCAACTGTTGCATATATTCCAATTCAAGAAGGCTGTAATCATTGTTGTACATATTGTATTGTACCATATACACGTGGTCGTGAATTATCCCGTCCTTTTGATGATGTGATTAATGATACGATTAACGCTGCCAAAACTGGTGCAATTGAAATATGTTTTTTGGGGCAAAATGTAAATGGATATAAATATACAGACAAAGACGGAAAAGAATATCGTTTATCTGATTTAATTCGCGAAACCGCTAAACTTCCTGAAATCAGCCGTATACGTTTCACATCCAGTTATCCAACAGAAATGACAGATGATTTAATCGAAATTTTTGGAACAGAACCAAAATTATTACCTTTTCTTAATATGCCTATTCAAAGCGGATCTCCGCGCATATTGAAAAAGATGAACAGACCAGATGATATTAACGCATACAAAACAATTGTAAAAAAATTAAAATCTGTTCGTCCAGACATTCAAATTTCTTCTGATTTTATTGTTGGTTTTCCAGATGAAACAGACAATGATTTTGAACAAACTTTGTCTATAGCACATGAAATAAAATATATAAATTCATATTCATTTAAATATTCACCACGTCCACATACAGCCGCAGCATTAATGCCAAATCAAATCAGTGAACAAATAAAATCTGTCCGTCTTTATAAATTAGATGCCCAATTAAACGAAAACCAACGCGAATTCAATATGTCTTGTATCGGACAAGAAATGATTTGTTTATTTGAAGGCATAGACAAAACAGGTTGTAAATTGGTTTTCCGTACACCATATATGCAACAATGTATCGTTGAAAAACCAGATTATGACATTACACCTATTCAAAAAATAAAAATCACAGAAGCAAACAAGGCATGTTTACGTGGCGAAATAATCAAATAAATCAAAATAACATTTTTGCATTCAAAGATAACTGATAATTATAATCAAAATCATCTTTTAATATACCCACACTTAATGTTGCGCCTGCTTCGTCTGTGACAGACCAAAAACCAACTTTGGCAGACGAATACAAATTACCATTACTAGCAATTGCACCGTCCAAACCGTATTCATATTTAATCCCGTCTGTTATAAAAGAATATTTTAACCCTGCCCCGCCACGCACATAAAAATCATTATCCAAAACATCTGCTACTTTGTAATTTTGATATCCGGCACCAACAAACGGTGAAATAATAAAATCATTACCAATATAAAAATCATAACCACCATCCAATAATGTATACCAAGATATTCCATACGGATTATCTTTTATTTCATTATCAGATATATAATTTGCTTTAAATTTGGTTACATTTATTCCACCAACACCTTTAAACCATAATTTTTCAAAATATTGTTTTAATTTTATATCTGCACCGTATGTAAAACCAGAAAAATCATTTATATCATCACTGTATTCAAAACGATTTAATTGCAAACCGAAATTAAGATAAAAATCATTATAATTATTTCCAATATAAATACGTCCACCAAGATTACTGATTTTATCGGATATTGTGTACATTGGTGTAAAACCTAAACCGAAATCAGATTTATCATTAATCCCATTCATTAACGTAAAATTATTTGTAACACGTATCGGCCGCAATAAAATCCCATGATTAAAACGATACGATTTAGATATAATGTTATTTATTTCATTAGTACTGGTTGCAGAATCTAATGCTTTGATTAATTTATCATTTGGATCGGATTGTCTGATTTTTTCCAATGCCGAATTTGCACCGTTGTTAATCACACTGTAATTTGTTTCACGAATAATTTTTAATTTAAATCTGTTGCCTATGATTTCTGTTTCTGTTCTTGTCGAACTGTCCAGTCCATCTATATTCACAATAACAGAATTATTACCAAATATATTACCGATAATTTCACCGTCATAATCTGTGGCAGTTGTATCTGTTATTATCAAAGATATCGGGCCAGACAGATTTACTGTTTTTCCCCAATTTTGCCATTGTGCAAAATCATCTATTACAATAGATGTATTTTTAACATCAAAAGCTGTTGCATCAATACCTTCTATTATAGAAAAATCCAAATTATCAAGATTTTCTATTTGAACATTGAAAACACCACCGATTACATTGATATTTGTTATTTCTGGCACAAAAGTTATTATCTGTGTCACATTACCATTTGTATTTATTATATCACCGTATATCGTCCCGCTGTTATAAATCGACAAATTCTGTTCGTTTGTATCTATATTGGCATATATAATTCCACTGTTATGCAAACAAATTGGCCCGTTCATTGTTATTGTGTTTCCAACAGAAGACACCTCTGCACCAGATTCAACAAAAACATCATAAACAGAATCATTAAAAGCAACAACCGAAGAATAATCCGTACCAGACATAAATGTCTGATCTGCATACACAGGCAACACGAAAAACAAACTATTAATCAAAAATAGGTATTTTTTCATAACATTTTGATACTAGCACACATATTAAATATCTAACAACAAAAAAATCCCGTATAAAAACGGGATTCAAAGCGAAACAAGGAATTATTATTAAAACATATAACGAATACCAATATCACCACTGAAATCATGCATTCCAGAAGCAACATCAATATAGTTATAACGTGCTGCAACATCGACTTTGAAACAGCCAAAAGGCATTCCTAAACCGACTGTTCCCATAGCAGAGAATTTTGCGTTATCTTCACTGCGATAATACGTTCCGTCTGCTGCGGTCTTTATAAATGCCATACCTGCACCCAAACCTACAAATGGTTGAATATAATGGAAATCGCCCAAATCCATATAAGCGTTAGCCATTAATTCTATATTCTTAGAAGATACATTCACATTTGTTTCATCACCAAAGTTTTTATGTTTATTACCTTTGGTAAAGAAAGATCCTTCGATTTCCATACGTGCTTTTTCATACATAGACAACCCAAGTGCTACACGGGCTTGATATAAATTTTGGGATATGCTTTCTTTGACATCATTAAAATGATAATTCAAATTGCCGTATGTTGCACCACCACGCAATGCGACATATGGTAAAATATCCCACCCCATAAAATTGCTTGTTTGTTGTTCATACATTTGCCCACCTGCAAACGCTGGTGCAGCGATTAATACTGCCATTGATGTGGCAATAAGTTTTTTCATAATTTTCTCCTTTTTGTTGCTGATTAATCTCAACACTAATATTCTATCAAACAACAAGTGATAATTACATAGGCATGTATCCATAGGATACATTTCATAAACACCATAAAATCAGCCGTATAGAACGAATTATGAAATCAATTTTTTTATAACAAAATCAGATAACATTAAACCAAAACAACCTGTCACTGTAATAATTGAACCAAATTCATGTCCACTATTTAACTGTGGGGTTGCAGATTCTGTTGAATATACAACTGGAAAATCTTTCAATTTTAATTCACGAATAATATGACGAATCTTAGATGCCAATGGGCACACAGTCGTTTTTGATATTTTATCAATTCTTATTTTTGATAAATCTGTCTTGCGAGCTGCCCCCATAGAAGATATAAACGGAATATTATTATCAAAACACCATTTATAAAGCGCAACTTTTGATTGCACACTGTCTATTGCATCTATTACAAAATCAGGTTTTACATTCAATACCGTATTTTCATCAAAAAATATATTAAAAACATCAACTATGATATTCGGATTTATATCAGCAATTCTTTGTTTTGCCATATCAACCTTTGATTTACCAATTGTTGAATCTAATGCAAACAATTGCCGATTTATATTTGATTTTTCAACTGTATCAAAATCTATCAGAATTAAATGCCCGATACCACAACGCGCCAAAGATTCAATTGCAAAAGATCCAACAGCACCACACCCAACAACCATCACCGTTGACTGTTGCAATTTTTTAACAGCTGATTCACCAATTAATAATTTTATTCTGTGCAATCTGTCCATTGTTTAAAATCCGTTTTGTATTGTTGTATATAATATCATCAATATTTGATTTGTTTTTTATTTTTGCAATTTTATCAATAATATCATTTAGAATAATATCTTGTTTCCCGTCACTTTCAACTAAAATATTATTTAATGGTATTTGTTCTATACAGTAATTTCTGTCGTACACAGCATTTTTACCAAATGAAAAATACATATTTTTATATTGTAATAATTTTTTGATAATATCTTCGTTTCCATTAAAATTATGTGCAATTATTGTCGGCAATTCAGATTGTTTATATTGTTTTAATATATGTAAAATCTTATCCCATGCACCAACACAATGTAAAAAAACGATTCGTTTTAATTTTATTGCGATATTAAATTGTTTTATAAAAACATCAATCTGTTTTTCCATATCAGGTTTGTATTTATCCAACCCTATTTCCCCAACCATATAATTATTATTTAATTTTAACAAACTTTCCAAACGAATATCGAAATCATTAGATACAGAATTAACAAACCACGGATGAATACCAAATGCACCATATATACGATTATCTGATTCTATTAAATTAATTAATTCTTGCCATTCAGATTCCATTGTTGCACAACAAACACACCCAACAACATCTTGTTGTATATTTGGTGTTATATAATCAATATGAGTATGAACATCTATTATTTTCATATAAAAATATTTAACCACAAATATTATCGTCCAGCAACGATATTCTCTAATTGTTTACATACTAATCTGATATTTTCTAAATTTCCAGTATTTTGCGCGACACAACCAACATTTGCACGATTTACCAACCCAGTTAACACTTTGCCTGGTCCCAATTCATAAGCACGAACAATATTATATTCTGGGAATCTGTCCATAATACCAACCCAATTTACCCCGTGACATATTTGATTGACCAATCCTTGTTTAATGTATTCAGGATTATCAACCAGATTTGTTGTTTCATTAGAAAAAACCGGGATTTTTGGAGATTTTATAGTAATATTTGTTAAACTGATATCCATTAATTTTTGAGCAGGTTTCATCAATTCACAATGTGCCGGTATAGATACAGCCAATCTTTTTGCAATCTTTGCACCTGCAGATTTTGCTTTATCCAACAACAAATTCAAAGAATCATTTTTACCGCTTATCACAAATTGATTATGTAAATTATGATTCGCGATTGCTATGAATCCTTTGTCTTTCACAGAATCTATTAAATCATCTATTTTTTGTTTATCTAACCCAGCGATGCAAATCATACCACCACCATGTCCTGCAACAGTCATCGTATGCAAACTGCGTTCTTTTAACACACGCACAGTATCCGGCAAAGAAAAACTGTCAATGGCGCACAACGCGGAATATTGCCCCATAGAATGCCCAGCAGCATAATCTGCTATCATATCTATATTAGATTTAAAATAATCTTTGATAATTGCAACCATCGACATAGAATGAGTCAATGTTGTCAACGAAGCCCTGTCTGGTCGCATTAAATCTGTATTACTGAAATTAAAACACATATCTTTAATATTTTCATTTGAATAATCTGAAACCGATTCAAAGATATGACGAACACAGGCATATTCGTGGTATATATCTTTGCACATACCTGAATATTGCGCACCTTGACCTGGAAATAAAAAAATTACTTTTTCTTGCATAACCGTCTGATTATAAACAAATTAAACAGTTTGTCAAAAATAATATTTGGTTAAAATCTTTGCCGCATAGTAAATTCAGCAGTCCATTTTTCATATTCACGTGATGGTATATTTGAATCTTTGTTGGTATAACTTACTGTCATGGTTGGGACAAATCCCCATATATCAAACTTGCTATTAGATAACGACACAGAATATCTTTGCATAAAATCATGTTCTGTCACAGGTTGATAAGAATGATTTTTTACAACCCATTTTTCATCGTCATAATGAACCCAAGAAAAATAAGGTTCTAAATATACATTAAAACCATACATTAATTCAGACCCAAATCCAACGCTGATACTATATTTCCAATTCGCATACGCATCCATTTTTGCGGTTTCGCGTTCCGCACTTCCACGTAATACAGTATATCTGCTGGGGCTGAAAGAATATGCAATATGCGGATTAACCGAATATACCTGACCGTCCATATATTGACCATATTCATCATATTTATTTTCCAATGTTCGCAAAGATATTCCCCCAGACAATTTTCGTGTAAAATCATAATTAGTATCCAATTTCGCGCCATATGCCCAATTATATCTTTCCCATCCATACCAACGACGATTTACCAAACCAGCCAACCAAACATCCCCACGTTCCCAAATATATCTTGGTCCCGTAGATGCGGATAAATATAAATCATCATACTTATGCTTGTTATACACATTGGTATATATCATCCCGTCACTTTTCCAACGCCAATTATCGTTTAATTTAAATTCGTAATTTCCACCCAAAGATAAATTTGTACCAATAACACGTTCAGGTTCTGGTAAATACCGGCAAAATTCACCCCATTCATTAACAATACATTCTTTGCCTCCAGTTGCTTGATTAACATTAGTATCAGGCGCGGCCCCAAAATTAAACCATACATTCCAATTTTTATTTTGCCGTGCAAGATACCTGTAATACATCATCGCCTGTTTAATATTATCAGGAATATCTTTGCCCGCCATCGCAAGACGTAAATTATAATCCGCACGATACCATTGCTTTTTTTCCATATAACACAAAGCCAATTCATAACGAATCTTCGTTAAATCAGGTTGATCATCCAATATTTTGCGATAAATTTTTATTGCTTCGTCTATATTACCTTTGCGTTGTTCAATTTGCGCCAACAAATACCACCGTTCAATTTCCACAGGTCCATTATTTGTCTGAGGCATTTTAATAAGTATATCTTGGGCTGCTTCATACTGACCATCATGCACCAAATCACCTGCAAATTTAACAAGGTCTATGGCAGCCATAGCAATATTTTTTTCTGCCAGCGTAACCATTGGCAAAAAAAGAATTGAAAAAGCAATCAATAATTTCTTTAACATTTGATTTTATTGTAGCGAATAAAAACCTAAAAACAAATTATTTACAATAAAAAATTCAGCCCATTTTATCGGGCTGAATTTGAATAATTTATAAAATTACTGTTGTAATTTCATACCATATGCAGCCTGAACTTCATAATCACGTTCTGCACCATATTCCAAATCATAATCGGCACGAATTGATGCGGTACCAGCTGCTTCCGACGGTGTATTCACCCCGTAATAACCTGGGTTGAAACTTGCCTTTTCCAAATCCCAGTGTGTGTCTGCACCATATAATCTATATTGTGCTTCAATCTGTGATACATCTGTAGCAGTAAATGTTGGGGTTTGTACTTCGTTACCATTTTTAACGATGGTTACGTCGTAATATTTATCCCCATTTGCATGTGAATAGAAAGGCATATTCAAAGTTTGGGTTATATTATTACCATTTTGACCGATAGTCATTGTGGCATCGTATGTTGTGAATACTTTTGCTATATCATGACCATCACCAGATGTTATACCATGATCAGTCAAAATTTCAGATTTATGCTCACCACCACCGTGTATAGAAGTATACACACGACCAACAGCCATACCTTTATAAACCTGACCATTAACAGGATCTAATGATGGTCTATCTGCTTCCATTGAATTACCATTGATTGCATAACCACCGGCAAACAATTGATAATCTTGCACAGCTAATTCATCATCTATCTCTTGTTGTGTATGTGTTTTTGTTTCACCATCATTCGACCAACTTTCATGGCCAGAAGATTCATTACCAGCTATTAAATCAATACGTTTTGTACGATATACAGGGTTAAAGTAACCAAAATCTGCATATTGTAAAGATGTACCATGTCCATCAATGTTATTACCGTATGTCCCAACAGGCAAAATTTCATCTGTACGATTCCAATGGTGCAAACCATCTAAATTAAGTTCTTCTGCTTTAGCATTCAAATCAGCCATCGATGTAGTAGATGTCCCAACCATACGATATACAGCTTCATCACCATATTCGATATATTTGCGATTTCCGTCAACGGTTACCCATTTACCATCATCGAAATCATAGGCATCTTGAATGGCCTGTTCCATAGCACCAGTATTATTAGAAATAGATATTGTATTACCACTATCTACAAAATCAGCATAAGTTGTTTCACCTGTTTTGTATTTCCAATCTCCACTTGGTTGTTGTTCCCATTCACCACCAGATAAACCATTTCTCCATTCAAGTACAGCTTTCATTCTTGCTGTTATGTCTGCAAGAGTATTTGGCATAACAAATTCTTCATCACCAACTTTTGCATACGAATCTGTAACATATTCAAAAATTGCTGCTTCGAAAGTGCTGCTGTCATCAGCAGTACGTGCAATTCCAGCTTCAGCATTTGCACCAACACCACCTACGACCATATACATTCTGTCAATTTTACCATCATCATTTATACCCAATTGTAAATATGCATTATCTGTTGTTGCAGCATCAGCAGCAAAAAATTTAACATCGTCTAGCATATACGAAGTAAATGTATAACCGCCTGCGGTTGCTGTCTTGGAACCAGAACGGGCAACAACTACACCCCCAGGGTTACCAGCACTTGTTGCAACAACAACTTCTGAATTCATTTTTGTAACAAATTCATTACTTGTAGCTGCCCCAGATGTAACACCACTACGTAAACTTGATGGAATTGTTAATGTTGGTGTAACAGCAGATGAAGGTGTAGAAATATGAGACCCACCGCCACTGCCACCGCCACACGCGGCCAGTGCCAAAACTGATGTTAAAAATACATATTTTTTCATGAAAATCTCCTTTCTTGGTTGTATGTTAATTATATCAACCAACAGCTCCGCACACAAGCGAAAAAAAACGAGCAATATCAACAAATTATATATATTAAAAAAACGGACGCGCAGGGATTGTTTCGCTTTGCTTCACTCCCTTGGCTCATTCGCTTTGCTCACTGGCATACTACCGTCTGCCTTCGCCTGCGGGTCGAACCCTTGCTTCGGGTTCGAATCTGTACATCAAACACAACGAAAAAACACCACACAAGGTGGTGTTTTTTTATTGTGGTGGACGCGCAGGGATTCGAACCCTGGACCCACTGATTAAGAGTCAGTTGCTCTACCAACTGAG
>Ga0247609_10005992_pt1 | contig 11807 bp, 13 predicted proteins | sample 172DNAGHGlowgp2_FD_193487 | JGI IMG/M metagenome (GOLD analysis project Ga0247609, IMG submission 193487) | Sheep rumen microbial communities from Palmerston North, Manawatu-Wanganui, New Zealand - 1728 DNA GHGlow gp2 | ecosystem: Host-associated > Mammals > Digestive system > Stomach > Rumen ... | reverse complement strand
AAGCATTCTTTTCTCCACACACAATATCTCCGACATGGAGGATGTGACGGATTACATTATCGTCCTTGATGACGGAAAAATACTCGAGCAGGGCTTTGTAACGGACATAAAAGAAAAGTATGTCATCGTAAAAGGCGACTGCGAATTAACAGAAGAACTTAAGAAAAACATGGTTTCCGTAAATCCCGGAAAATACGGCTTCGAAGGAGTGGCTCTTTCGGAGAAAACCGAAGCTTTTACGGGTATGAATATTTCCTTCGAGACACCGGATCTTTTCCAGATCTGCGTGGCACTGCTTAAGCAGAATTCCAAACTTCAGATGCCTGTACTGTAGGCTAAAAGAGGTGGCAAAATGATTAAAATGATTAAAAGCTACAATGCGTATACTTCAAAGTTAATAGTGTTTCTGGCATATGTTCTGTTTCCGGTATTCATAATTTTTGTTTTCTCGGTTTTAACATTTTCTATAAGAACGAACAATTCGCAGGAATTCAATATAGTGATTACGGTCTTAACGGCGGTTGTTATGGCATATCTGATAGTTGCAAACTGTCTTGCAGACCGTTTCAGTATAGGAACAATCCTGGTGAATAATTTACAGGCAAATGAAATGGTCAAGACTTCTCCTAAGGGAGAAAAGACGATTTTAAATGTAGCCGCATGGGACATATTTGTAAAATTCTTTTCCACTGTAGCAGTTTTCCTCGGGATCTTTATTGCCAGATATTATTACCGACAGGGAACGGTCCTTCAACTAATAGGAATTATGATACTTTGCGTTTTTTCGACGCATTTTATTACAAGTCTTGTTTGCTGGATATGCAGAAAAATAGAGAATACTTCAATAGCCGTAGTGATACAGAGTATCGGAACGCTACAAATTCTTCCGTATATCATTCTTTCGGTATTGCCCGTAAAAGCAGTTCCTGTCTGGATTTCTGGTCCGACGGCAGCGGTGTACTTAATCTTAGATGTGATAGTAAATGTTGTAGGAATGCTGATTTTAAGAAGATTTATCCAAAAATCGTGGTATAAAGACGTAAAGTCGAAAGGACTGGAAAGATGAAACTCAAAGATACTATAAAACTATTTAATTTTACATATAACAAATCTGCTCTGATATTTTTAATGGTATTCTTTTTTCTTCAGAACATAATGTATATATTTATGCCTTTGGGAACCCTGATGCAGGGATTTATGGTAAGTCTCACAAGCACTTACTTTGTGAATTTCGTATATCAGGTTATGGTTTCCGGAATGGTCCGTTCGTCCGAGAAAATCGAGAAATCCATTATTAAAAACTTTACAATCATCCTTCTAATTTCGAGTGTCGGCGGTTTCATTTTGTTTATAATACCAAGATTCATATTTATGCTGGTTATGGGTGTATATAACGAAAATGCAATAATAATATTCCTTTTAAACTATATTGTATTCAACATCCTTGCATATGTTTCCCTTGCGGTAATATACAAAAGGATGGCATTCGGTACGACAATCCTTGGAGTTGCAGCACTTGCGTTTTTTATCGAAATGCCGTTCTTCATTTATAACACAACGCGGGACGCATTAAAAATTATGTTCGGAATAAAAAACGCGATAAATCATTTCGAGATTATGATAAGTGCTCCGACTATAGGACTTCTCGTGGCAGCATTTGCGATAAGCATAATATCGCCCTTCATTTTTTACCTTATATCGATCTTAATGAAAAATGTCCCTGTCAGCAAATACTTGGAAGACAGACAGCCATGGGGCAAAATCTAAGATAAAAAGCTGCCTTTTAAAAGGCAGTTTTTTTTATTTTAAAAGCGTTGTTGACAATACGTATAAATACGTATAATATGAATTCAAAACAGACACGAAAAGGGGGAAAATAGTATGGATCAGTATTTTTATCCTGCGATATTTCATAAAGAGAAAAAGGGCGGATATTGGATTTCTTTCCCGGATTTTCCCGAATGCCTGACACAGGGAAAGGATATTGATGATGCTTATAAAATGGCATCGGAGGCAATTGGACTTTGTATTGATGACAGAGTGAAAAACAATGAAGAGCTTCCGCGTGCATCTGCGCCTGTGGATTATATTGTTGAAGACGGAGATTTTTCATGCCTGATTGAATTTAATCTAATGCAATACAGACGGACTCATAATACCAAAGCGGTAAAGAAAACATTAACTAGTCCGGAATGGCTAAACGAAGCTGCTACAGAGCAAAACATAAATTTTTCACAGGTATTACAGGAAGCGCTTATCAAAAAATTGGAGACCAATAATAAATAATGGAGATTGACAGAGAAGGGGGAATATGCTATATATAGCATAAGGATTGTTAATGTCGAGATTCACAGTGAATTTTTACAAAATGGAAGACGGAAGCAAGCCGTTGGGAGATTTTATCAGGTCGCTAGATTTGAAAATGAAAGCGAAAGTTGTGGCAAATCTTCATTTGCTGGAGGAATATGGTAATCAAGCCAGAGAACCTTTGAGCAAATCAATAGGCAATCAACTGTTTGAAATACGTACAATAGAAGGGAATAATATTGTTCGCATTATATATTTTTTTGATGGGGATTGCATTATAATAGCTACAAACGGATTTATAAAAAAACAGCAGAAAACTCCCAAAAGCGAGATAGAATTGGCCCAAAAGAGAAGGGAAAGTTACTATTTAAGAAAGGAGGCTGGGCAGTATGAGTGATTTGCAGGAATTAACAAATGAATTAATGGAAGATGCGGAGTTTAAAAAAGAGTATGAATCGCTCCAACCGGAAATGGATATAACCAGAGCAATTCTTAATGCCAGAATTAATGCAGGTCTTACGCAGATTCAGCTTTCTGAAAAATCCGGAATAAGTCAGGCAGATATCTGCAGACTTGAAAAAGGAACCAGAAATCCCAGTCTTGCATTGTTAAAAAGACTGGCGGAAGCTATGAACACAACATTAAGAATTGAATTTATACCAAAGAAAAAGATTAATTAAATAAATATTATTTGAAAGTTATAAAAACCGTCTTTAAAAGGACGGTTTTTTTTACAAAGTCAAAATAATCGTGTAAAATAATGAACTGTAGGATATTAATTGTTGTTGGAGGAATTATGTTTCTTGAAGTTACACTGCAACTTTTGGACGGGTTTAAATTAACCCTTTTGATATTTGCGCTGACCCTGATCGGAGCGCTTCCACTCGGTCTTATAATTACATTCGGAAGTATGTCGAAAATTAAATTCATAAAAGGTCTGACCAAGGGGTTTGTCTGGGTGATTCGAGGTACACCTCTGATGCTTCAGATCATTCTCGTCTTTTATGGTCCGGGACTTATTTTCCACACGAGCGGAGTCGGCAGACTTCCTGCGGTAATAATTGCTTTTATCATCAATTACGCCTGCTATTTCTCGGAGATTTACAGAGGCGGTATCGAGAGCATTTCCCAGGGACAGTACGAGGCAGGACAGGTGCTCGGCATGACCAAGACGCAGATTTTCTTTAAGATTATTTTGGCGCAGGTTATCAAACGCATCATCCCTCCGATGGGCAACGAAATCATTACCCTCGTAAAAGACACATCCCTCGCCAGAGTTGTTTCCTGCGTAGAACTTCTTAAGGCGGCTCAGGATATCGTCGGTCTTAAAGCAATCATCTGGCCCATCTTTTACATCGGTGCATTCTACCTGCTCTTCACCGGCGTACTTACGATTGTGTTTGGTAAGATTGAAAAGAAACTCGACTACTACAAAGGTTAACCATTTGGGGACGGTTCTATTTTGGCTTTTTTGACCACCCGGGGACACATCTTTAAAGATTTATAAAGGGATAATTTATGGAAACAGTTTTAAAAGTAGAAAACCTGATAAAAAGATTTGACAAAGAAGAAGTTTTAAAAGGCGTATCGTTTGAATTAAACAAAGGCGAAGTGCTTGCAATCATCGGTTCTTCCGGCGGTGGAAAAACCACGCTTCTTCGCTGTCTTAACCAGTTGATAATTCCCGATGAGGGAAAGATTACGGTTAAAGGCGATGTTGTCTTCGATGATACTTTGGGTAAATATAACGAAAAGAATTTAAGAACCAAGAGACTTCATTTCGGACTTGTGTTCCAGCAGTTTAATCTTTTCCCGCAGTACAATGTTTTTAACAATCTGACACTCGCAGCAAGACTTTTAGCCAAGGAAAACAACAAGAAAAATAAAGGCAGCGCGGAAGATTTAAAGAAAGAGTATGCGCGCATTGATGAAGAAGCCAGGGCAATACTTGAGAGAGTCGGCCTTAAGGATAAAATGAAAGCCTACCCATGCGAACTTTCGGGCGGTCAGCAGCAGAGAGTCGCAATCGCGAGAGCACTTATTTTACATCCCGATATCCTGTGCTTCGACGAGCCGACATCGGCGCTTGATCCCGAGTTAACAGGCGAAGTATTAAGGGTTATCGAGGGATTGAAATCGGCAGACAACACGATGGTGATTGTTACTCACGAGATGGAATTTGCCAGAAGAGTTGCGAGCAAAATCATATTCATAGCAGACGGAATCATCGAAGAAATGGGCACTCCCGAAGAAGTTTTCGAACATCCGAAGAGCGAAAAGTTAAAGAATTTCTTCAATAAATCTGTGGAAGTAATAGCACAGAACTAAAGAAAAGAGAATAGAAATGACCGAGAAAAAAGCAAAGATAATTTGTCTTGTTTTAGCAATTCTTATTTTGATTTTTGCATTTATCGAGGAAATATACATTCGTCCGGAATATCTGATTAAGTGCATTATCAAAATCAGCACTTTCGGTGGAGTGATTCTTTTATATTCCGCTTTGACCAAAAAGAAGATAGTGGACATCATCAATCTGAAAAAGCCCGAAAAAATCGGTACATTAATTGGCGGAATAGCATTCTTTTTCGTCGGAATGATTGTTGTGTTTTTAATCTTTAAAAACCAGATTAATCTGTCGGGCATAAAAGACAGCCTCGGGGCAAAAGAAGGTTTCACGAGAGAGAACTGTCTGTATGCATTCGCGTATATTATAATTTTCAATTCCTTCCTGGAAGAGGCGTTTTTTAGGGGATTTCTGCCCGGACTTTTTTCGAAGAAATGGCCGGGATACATTGTCAGTGCGTTCCTTTTTTCGGCATACCATATAGGCATAGTCGGTAACTGGTTTAACATTCCGATTCTTTTAATAGCCATCAGCGGCCTGGTTTTGGTTGCACTTTTTTTACAATGGATCAATGCACATTACAAAACCATAGTTGCCAACTGGCTCGTACATGCAAGCGCCAATATTGTCATAAACTCCATAGGAGTTTTACTCTTCTTTGATATCATAAAATAAGCCCGGGATTCGGGCTCGACCGACTGGGGCAGCGACCGGCAGAAAGGATTTTTTATGGACGATCGTTTAAAAAAACAACTGGATTTTTCACTGGAAATCGATAAAGAAAAAAACATATTCCGCCAGACCAGCCTAAGCAGTCACGGCCGCAAGGAAAACGATGCCGAACATGCATGGCATATGGCAATTATGGCATATGTATTAAAAGAATATGCCAACGAGGAAATTGATATTTCCAAGGTAATGATAATGTGCCTTATTCACGATATTGTGGAGATTGATGCGGGAGATACATACGCATACGATCCCGAGGCAAAAAAGACACAGCACGAAAGAGAAGAAAAAGCCAAAGAGCGTATTTTTTCGCTCCTTCCCGACGATCAGAAGGCAGAACTGGCGGCGATTTTCGATGAATTTGAAGCGTGCGAAACACCAGAGTCAAAATTCGCGCATTCAATGGATAATCTGCAGCCGCTTATTTTAAACAATTCAAACAACGGAAGCGACTGGAAAGAGCACGGCGTTTTCGCCTCCCAGGTCTACGAACGCCAGGGCAAAACACAGCTTGGCTCCGAGAAGCTTTTCGAGGTAACGGATTCAATCATAAAAGAAAACATAGCCAAGGGAAATTTAAAATAATTTATGGAAGAAAAAAAGAAAAAAAATATATGGCCGATTTTTTTAATAGCCGGAATCGTGGTTTTTCTGGCAGCAGTATTTCTTGCTCTCTGTCTGGGTATAGTGGGTATCTATTTAATATTTGTCTCGAAATCGCGTAACAATAATACTTATTCATATGCAAACACCGTGGCGAATATGAATACAACCAATATGCCTTCCACGGTAGTAACGACCGCCGGAGCACCATATGATTACACTTTTGTAAACAATGCACTTACCAAAGACGAGACTCAGGTCGAAGCTTGGATAAACAATTATTATCCGGGCAGCACAATAACGAAAACCGATTATTCCGGCGGCAAAGATGCATGGTGGGTGGTAACTTTGACTTCTCCCGTGAATCCGGTATCCATTAACGGATATATTGTTAATTATGACGATGTTGAAATTCATTTCAGAGACGGATATGCCGAAAGGATATCATTTATTCTTGACGGGGATAGTAGTGTTTTTAACAGTATGTACAATGATATTTCGGCGATTTACGGTCAGCAGCAGCCTTATGTGGGTAAGAATGATCTTTTGACGAAGCTGACGGATCCGGGCTATGAATATGTGTCATATGCATGGTATGAAAGTGATTTTGACGGATATTATTCTCTGTCTCTTACCAGAACAAATCATCAGTCACAGGATAAAGTTGACGTATCCATTATGAAATACTGAGAGGGCGGTTCGGACGGCGCACCATGCAGAGCAACACTTATGAAATTATGATCTTTTATGATGAATTAATACCATAGCGATTAAAAATATTTTTAAACTGATAAAAGAATATGATTGACAAAAGATGCTGTACTGATATATTTTAGTTACATATCAAAAACAAAGATTAAAGGAAGGAGGACGAAAAATGAAAAAATTATACTCAAAGAATTTTACCGGAACTATTGCAACCGTGCATGTATTTGCGTACGGCTTTGGAATATCTCGCACTGATTTTGCTTTTCGTACTCCAGGTACTCTGATATAAAGGATTACGCTTAAAAGTTGTTTGAATCACTGCGAGAGCAGTGATTTTTTTTATGATTTTGAACGGCAAAATGAATATAAAAACAGGCTGACATATACTAACTTGAGGAAAACGACATGAAAGACAACAAACTAACCAAAAACATCTTAAACAAAATAAAAGAATATAAAATACACGAATCAGACATATTGTCTGTTTGTCCGATAGATTTATCTTTCGAAGGTGAATATATTTTAGGATATATCTTTTTGACAAAGGATTATTTAGGAGTCTGCGAAAGCGACATTCCGAGCGGATATACTCATTTCTTCAGAGGAACCAAGGTTCATAAAAAAGACGAGGATGAGGATCTTGCCGAATATGAAGTTAAACTTTTTGATTTAAAAAAGATTGAGCATATTCATGTAGAGAGAATGATAGGAGCGGTTCTTTTATCAGCCGAATATGACGGAAGCCCGATGAAAATAGCATCGCTTACCAACACATATCTCGAGCAGTTAAATCTCTTCGTCAGACATACCAAAAACATCAAAAACGGCAAAGAATTTGATGCGGATATCGTCGGAAAAGAAACCGAAGAAGAGGATGAGGAACTGCTTTACTGTCCGATATGCGGGACAATGTATCCCGACCCGGCCAAGAAAGTATGTCCGAAATGTACCAACAAAAGAACAATATTTGCAAGGGTGCTTAAGTACTTTTTCAAATACAGATTCTCGATTGCGATTTTGTTTTTATCCTACGCACTCGGCGCCGCGATAAGTGTTGTATGGCCGTATTTAACGGGTAAAGTTCTCTTTGACCATATACTCGAAAAAGACAGCGAATACTTAGCGACCTTCGGGCTTGCGGGTAAATTTACACTTGCGCTCGGACTTCTTGCGCTGATTATGATTGGCAGCAGGGTTATAGAAGAGATTACCAATATCGTTCAGATGGCTCTTATGGCACGTGTTGCGACATCAACCGTAAATGACATCAAAACGGATGTGTTCTCCGCGATGAGCAGACTCTCGCTTAACTTTTTTACGAGCAAACAGACAGGCGGCCTGATGACCAGAGTCTTAAGCGATTCGAACAGGGTTACCGAATTTTTCATAGATGGCATACCTTCCGTATTTATTCACGGAATCACCATTATCATAACTTTTGTGGTTATGTACAGACTCAACTGGCAGATGGCGCTCATCGCATGCATTCTTTTACCGTTACTCGTATTCATGACGGTTAAGCTTCGTCCGGGACTTTGGAACTTATCGGGCAAGAGACATCGTGCGGAAAAAGCGGTTTCGGCAAAGGCGAACGACAACTTAACGGGTGCGAGAGTAGTAAAGGCTTTCGGTCAGGAAGACGCTGAAATCGAAAGATTTACGAACCCCAACAACAACTTAAAAGATGCAGAGATAAACATCGTCAAACTGAGAAACAAGTTTACGATTCTTTACAGTCTGGTACAGGAAATATCGAGTATCTGGATCTGGATTATCGGCGTATTCTTCGTACTTAAAACCGATAAAATAGACCTCGGCGTGCTCTTAACTTTCGTAGGCTATGTGGCACATTTAAACGGCCCGATGAACTTCTTTTCGAGAGTGTTCAGAATGTGGTCGGAGAGCATCAATGCAGCGCAGAGACTCTTTGAAATCATCGATTCGATACCCGAAATCGTTGAAAAAGAAAATCCCGTACGTCTGATGAAGCCGAAAGGAGAGATCGAACTTTCGAATGTAACATTCGGATATACGGTCAGCAGAAATGTTTTAAAAAATATAAATCTTAAGGTCAAAGAGGGCGAAGTCCTCGGAATTGTCGGCCGTTCGGGTGCCGGCAAATCGACGCTTGTCAATCTTATTTCAAGACTCTACGACGTAAAAGAGGGCTCAATCAAAATTGACGGAGTCGATGTAAAAGATTTGTCGCTTTCGGACTTAAGAAAAAATGTAGCGATGGTTTCGCAGGATACATATATTTTCATGGGTTCTGTTGCAAAAAATATCGCATACGGCAATGAAAATGCCACGGGCGAAGAGATTATAAGAGCAGCCAAACTTGCGGGCGCACATGATTTCATATCGAAAATGCCCGACGGATACGATACTGTAATCGGCGCTTCCGGAAAGGATTTATCCGGCGGTGAGAAACAGCGAATATCCATAGCAAGAGCAATACTTGCAGACCCGAAGATTTTAATCCTTGATGAAGCCACGGCGAGTGTGGATACCGAGACCGAGAAAGCTATTCAGAATTCGCTCAAGCTCCTGGTAAAGGGAAGAACGACCCTTTCCATAGCGCACAGGCTTTCGACGCTTCGTGATGCAGACAGACTCATTGTAATAGACAACGGCCGCATCGTTGAGGAAGGAACGCATGCCGAGCTTGACCAAAATGAGGAAGGCATCTTCCACAAGCTGAATGAACTGCAGAACAAATCGCTGGCAGTAACCAACTTTTAAAAAGGAGATAAAAATGGCAGAAATCAATACTTACGAAAAAGAAGCCGAAGAAATGACGAGAATGACTGTCATTACCGATAAAGACAAGTTCGAACGTACAAACGGCGGCTTTGTTAATTTAACCAAAGACGGCATATTGTTTGAGAGGGTAAAAGTCGTGAGACTCTTCCCTTTCACGGATGCCGACAAATTCATATCCATCAGGGAAAACTCGGCCAAAGCCAAGGAAATAGGCATTATCGAGGACCTTGGTGCACTTGATGAAAACACGCAGGAGATCTTAAGAGAACAGTTAAGATTAAATTATTTTACTCCTGTGATAGAAAAGATTTACAACATTAAGGACGAGTACGGTTATGCATATTTTCATGTATTAACCGACAAGGGCGAGTGCAAATTCGCGATTAACATGGCATCCAATGCGGTTACAAAACTGTCCGATTCGAGGCTTATCATCATGGATCTGGATGAGAACAGATTCGAAATCCGTGATGTAAACGCACTTACTCAGAAAGAGAGACGAAAACTCGATTTGTTCTTATAACTTGGGAGATTAGACAAGATGATTTTAAAATACGACATATCGCCTAAGATACTGGAGAAGATTCCTCTTTCCGATGATGAAAGGCTTTACTATTCGATACCTTACGACATCGATGAGAAAGGGGAGTGGATAAAAGGAGCATATCTTTTTGTCACCACCAAAAATATCCATATATTCGACGGCGAGACCATAAAAGAAACAATTGAAATAAAGGATTTAAGCAATGCAAAAGCCGAAGCAAAGGTAGGCGGCGGAATTCTCGTAGTTACCAAAGATGGAGAGGATACAGTGCTCGTGCACTATTCCGCCAAACATTTATCGAGATACGCTTATATTGCCAGAGGAATCAACATTCTTATCTCGGGACGTTTCGAAGAAGTAGAAAGCAAAGAATATGAGAAGATGTGTCCCAAATGCGGCAGAGCGATTCCCGGCACCAAGAACTGTCCGAAATGCTCCAAAGAAGGCGGCTTTTTAAAAGAATTCATAGGCCTTGCCAAACCTTACAAAAAGGACTTTTTCGGTGTATTTGTGCTGATGGTTCTGGTTGCGATTACAACTCTTTTAAATCCTGAGATACAAAAGCATTTGATAAACGATGTGCTGAAAGGAGACGGCGGTTTTAAAAAGGCAATGGTATTCCTTGCAATTATGTTCTCGCTTTCCATAGCAATCGTTGTAATCAACTATTTAAAAAGCAATGCTTCAACCAAACTCGGCGCGAAGATATCCGCGGATTTGAGAATGAAGCTGTTTAAAAAGTATCAGGAGCTTCCGCTCAGTTTCATAAACGACAGGCGTCCCGGTGAACTTTTAAACAGAATTACTCAGGATACCACAGCCATCAGAGAGTTTTTGGAAGATGTATTCTGCAATCTTTTCGCGGTGCTTTTTATCTTTATCTGGGACATCATTTTTATGATGGTGCTTAACTTTAAACTCGCGATTTTAACCTTTATAACGGTTCCGCTTGTAGTGGTTCTGATTGTAGGATTCAGAAAAGCGGTTTACAGGATTTTCCATCTGCAGTTTCGTAAAAACGACGATGTATCAAGCGACCTTCAGGACGTTATATCGGGAATGAGAGTAGTTAAAACCTACGGCAGAGAAGAGGAAGAAGCCACCCGTTTCAAGGGGCTTTCGAGAGAATTTGCGAGGACGCAGAGAAGAAACGAAACCTTCTGGGCTATCTTTTATCCGATGATCTCGTTCCTCATGGGAATGGGTGCGGTAATAGTGGTTTATTTCGGCGGTCTGGATGTTTTTGCAGGCAAGATGTCTGCGGGCGAACTGTATCAGTTTATCACATATACCACTCTTTTATTCCAGTATATCAACTGGATGAGCTGGCTACCGAGAGAGCTGACGGTCTTAACTTCAAGCATTGAGCGAATCAACGATATTCTCAATCAGGAGATTGAAGAAAAAGATCCCGCCACAATGAAGGATATGGAGATAGAAGGGGAGATTACTTTCGACCATGCAACCTTCGGTTACAAATCGTACGAGCCCGTGCTTGAGAACATCAACGTAGTCGTAAACAAAGGCGAAATGATTGGTATCGTCGGTGCATCGGGAACAGGCAAATCGACTCTTATCAACCTTTTGATGGGGCTCTACCAGGTCGATGACGGAAAACTTCTTATAGACAAGACCGACATAAAAGACATCAAATCGAAGTCTTTCCATTCACAGCTTGGCGTAGTACTTCAGGAAACATTCCTTTTCTCGGGAACGATACTGGACAACATCAGATTTTCGAAACCCGATGCGACATACGAGGAGATCGTAAAAGCAGCCAAAACGGCCAATGCGCATGATTTTATCTGC
>Ga0247609_10005991_pt1 | contig 11811 bp, 7 predicted proteins | sample 172DNAGHGlowgp2_FD_193487 | JGI IMG/M metagenome (GOLD analysis project Ga0247609, IMG submission 193487) | Sheep rumen microbial communities from Palmerston North, Manawatu-Wanganui, New Zealand - 1728 DNA GHGlow gp2 | ecosystem: Host-associated > Mammals > Digestive system > Stomach > Rumen ... | reverse complement strand
GTTGTCGCGCAGGTCCTTCTTCGTCGTAAAGGGCAACTTGGTGATGTCCTCGATGGTCTGAATGTCATCGGGACGGATGTCCATCTCCTGCAACTTATTGCGGTAGAAGGGGACGTTGTGATACACGTACTCCACAATCTTGTGGAGTCTCTTTCCTTGGAGCGCGCTTCTCTCGTCGCGGCTCATACATTCCTTATTAGGGTTCCAAATCATGTCTGTTTTGTGTTGAGATAGGTTGAATCCCGCACAAAAGTACGACATTTTCCGCACTCAGCAACAAAAAGTAGGCAAAGAATCACGAAATGCAGCAAAAATATACTACTTTTGCCATCGGAAACCAGCAAACGCGCGTCACAGCCATGATCAACCCGCAACTTTTAAGCCCCGAGAGCATCGTCGTCATCGGAGGCTCCAACAACACCCACAAACCCGGCGGCGCCATCATCCGCAACCTCCTCGAAGGACACTACCAGGGCACCCTCCGCGTCGTCAACCCCAAGGAGGACGAGGTGCAGGGCCTCAAGGCCTTCCACGATGTCAGCGAGCTGCCGCCCACGGACATGGCCATCCTCGTCGTCGCCGCACGCTTCTGCCCTGACTACGTAGAGACCCTCGCACGCGAGAAGCGCGTCCGTGCCTTCGTCATCATCTCCGCAGGCTTCAGCGAGGAGACCCCCGAGGGCGCACAGCTGGAACAGCGCATCCTCGACACCTGCGAGCACTACGGCTGCGCACTCATAGGCCCCAACTGCATCGGACTGCTCACGCGCTGGCACCACAGCGTCTTCACCAAGCCCATACCACGCCTCACCCCCAAGGGTGTCGATTTCATCAGCGGCTCGGGCGCCACGGCCGTCTTCATCCTCGAGAGCGCCGTCATCAAAGGCCTCCAGTTCAACAGCGTCTGGAGCATCGGCAACGGCAAACAGATCGGCATCGAGGACGTGCTGCAATATATGGACGAGCACTTCGACGCGGAGCGCGACCCGCTCGTGAAGCTCCTCTACATCGAGAACATCTCCAACCCCGACAAGTTGCTCTACCATGCCAGCTCACTCATCAAGAAAGGCTGCCGCATCGCAGCCATCAAGGCGGGCTCCAGCGAGAGCGGCAGCCGTGCCGCCAGCAGCCACACCGGTGCCATCGCCAGCAGCGACGCCGCCGTCGAAGCCCTCTTCCGCAAGGCCGGCATCGTCCGCTGCTTCAGCCGCGAAGAACTAACCACCGCCGGCTGCATCTTTATGGTTCAGACAGCTCTTGCGCCTTCCCTCAACCATAAACCCTCAACCATAAACCCTTTACTCAACATCGCCATTGTCACCCACGCCGGCGGCCCGGGTGTGATGCTCACCGACGCCCTCTCCAAGGGCGGCCTCAACGTGCCGAAGATCGAGGGGCCCATGGCTGAGGAACTGAAGAAGCGCCTCTTCCCCGGCTCCTCCGTCGCCAATCCCATCGACATCCTCGCCACAGGCACCGCCGAGCAACTCGGCACCGCCATCGACTTCTGCGAACACCAGTTCGACAATATCGACGCCATCGCCGTCATCTACGGCACCCCCGGCCTCACCACCCTCTACGAGGCCTACGAGACACTGCACCAGAAGATCCTCACCTGCCGCAAACCCATCTTCCCCATCCTCCCCAGCCTCCACACTGCGGGCCCCGAGGTGGCTGAGTTCCTGCAGAAAGGACATGTCAACTTCTCCGACGAGGTGACGCTGGCCACAGCCCTCTCACAGATCATGCACACGCCCCAGCCCGCACCGCCCGAGGTGCAGCTCTACGGCATCGACATACCCCGCCTCCATAAGATCATCAGCAGCATCGAGCACGACGGCTACGTCTCGCCGCAGACCGTCCGCGACATCCTTTCCTGCGCCGGCATTCCCATGGTACCCGAGATGGTGTCGGCCGACAAGGACGAGCTCATCGCCTTCGCCGACCGCTGCGGCTACCCCGTGGTCGCCAAGGTCGTAGGCCCCGTGCACAAGAGCGACGTGGGCGGCGTGACCCTCAACATTCGCAGCAAGGAAGTGCTGGCAGCTGAGTTCGACCGCCTGATGACCATCGAGGGCGCCACCGCCGTGATGGTGCAGAAGATGCTCAAGGGCACCGAGCTCTTCATCGGCGCCAAGTACGAGCTCCACTTCGGCCACGTCGTCCTCTGCGGCCTCGGAGGCATCTTCGTGGAAGTCCTGCGCGACGTCTCCAGCGGCCTCGCGCCCCTCTCCTACGCCGAAGCCGATTCCATGATCCACAGCTTGCGCGCCTACAAGATGCTCAAGGGCACGCGCGGCCAGAAAGGCATCAACCAGCGTAAGTTCGCCGACATCATCGTCCGCCTCTCCACCCTCCTACGCTTCGCCACCGAGATTAAGGAAATAGACATCAACCCCCTCCTCGCCGACGCCGACGACATCACCGCCGTCGATGCCCGCATCCGCATCGAAAAAAGCTAAAATATCTTGTACTTAACCATTAACCTTTAACCCATGAACGTAAATTATCTGGTCATCACTTCGTTGACTATCGTCGACCTCGAACGCGACTCGGCCATTGATGCGAGCATTATGGCTCTCACTGCTTACTCGGTTCCTCAAAATTGAAACAAAAATTTCATTGATAATCTCTCAAGGGAAATGTTTAATGATTTTTGAGTAAGATTTTTTGGAGATTTTGAGCGGAGCGACCAAAGATGACTCAACACGAATCACACGAATCCGACGAATAACGAAGTGAACTTAAATCAAGCTTCAATCGAAACTTAAATCTACTAGGGCGATAATGGTTATTCGTGTAAATTCGAGCGATTCATGTTCGATATAAATCCTGTGTTTCCTGAGTGAAAGAGAGAAGATTTATGTCCAGATTTAAGGCTGATTTAAGTTCCAGTTGTTCTGTATCGGAAACAAATGACCATAATGAGCATAATTTAAGCCACAAATAAGCAAAATTATTATTTGGATTAATGAACCCAATTATGAGTATTATGCACATTTATTTCCCATCCACAGATTTATGTCCAGATTTCTGTAAGATTTATGTTCCCTATTATATGCACATTTCTGTTCCCCATTACGTTCCATTTTCACCGCAAAGGCGCAAAGTTTTTAAGGTTGCCAGTCCTCAGGTCGCTTAGGCTATTGCGCTTCGCGAGCCCGCAGAGCCGAACAAAAAGTGCTTCGCACAAGCCTTTGTTCTAGGCAAAGGTCGCAAAGAACTTGTCCTCTGGCAAACCTTCTTTTGGGTCGGCCTACGGCCTCAAAATCTCCAAAAAATCAATCTAAAAAATCATCAAACAAGCTATAGATAGATATTAATAAAGATTTTCTTAAGATTTTCAAGTAAGATTTTTTGGAGATTTTGAGCGGAGCGACCAAAGACAAAGAGAGAGGCCGGACTTCCCAGTCCAGCCTCTCGCGAAAAAAACTATTACTACTCTATATTGTGTGCTATAGAGCCAAACAAATTAATCATCCCAGACTTCATCCCAGTCACCTTCGTCCTTGGTCATCGCATCGGCATCGATTTCACTATTATAAATCTTGTAGGACTCAGCAATCATTTGCGATGCTTGAATATGAATCACAGTTGCATGTGGTGTCAAATATATCTTTTTCATAATTATCAAGAATTAGAGATTAAGTATCTTTTTTCCGACTGCCCCTCTACCCCCTCTTTGAAAGAGAGGGGCCGGGGGTGAGTCTTTTTATTTAACGAGTACCTTCTTGCCATTGACGATGTTCACGCCCTTCTGAACGCGACTCATGCGCTGACCTGCGAGATTAAAGATCTCTTCTCCCTTCTTTGAAAGAGAGGGGTCGGGGGTGAGTCCGTCTATACCCGTTGCAATATCGAAGTTCAGGAGAAGGCCCTTCACACCTGCTGCAAGATCTGCGTCAAGCTGTAGATAAGCCTTGTTGGCACCAATCTTTCTACCGGACTTGCGCTGGTAGAAGCCGAGGCCGTCTTCGCCATTACCAAGGATATATTCACCAGCTGAGCGATCTGCTGTGATGTCAACGTTGGTTCCGGTCAACATATTGCCTGTTGTTTCTTCAGAGGCTGCGTCGTTGATGGTAACTGTCGCAGAAGCGACCTCTCCATCAGCGCGTAGCAGTACACCAGTATTTGCAGGAATTTCTGTAATCTCACTCGGAATAGCCCACTCACCGCTTACTGTAAGGATGTATGCTTTGGCACCGGTGATAGTAGCGCCGAAGGGGAGATAGAGGGTTGAGAAACTTGCACGCACGGAAGAGACATAGGTCAACGGAATGTTAACCGTGCTGGCATCTTCTACAGTCCACCGAGATTGAATGGAACCTGGATTCCAGTTTATGACGCCTTTGTAAGGCGTTCCATCCTGTCCTTCATGAAGACATCCTTTACGATCTCCACTTTCTGAATCTTCATTACATATTGTGACAACCCCCGGAGATGAAATATTAAAATGAAAATCAACTCCGTCTGCATCCGTTACGGTAAAAGCTGTATTGCTAGCCGTCTGACTTTGTACATTCAGGCCTTGAGTACTCAGTTTATAAACGCCTTTACTTCCCGTAAGTCTAATGATTGATGAAATATCTGAACCAGCGTTATCAACAGCAACAGTACGCAAACCTGTACCATACATAGAACTACCATAACAAATGTAACTATAACCGATATTGCGTTCTCCACTACTTTTTATGCGATAGCAGCCGCTTACGGGATAGTTAATAGAACCAACAATAGCAGTTCTTATTAAGTTATAGTCCGACTCAAGTAAAACATCATAGCGCATACCATAAAATCCTCTTAGCATACTCTTATCGCTACCCTCCTTCAACATAAAATAATCATTACCCACTGTAGCCTCATCGTCAAATAAAGAACTGCTAAATTCTTTTCCTATTTTATCTCCATAATAATCCGTCTCAACGCCCCAAACATATTGAGCGGAATGTGGAGAAACAGTATAATCCACCTCTGGCACACCATCTGTCTCATCGCCTTCAACATTCGTACCATCTGTATTAACAGTCCAGAATGCATCTTGCTCCCACTCACCAGATCCTGTCGCATTAGTCGAGCGAATAGCAAATTTCGAGCCATCGAATATGAAAACCTGACCTTCCCAATCTTCACGCGACTGAGTTGATGTGGTGCGAATCTTTGCATTACGTTCTGTTTTATTGGGATTGGTGAAATAAGAACCGTCACCAGTGGTTATCTTAAAAGCATATCCCGCAGAAGCAAAATAATTACTTGTTGTTGCTATAAAACTAAACGATCCTGCATCTTCCTTAACGTCAGTCAATGTCCCATTAGCCTTGAGATAATACTTCGTAGCACCCTCTGAGGTACCATCATATTTTGTATAAATACGATATTTAGGAGTCGCATCAAATTGGGCAATCGCTGCATTGACCTCAATGGTTACAGTCAAATCCAAATTCTCAAAGTGAGTGTTTTGTGGAGATAGAACAAACGTTGTGCTATTGTCATTCACGTCTACGGTTAGATTACTTGACAACTTATTCCCAGATGTTATAACGGTGCCACTTCCTCCATAGGGCGTTATTGTCATATCTCCTCCCCTAGCTGTTCCATTAAAGGAATAGCTTTTAATCGTACATCCATCCGCAGCCTTCAAGGTATAGGTCTGATTACCATAAATATCACCATTAGAAGTATTCATACCTGTTTCACCATTAAATCTTAACAGGTCGGATCCGTCAATATGTTTACGAGATGAGCGCCAATAAGCGCCCCAATCACCTGTCCCCAAGGCTGCCTGGTTCCACCCCTTATGATATGTACCATAATCAGGCCCTATCTTTATCGTAACAGTCTCCGTTGCCCACACTCCGCTGATGCCGGTGAGCAGAATAATAAATAGTAGTAAAAGTTTTTTCATTGTTATGTGATAGTTTAAGTTTGTTTGATTTTTCCTTGTTCCTATGCCCATTCTAGCGAAGGCCGAGCGTATGCCCGGCCTTCAAGAAAGGTACTAAATGTCAATCGTCCCAGACCTCATCCCAGTCACCTTCGTCTTTGGTGAAGTTGGAGTTGACTTGTTCCTCAGGATTTACACCTAGAGATTCCGCAATCATCTGAGACGCATTAACGTTCACAATGAGAAGCGTAGGAATGATATATGTTTTCTTATTCATAGTCGTATGTTTCTATTTATATTACTAACATCCCCCTCCCCACGGGAGGGTGAGGGATGGGTCTTTTATTTTACTAATACTTTCTTACCATTCACGATGTTCACGCCCTTCTGCAGCTTGCTCAGACGCTGACCTGCCAAGTTGTAAATGCTCCCCTCGCTAACAGGAGAGGGGTTGGGGGAAAGGTCGTTGACGCCATCCATCAGCTCGTCGCCCGGCACAAGAAAAAGGCCCTTAACAGGGGTACTTGCCACATGAGGATAAGGTAGATAAGCCTTGTTGGCAGAAGCCGTTCCGTTCATCTGGTAGAAGCCAATGCCCGAAGTGCCATTGCCAAGAACAAGGTTCCAATTTGTTGTCTCATCGGGATAGCTAAAAGTTCTTGCAAAATAATATCCAACAAGCTCATTGCCTACTAATGCGTCATATGCATCACCTGCTGTCCGAATAGCTGCTGTTACTGACGTCGCAGCAGTTTCACTTATCAGTAATACACCTGCACCTGCAGGAACCTTATTATCAGCTATTTCGGTGTAAACGGCCCTATTCCGCTCTTCATCCAAATCAACCTGATAAGCTGTTGCTTCAGCACCTATCGTAACATCAAACGGTGCTGAGAAAGTAGCATAGGACTTACTTCCGACTGTATTAAGAGCTATCGTCATATTATTCACCGTCTCAAATGTCCAATGTGCCAATTTACTTCTTTCATCAATTGTGCTACCTCCAACTGTTGTGCTTTCAGTGCCTGTCAAAGCATAATAGCCACCTCCTAAATAACCTGCATAGTCACCCTCGCCATTGCCATATGCCAAAGAGAAGGCACCTTCACCTGAACCTGTCGAAACAAAATGGGCATATTTATCTTTATTTTTACTTGTCCATCCTGTTGTCCCAGTACCATTCACCCAGTTAAGATACTCTCCTTGAGTCATTATATATGGCTTGGAATCAATCTCTGTAATGTAGAAATGAGCCGAGGCATCTTTTGCTGCTTGCTCTGCAGTCAAGTCACATAGAACACTACCGCGCGTAGCGCTTGCTGTTACACGCATATACTTCCCATTGTAGGTATTCTTTATGAGATAATACTTTCCACTTTGCGGGAATACGATGTTCGACGTTAAAATAGACTTGGAATCAAGGTACTGAGCCTTTGTAAATGATTTGTTTGTAATGTTGGTACTATACTTTGTATAAATTCCCATTACACCCGTTTCATAATCCAGTCCAAATGGTTGGTTAATTGTTGTAGAAAGAACAGTGTTTGTGCCGGGATCTGCGAACATATATGGCAGAACATCCTCTTCAACCAAGTCATAATAATCTACTTCTTCTGCATCAAATGCATATTTCGAGTCAGTGTCTGTTGAAGAACACTCGTTTGCTAATTGTAATTTGTCCTCTGTATTCTGGAGATAATAGCCGCTGATATTCAATGTGAACCCATTTGTGTTTTCTCCAATAGCCCATGGATAATAGGTATCACTTCCTATTGTAGGAGGTAGATAGAATTTTAAATACAGATTTTTTCCAGCAGCCTTATTCATTAACACACCATCATATGGGTTCCCTTCAAAGGCCCACAACGCGCTCTGTAAAGATGATATCTCCGCCTTTTCAACTAATGCATATGGGCCCGTTTCAGAATAAACAAGGTATTTACCGTCAAGAGTCAAGTAATACCATGATGCATTGGCATAGTCAGAAGAGAAGGCAAAATCACCAGCCCAATTGAGTGTGAAATTAACCTCTGTTGTTTCTCCTGTAAGGGTGGCCACATCTGAGTCATAGGTACAATAGGCTGGCACATCCCACTGGATGGTCGGTGCGGAACCTACCGCCTCAGTGACAACACGCTCTGCTAGCACCTCCTCGTTAAAGACCAGTTTGTATGTCGCTGTGACATTTGCGGTCTCGAATGCAGTAATAGCATCAGATGCAGTTGATGGGATTGCAAAGTCTTTTGCAGCGTATAAGCACCATTGGTTACCTGCGTCATAAGTACTGGTTGTATTAAATGCGAAAGCAGGATCTGATGTTAAATTGATGTTTTTGTCTGATTTGTCAGACGTGAAGGAGAAGAAGAACGGATAATCAGCATTTCCCGTTTCAAAAATGAAGATAGGCTCTGGTGTGTCACTAAGCGTATTACTGCTGGTAATAAACTTGCCTGTTATTACACTATAAGCATAATAGTTTCCTGTGGTTGCAGATTTGATAAAAGCAATCTGACGAGTATTATCTGTGCGGTTGAAAGTCGTAGTGGAAGTCAGTGATGTCGCATCAGAAGATGTATATTGCCAATCGCCGCGTGCACCATGAACCATATAGCTTTTAGCATTGCTTAGGCTTGCTTTATCAGCCGCAAAAGTCGGATCGTTCTCAGCATAAATCAAGAACCATGTTGGACGGAGAAAAGCATTGGTGCCTGTAAGCGTAAAGGTAGTACTACGAAGATCCTTACCGCTAACTTCTAATTTTTTATCTTCTGAGCCTTTGAAAGTCTGGTTTACACTCTCAGATGTCGTAGCTGAAATGTCGTTACCAGCGGCTCCAGCACTAGTGTATGAACGTCCAACAATGGTATAACCCGTTATCTTGGCGCTATTGGGAACTGAGATAGTGTAAGTCTTTCCTCCATTTGCAAAGAAACACGAAGCACCTTCCGAGGTGGTACGTCCAGGACATGTGAGGTTATTGCCAATGACGGAAATGGTGACCTGTGGACTTGTCTGGGTAGACACCCATTTATCTGCATAACTATCTTGCTTTGTTTTGTCTGCAGAACCACTGTAGAAAGTTCCTGTTGTAGGTCCATAGGTACAGAAGGGCGTAGATACAGGACTTATCTCCTCATAGTATACAGTGACATTTGCATAGAAAGCAGTATTATTCTGTATATTGAAAGCATTGATTATTTCTTGAGCATTGCAGGCTATTTCCACAGTTTTTGCCTCGCCTGAGGTAAACGAATACTGTTTTCCTGAAGTATTATCAGTAATCTTATTCGCACCGCCTTGTGCCCAGGCCTGTATTGTGACCTTCGTTATAATATGAGTGGATGAAATAAAAAATGAGTATCCATATCCATTGCGGATATCCGCAGTATAAGTTATCGCATTATTGGTCTGATTTGCTGGACCAAAGATGTTACCCAATCCACTGTCCCCCCCATAATTTGTGATCATTCTAATCTGTGGTGTAGTTGACGTGGAAGCCCAATAGTTGTTCCAAGTATCAGCTGCTGCATCACCATGTTTTTTCTTGAAGGTACCATTTGAACTATTAACAACAATACTTCCGGCCCATCCCTCACTGCCGCCAAGGCATAGTAAGGCACAAAATAAAAGTAAAAGTTTTTTCATTGTTTATATAAGTTGAGTTAGTTGTAGCTCAATCATGCGGCGCAAAAATACAAAAAAATATAATGATATGCGGAGAAAAATGATATTTTTCCGCATATCACTATAAATAAGGTGAAGAAAGGGTGTAAAAACGCCCCCTATTTCTTGTAGCAGGCGAACATCTTATCGACGTCGGACTGGGGGAGTTTGGGGGTGAAGAGGCTGACGAGCCAGACGACGGGGAAGCCGCCGAGCATGGCGATGGCGCCGCAGTTGATGGGGTTGATGGGATTGCCCAGGAGCATGTTCACCACGGTGAGCCCCACGCCCCATGTGAAGCACGCCCAGACACCGGAGGGGGTGACGCCACGCCAGTAGAGGCCAAGCATGAAGGGTGCCAGGAAAGCACCGGCCAAGGCGCCCCAAGAGATGCCCATGAGCTGAGCGATGAAGGTGGGCGGGTTCAGGGCGATGAGCAGCGAGATGACGATGAAGAAGACGATGAGCACGCGCATGACGACGACCTTGCGGCGTTCGACACGTTCGGCTACGACGTCGTCGATGCTGCCTTCCTCCACCTCTCCGGGCAGCGCTTTCTTGTCGCGATAGATGAGGTCGAGTGTCATCGTAGACGACGAGGTGAGCACCAGCGAAGCGAGGGTGGACATGGAGGCGGAGAGCACCAGCAGCACCACCAACGCGATGAGGATGTCGGGCAGCGTAGCCAGCATGGAGGGGATGATGGCGTCGAAGTCCAAACGGCCGTTGGGCAGCGTGGGAGGCGTGCCGAAGAGGCGTCCGAAACCGCCGAGGAAGTAGCAGCCGCCGGCTACGATGAAGGCAAAGATGGTGGAGATGATGGTGCCGCGACGGATGGCGCTCTCGTCGGTGATGCTGTAGAACTTACCGACCATCTGGGGCAGGCCCATGGTGCCGAGGGAGGTGAGCACGACAACGCCGAGGAGGTTCCACGGATCGGGACCGAACCACGAGGCAAAGCCGCCGTTCACCGAAGGGTCGGCATCGGAGGGCAGGGTGGCGAGTTTGTCCACAGCGGCGAAGAGACCGCCCTGCGAAGCCAGCACGGCAGCGATGACGGTGACGATGCCGAAGAGCATGATGATGCCCTGGATGAAGTCGTTCATCGCCGTGGCCTTATAGCCGCCGAAGATGACATAGATGGCGGTGAAGACGGCCATGCCGATGACGCAATATTCATAAGGAATGCCGAAGCCCATCTCGAAGAGCGTGGAGATGCCTTTGTAAACGCCTGCGGTGTAGGGAATCAGGAACACGAAGGCGATGACAGAGGCGACGACGCGGAGGCTCTGGCTCTGGTAGCGCGTGCCGAAGAAATCGGGCATCGTGCGGCTCTCGATGTGCTGCGTCATGAGCTTGGTGCGACGACCGAGGATGAGCCACGCCAGGAGGGAACCGATGACGGCGTTGCCGATGCCGATCCAAGCGGACGACAGGCCGTACTTCCAGCCGAACTGACCGGCATAGCCCACGAAGACGACGGCGGAGAAATAGGAGGTGCCAAAAGCAAAGGCGGACAACCACGGTCCGACGGCACGACCGCCGAGCACGAAGCCATCGACGGATCTGGCCTGCTTGTGGGAATAGACTCCCACGCCTACCATCACGGCCAGGAAGATGATGGTCAGGAGGACTTTGATAAACATAGTGGGGACCCCCGGAGAGTGGAATGTTATGCCACTTGAGGTTTTTGGGGGATTTTCAATTTATAGGATTAAACTTAATATTGATAAATACTCTTCTTAAAGGAAACCACTCCCTCCCTAACAGGGAGGGTGAGGGGTGGGTCTTTAATTGAACCTTATCTGCATCTGGCACATGAGGGCGTGGTTGTTATCCTTGATGAACTGACCTCCGGCGACGTAGGCGCTTTTGAAGACGTACTGCAGTTGGAAGCGGCACTTCTGGTAGAACCAGTATTGGAAGCCGAGGATGGCTTTGTGCTGGTCGAGGCCGAGGTCGGTGTTGAAGTTGAAGAAGTCGTAGCTGCCCACGAGCTCCACCTTGGGCGTGCCGAGGGGTACGGCGCCGGTGATGTAAGCGCCGCGGCTGACGGCATCGCCGTCGTAGCCTTCGAGGTATTCGCCGTGAAGCTTCACGGGCTTGCTCTTGTAGTCGAAACCTACGGTCCAGCGGTTGCGCTTGTAGTTCTGGCCGTTGGCGATGGTGGGGTTGTAGGGCGACGCTGCAATGGCGTGGCCGCGACCAATCTGTCCCGTGGCCACGAGTCGCAGGCCTGTCAGTGGACTGAAGTCGATGCGTCC
>Ga0247609_10005990_pt1 | contig 11811 bp, 10 predicted proteins | sample 172DNAGHGlowgp2_FD_193487 | JGI IMG/M metagenome (GOLD analysis project Ga0247609, IMG submission 193487) | Sheep rumen microbial communities from Palmerston North, Manawatu-Wanganui, New Zealand - 1728 DNA GHGlow gp2 | ecosystem: Host-associated > Mammals > Digestive system > Stomach > Rumen ... | reverse complement strand
AACTGGTGATGTTGTAGCTGTTGTCGTATTCGTGGTAGTCGATTACGAACGACATGTTGTGCTTGCCGGTCCATTCCACGAAGGAGTCGAGTACGGCGAACAGGTTCTCGTCGTCGAACTTGAGTTCGACGGTGTCGGTAGTGTCGGCCACGAATTCATCGCGATTGGTGGCGTAGCTGTCGAGGTCGATGGGGAAGCGCAGCGACTTGATTCCGTTTTCGGCCATGAGCTTCACGTCGCTCTCGTCGAATTTGAATTTGCCCTTGAAGTAGGCCTTGTTTTCTTCAAGCCAGTTGGTGATGTTGATACCCTTGTCGAGGTACTTCATCGCCTTTTCCTGGAGCGGACTGCTGATGGTGAGATCTTCGGGGATTACCACCGTGGGGATAATCGGGTCCAAGATTGTCATGTCGGGCTGGTCCTTCGCGATTTCACTCGTGTCCTGGAAGTAGAGATTGTCAATCGAGAGGGAGTCGGTAACTTTGTCGCCCTTCGCCTGGAAGCTGACGGCCCTGATGTGGAAGGGATCGAATGCGACTTCTTCACCCCAGCCGCCCTGGGCCAGGTCCTTGAAGCGGATGGACACCTGCTTCCATTCTCTGGATGCGGGCACGGTTGCGAGATGCACGTCGTAGTCCGTCACGTCGGTGGTTTCCACGTGGATTTCGTGCTTGCCGCCCTTGTACCAGTAGCTGATGCCGCCAAAGTTGCTGCAGTCGATAGCATCGGGAACAAGGAGCCCCCAGCCCACGTACGGGTCGTAGGCGTAATCGCCCTTGTCGAGCGTGTAGTTGACGGTAAATGCGTACAGGGAACCGTTGTCTGTTGCCGTGGGGAGCGGGTCGCCCTTCTCTGTTACGTTCGGGGTCGTGATAACGGATGCGCCGCCGTTGTCGTGATCGTCGTAAGTGTACCAGCCCGACCCGATGAGTGTGCTGCCGTCACCGTCTTCGAGGTCGTCGATGAGCAGGCCCGTTCCGGTGACAGGCGGAATCTGGGCGGAGGTGTCTGCGACGGACGAGGAACTCGGGTCGACAGCGGCTTCGCTGGAGGGGGTGTCGGGGGTTTCGTTGACAGGGCGTAAGCCGGAATCGGAATCGCCGCAGGCGGCAATAAAGAGTGCGATTACACTTGCGGTCGATGTGGTAATGAGTTTCTTGAAAGACATATTGGCCTCGCTTGTTACTTTCCAAACCTAATATATACTTTCGAGGGGGTGTTGAAACGCGAAAATGGGGGTAAATATACCAAACTGTATCAAGTGTTTTGTTTTGGGATGGATTGGGAATAATTTCAAAAAAAGGGTCTAATGGGGCTTTTTTTCTGAAAAAGGCGCCGAAAACTAAGTATATTTTGGGCCAGTGGCTTTTTTCTCCGTCGCATATCACGAATCTGTACGCTATTCCCCGCGCTCTGCCGGGGATCCGGTGACTTTGCACTGGGAACAGCGCATGCCGCCCGACAAGAGCTATCCGGGCGCAAAACGCTATTCTATCGCCGAAAACCATGCCGCCCCGGTAGACGGGGACCTGTTTTCGCTGGTCGGTACGCCCTCTTCGATGTTGAACCGCGTGTTTTCACAGTTGCAGAACGATGTGTGCGCTGATGGCCTCAGATCTATAGGCGTGTATGCCCTGCTGCAGGGCGAGCGCATCCCCGACGGGCTTTACTACTTCGATAGCGCCTCGGGTGAACTGGTGGCCCTGCCAGCTGAAAATGCGAAGGCGCGCCGTGCGAATATCGAGAGGCTGTATGCCGCCTTCCCGACGGGAGATTTTATCCGCGGGGCGAACATCACGCTGTTCTTTACGGGTATATTTGACCGCATCGTTTGGCGCTACAAGGAAGCCGCCTACAGGGAACTGCAGATTGACGCGGGCAGCTATGCGGGGCTTGTCTCGATTTTGGCGAGGTCGCTCGGGGGTACCGCCATCCCGTTCAGCGCTTTCGTGGACGACGATGTCGCGGTGGCGCTCGGGCTTTCGCCTTCGGAGGTGCCGCTTGCCGCCCTCAGCATAATGCCGAAGGCCCTAAAAAAATACGAGACCATATCCGAATTCGCCTATAGCAATCGCAGTGAATTGCCCGAGAGTGCGGGCAGCGGTGGCCGCTATATGGCCCGGTTCTTTATGCAGAACCGTGTGGAATGCATTACCGATCTTTCGCGCTGCATGAAGGTTTGCCGCGTGGTAAGCCAGCCTGTCAATGGCGAGGAATTCCCGCTCACGCCGCTCAAGTTCCCGAACGAATACTTTTTCCGCGAATACGAGTTCCTCGGGCCTGGCGCCGTGAGTTTCCGTAACTTCAAGCCCTGGAAGGCCTCTCTCGATGATTTCTCGACGGTGCTGCGCTGGATGGAAATCTGCAACCTCAATTCCTTCGGTGCGGGGCTCCTGAAAATCTGGGTCGTCTCCTTTGACGTGCAACTCGTGTACCCGGGGCTTTATCGCTATTTGCCGCTCAAGAAGACGCTTTACCTGCGTACGAATTTCAAGGACCGCGATAAGTTCGCTAAGTGCCACCTGGACAGGGAGTCCGTGGGGAATGTTTCGTTTGCGGTGTTGTTCTCTGCCGACCTGGAGGAAGCCTGCAAGATGCTTGGGGAGCGCGCCTACCGCTACCTGAACATGAACGCCGGCTACGTGGCCGAAATGCTGCGTGAATCAGCCCGCGGGCTCGGCAAGTTTGCGCGTCGTGAACCGTTCTTCTGCGAACAGGATTTGAAGAAGGCGTGCAGGTTCCCCGAGAACGAGACGCTCCTCTGCGAAGTGTTGGTCGGTCGCTGATTTAATTGAAATATGCTGTTAGAGTAGCCCGATAATTATCGGTGCGACGATGGCCGTGAATAGCCCTGCAAGCCCGATGGAAAGGCCGCTCATCGCCCCCTGCACTTCGCCCATTTCCATGGCCTTGGTTGTGCCGAGCGCGTGGCTTGCGGTACCGATGGCTACTCCCTGGGCAACACTGTTCTTGATGCGGAAAAACTTGCATACGATGGGTGCCGTGACGGCCCCGGTGATTCCCGTGACCGTGATGGCGATGATGGTCACCGAAGGGATGCCTCCAATCTGTGCGGAAACCACGGAGCCCATGGGGATGCTGATGGACTTGGGCAGCAGAGAGGGCATGAGTATGCCGCTTAGCCCGAGTAGCTTGCAGAAGAATATGACGCACGCGATGGAGGTGAGGCTTCCTATGGCGATGCCCGCCAGGATAGGCTTCCAGTAGCTTTTCAGCTTCGAGATTTGCTTGTAGAGCGGGACCGCGAGAATGACGGTGGCGGGGGAGAGGAAGAGCGAAATGTAGTTTCCGCCGATATTGTAGCTTTCGAGGCTTATTCCGGTTGCAAGCAGGAATCCCACGATGAGCACGTTCGCGATGAGGATGGGATTCAGGATGGCGTATTTCCACTTTCTGCTCACGAGGACGCCGATTTCGAAGGCGACGAGCGTGAGGAGGATGCCGAACAGGGGGGTGTCGATGAGCGCTCTCATTTTTCGGCCCCCTTTTCGCCCGGGTTGGGCGTGCCCCTGTGGCGCTCCTGCAGGCGGATTAAAAACTGCGTGGAAATGCCCGTCATGGCCATCGTAACGACGGTAAAAGCGATGCACATGGCCAGCAATAGGGGCCAGCGGCTCAGGATGTCTTCGCCTACGGCCATGATGGCGATGCTCGGCGGCAAGAAGAAGAGGGGAAGGTACTTCAGGAATACGGTGGAAACGGTTGAAATATGCTTTAATTTGACGATTTTGAGGCACAGGAGGATAAGCAGCAAGACCATGCCGATGATGTTCCCCGGCAAGGGAATGCCCACGATGCGGTTCAGGAATTCGCCCGCAAGGCAGATGGCAAAGATGATGGCTAGCTGTACAGGTATCCTCATTTCGGGTGCAAATCTAGAAATTATTTTTTCATTTTCACCCTTAACGGGTTTTGTAAAAATTTCTAAATTTGGCGCCGTTCTTCCAGATCGGAGTGCAAGATGACCAACATTCACGCCAAGGAATCCTTCAAGAACTTCCTTTCGGGTGTCAAGGCTACCATCACCCCGGAGTCCGTGAGGGCTCTCCGCAGGGGCTACACCAAGAAAAACTTCGTGAGCGACCTCATGTCGGGTGTCATCGTTGGCATTTTGGCGCTTCCGCTCGCCATCGCGTTCGCTATCGCTTCGGGCGTCGGCCCCGAACAGGGCCTCTACACGGCGATTATCGCGGGCTTTACGATTTCCCTGCTGGGCGGCTCCCGCTTCCAGATTGGCGGCCCCACGGGCGCCTTCATCGTGATTGTCTACGGCATCGTGAGCCAGTACGGCTACGACGGCCTGGCATCTGCGACGCTCCTTGCGGGCATTTTGCTCATCATTTTCGGCATCGCGAAGTTCGGCGCCATCATCAAGTTCATCCCGTTCCCCGTGACGGTGGGCTTTACCGCCGGTATCGCCATCATTATCGCGCTTGGCCAGGTCCCGAACTTCTTCGGGCTGCGCTTTTTGGCCAAGGACCCTGCCGACGCCATCGGCAAGATCAAGCTCTATGCGACTTCCTTTGACACTGTTAATATATATGCCGTCATCGTTGGTCTCGTGGCCCTCGCCGTCTGCATTTTGTGGCCGAAAATCACCACGAAGGTACCCGGCTCCCTGATTGCGATTATCGTCGCGACGGTCATGGTGAAGGTCCTCGGCTGGGACGACCCGATTACGGGCCACGGCGTGGTGACCATCGGCATGAAGAACCACATTCCGACCGGTTTCCCGACTCCGCACCTGCCTAACATTAGCCTCGAGATGATGCAGAAGGTGTTCCAGCCGGCACTCACGATTGCCATTCTCGGTGCCATCGAATCCCTGCTTTCGGCAGTTGTGGCCGACGGTATGACCAGTACCAAGCACCGCTCCAATACCGAACTTTTTGGCCAGGGCGTGGCGAACATCCTTTCCCCGATTTTTGGCGGTATCCCGGCTACGGGTGCGATTGCCCGTACGGCGACCAACATCCGTAACGGTGCGGTGAGCCCGGTTTCGGGCCTGGTGCATGCGGTTGTCCTTCTCCTTATCATGCTCGTGCTCGGCAAGTATGCCGAAATGATCCCGATGGCGGCGCTTGCGGCAGTACTTTTCCAGGTGGCGTTCAACATGTGCGGCTACCGCAGTTTTATCAAGATGTTCAAGGCCCCCAAGAGCGACGTCATCGTGATGCTCGTGGCCTTCTTCCTCACGGTGATTATCGACCTCACGGTCGCCATCGAAGTGGGCGTTTTGCTGGCCGCGGTGCTCTTCATCAAGCGCATGAGCGACGTTTCCGAGATGGAGACGGTGACCGAAGCCCTCAAGGAAGACGACGAGGAAGCCGCCCACAATGACTTGAGCCGCCAGGTGCCGAAGGGCGTGGTGGTCTACGAACTCGCCGGTTCCCTGTTCTTCGGTGCGGTCGACAAGTTCAAGGACACGATGGCGCGCATTTCCGACAAGCCGAAGATCCTCATCTTGCGCATGCGTAGCGTCTCGAGCATCGATGCCGCCGGTATCCAGATGATCGAGGACTTGCTTGGCCGCTGCAAACGCGAAGGTACGCAGCTCCTGCTCAGTGGCGTGCATGCCCAGCCGGTGGTGGCGCTTACCCGTGCTGGTGTCTTGAAGCAGCTTGGCGAAGAGAACGCTCTCGGTAACATTGACGCTGCACTCAACCGTGCCCGCGAACTGCTTGGCCTGCCTGTGGTGGATGCCTCGCACGAAGTTCAGCCTGCGCCTACGGTTTCCTGGGAAAAGAGCCTCGACAAGCCCTGGATGCCCGAGGAATCTAACGCGGCTATTGCCGAAGAGACTCCCGAAGTCATCGCCGAAAAGATGATGGACGAACCCATTGTCAAGATCGAAGAGAAATAACTTTTCTGTTTTTTTTGTGACAAGCCCTGTTTTTTTGGGGGCTTTCTTCCCGTTTGGGTTGTGCCCGGTGCGTTTGGATGTGAGCCGTGTCGCAGTGTGATTTGCGTTACTTGTAATTTGGAATATTCCATTTTATATTTGGGCTACAATCAAAAAAACAAAAGGGAATCGGGATGAAAGCACAAATCATGAAAGACCTCGCCTCCACCACGTTCTTCGCAAACTTCATGGTCACCTTTATGGGTGTAACCCTCTATCTCTTGAATACTCTTACGTAGAGACTCCCAATCAAAATCCAAAAAAGGAACGGTCACGCGGCCGTTCCTTTTTGTTTTGGTGAAATCTGTTTTTTTTTGTCGCAAGTCAATGTGAGCCACGTCGCAGTGTGATTCGCCTTACTTTGAAACTGGGTCGCGCTAATCTATATTACAGACATAAAGGAAAGGGATTGAATATGAAAACTAAAATCATCAAGGATTTCTCCAAGCCGACCTTCATCGCGAAATACATGGTAGCATTTATGGGCGTTACGCTCTTCTTGCTCAGTTCTGTAGTTTAAAAACCTAATCGACTCCCCCCAAAAAAGGCAGCCCGTTTCCACCTGGGCTGCCTTTTCTGTATGCTTTTCAAATTTTTTTATTGGATATTTTGCAACAGACGCTTTTTGGCGGGGGAGTCCGGAAGCGGGTAGAACGTTTCCTTCGCGAAGCTCGAGATGAGCATCTTCTTTGCGGTCTCCTGCGGGATTCCGCGGCTCACCAGGTAGAACATCTGTTCGGCGTCGAGTTCGCCCACGGTATTGCCGTGCGTACATTCCACGTCGTCGTGGTAGATCTTGAGCACCGGCTTCACGGAAACAGAACTGTCCCCTGAAAGGAGAATGGTGTTCACGAGCTGGCTGGAGTTGGCCTTGGTGCAGCCGTTACCCACGATGACGCTGCCGTCGTAGCTTGCGCGGGCGCTGCCGTCGAGCAGGTTCCTGGAAAGCTGCGTGCTTGTGGTTTCGGGAGCCTCGTGGTAGATATGCAGCCTGTGGTGGCTTTCAGAGGTGCCGTTAAGCATGTTCAGCGTGCGGATTTCGAACTTTGCGCCCGGGGCGTTCAGGAAGTCGTCGATACTCACGCGGGTAATGCCGTTCCCGCGTTCGATGGAGGCGAACCGCACCGTAGATGCTGCCGCCTGCGAAATGCGGAAGTGGCGGAAGCGGAGCGGAAGGTCGTTTGCCGGGTTCGCGAAGAAGATTTCCACGTCGGCGCCTTCGCCCACGTTGATGTCGAAGCGTTCGGCGTCAAGCGCGTGCAATACCTTGTTGTCGAGAATCTCGATGCTTGCCTTAGCGTTCTTGCCGATATTCAGGATGGTGCGCCCGAAGTCGTTGTTGCACTTGATGAGGGCCATCTCGTTTGCGCCTTCGGGAATGTCCCTGACCATCGGGCGTGCGTTGCAGGCAATCGGGAGGAGTGCCGCAAAGTCGGTTTCTTCTGCGAAGTCCTCTTCGCAGGCGCACGCGTCGGGGAATTCCGGTGCAGGTACCTTTGCTACGGGGAAGAATGTCCACAGCTCGTCGTTACGACGGGGCATTCCTAGTTGCTTGATGCGGGAGAGTGCGTCCATTACTTCTCCTCGATCCAGTCATAGCCCTGTTCTTCGAGCTTCAGGGCGAGTTCCGGTCCGCCGGAAAGGATAATCTTGCCGTGGCGCAGCACGTGCACGTAGGTGGGCTTGATGTAGTCCAGCAGGCGCTGGTAATGCGTCACCAGGATAACCGCCTTCTCGGGGCTCATGATGTGGTTGATGCCGTTTGCGACGATGCGGAGCGCGTCGATATCCAGGCCGGAGTCCGTTTCGTCCAAGAAGCTCACTTTCGGGTCGAGAATCGCCATCTGGAGGATTTCGTTACGCTTCTTTTCGCCACCGGAATAGCCGTCGTTCACGCCGCGGTCGCGGTAGCGTTCGTCCATCTCGAGCAGTTCCATCTTCTCGTCGATAAGCTTCTTGAATTCATCGTCGCTTATTTCGGGCTGCCCGAGGTAGGCGCGCTTGCTGTTGAGCGCCATCTTCAGGAATTCCACGTTGTTCACGCCGGGGATTTCTGTCGGGTACTGCGTGCTGATGAACAGCCCGGAGTTTGCGCGTTCGCTGATTTCCATCTCGAGCAGGTTCTTGCCGTCGAGTTCCACGGAACCGTCGTCCACCTTGTAGGCGGGGTGGCCCATGATGACCTTCGAAAGGGTACTTTTGCCTGAACCGTTCGGGCCCATGATGGCGTGGACTTCACCGGGTTTTACCTCGAGGTTGATTCCCTTGAGGATCTGTGTCCCGTCTTCGATACTTGCTTTCAGGTTCTTTATCGATAACATGTTTTTATCCTTTCGTGACGGATAGGGTATTGATTAAAGGTGTCTTGCTCTTGATGAGCTGATCGGCGAGCATGTCGATGGAAAGCCTGCCATCCTTGTACTGCTTGTCGAGTTTTTCCATGTTCTGCATGAACTTGTTGAGCTCGATTCGCTTCTGTACGCCTTCGGGCGTGTCGAGGGCGATGCTCTTGCGGTAACGGTCGCACAGCCTGAAGGTGAGCACCATGAGGCTTTCGTAGAGCTCGATGATTTCTTTCGGGGGCGTCCACGATTCTTCGGGCAGGTTTTCCATGAACTGCTGCAGTACGGGGGAAAGCTGCGAGTATAGTGTCTGCGGGGAAAAGTACCCCGTCTCGCTGTAGCTTGCAATAACGGTGTTCACGAATTCCTCGATGAGCGAGGATTCGAAGAACTGTATCCCGCTGGCGGCAAGTTCCACGTCGAAGTATTCGCAGGCGCGGTCCAATAGGGTGGGGTTGCTCACGAGCAGGTTTGCGAACCGGATCTCGACCGGCGAGAGGATTTCCCACGGGACGCGTTCGGGTTCCTGCTGCACGGGCATGTCGCCGTATTCCGCGAGGTTCGGATTTTGGGGCGGCTGCTGTACGGGTGCCACGGGCTTCTTTTGCGGGCGGATTCCCTGGATGCCCTGGAGCGAACGTGTCGTGTCAAAACGTTCGGCGATGAGCTTTACGTACTGGTTCCTGAGTTCGCTGTCCTGTATGCTCTTGACGATGGATTTCGCGTAGGTGACAAACGAGGCGCGCGATTCTATGCTCTGGAGGTCGCTGTTGCGCGAGAGGTAACTGAGCCAGTCTTCGGCATTTTTCAGTTGCTCGCGGAAGGCGTCGGCGCCCTGCTCGTTCACGAAGTTGTCGGGGTCTATCTTGGTGCCGTCGGGGCGGGCGAGCGCGAATACCCTCGGGACTATGCCCTTGGGGAGTACGATTTCGAGCGTGCGGCGGGTAGCCTTGCGCCCGGCTGCATCGCCGTCGAACACGAGGTAGGCGGTTTTCGCGTAGCGGGCGAGGATGTTCGCGTGAATTTCGGTAAGTGCCGTGCCCGATGCTGCGACTACATTCTGTACGCCGCCCTGGTAAAGGCTGATGAGGTCAAAGTAGCCTTCGACGATGATGACCGCGTTTTCCTTGGAGATGGCGGCGCGGCTGTGGTTCAGGCCGAACAGGATTTCGCTCTTGTTGTAGAGCGCCGTGTCCGGGCTGTTCATGTACTTGGGGCGCTCGAAGCCTTCCTGTTTCGGGGCCAGGTCGCGCCCGCCGAAGGCGACAACGACGCCCGACTGGTTCTGGATGGCAATCATCAGGCGGTCGCGGAACTTGTCCGAGATTCCGCCGTTCTGCTTTTCGGTGGCGAGGCCCGCCTTTACGCAGTCGCGGGGCGAAAAGCCGTTCTTCGCGGCGTAGGCGATAAAGTTCTCGCGCCCGTCGGGGGCATAGCCGATATGGAATTCCTTGCGCGTCTTTTCGCTGATGTTGCGCTTGGCGAGGTACTCGAGTGCCTTGGGGCTGAGCGTGAGTTGCTGCTCGAACCATTCACAGGCGAGTTCGTTGAGCTTGCGCACCATCGCGCGCTCTTCGGTGACCTCGGCGTTCTCTTTCGATGCAAATTTCGGCAGGTCGAAACCCACGAAGTTTGCTACCCACTCTACGGCGCCGTTAAAGTCGATTTTTTCGTGTTCCTTGACGAACTTGAATACGTCCCCGCCGGCACCGCACGCAAAGCACTTGTAGATGCCGAGAGTGGGGTTCACGGTCATGGAGGGGGAGTGGTCGTCGTGGAAGGGGCATACGCCCACGTAGCGGTTTGTACCCGTGCGCTTCAGCGGCAAAAACTGCTGAATCACAAGCGAAATATCCGCTTGCGACTTGAGCTGCTGAATGACTTCTTCCGGGTAGAACGGCATGCGCATAACTTTAGCAAAAGGCGAGTGCAGCGGCAAAAGTGTGCAAGGTGAGAAAGTGCAAAAACTTATTTTTGCATTTTCGAGCCGCAGCCACGGACGTCGTAGACGTCAAAACAACTTGTTGTTTTGACATTGCCGAGCCGAGCTAAATGCACTCCGAAGGAGTGCCAATTTAGCAATTGTTTGTCATCCCCGCGAAGGCGGGGATCTCCTTGCTTTCGGTTTTCCTTTAAACTGCTTTTTCTTATATTTAAAACGGATAAAAGGAGGAAATATGCGTTCCCTTTGGTTTGGTGTTCTTCTTTGTGCGGCCCTCTTTGTCGCGTGTGGCGATGACGATAGCGATTTCGCGACGCGGCCTTCGGACGGGTCGTCGTCGAGCGTGTGCGAGGACTGCGATGACGGGTCTTCTTCCAGCGTCACACCGAAGTCGAGCGATAGCGAGACAAGTGTGTCCAGTAGCAGTACTAAATCCAGCAGCAGTTCTGTGGAGTCTTCGTCTAGTTCACGAATAGGCTGCAAAACAGAAACGGAAGACAACTGCGAATACGGCGAGTTGGTGGATGACCGTGATGGTCAGACATACAAGACGGTAAAAATTGGTGACCAGTGGTGGATGGCGGAAAACCTAAACTACGAAACGCACGCCAGTTACTGCTACAACGATTCTGCCGAGTATTGTGAAAAGTATGGTCGTCTTTATTTATGGAGCGTGGCAGTAGGCAAGTCGGAGAGCGAATGTGGCTATGGCTATACATGCTCTCTGCCGTCAGGAAATATTCAGGGTGTATGCCCCAATGGCTGGCATCTGCCGAGCAAGGCTGAATGGGAAACTTTGTTCAACGCAGCTGGTGGCTCATCAACCGCAGGGACAAAGCTCAAGTCTACATCTGGATGGAATCACAGTGGCGATGGCTCGGATGCTTTCGGGTTCTCGGTGCTTCCTGCTGGCAACAGGGGCGACAATGGAATTTACGGTAGCGAGGGCGATCACGCGTTCTTCTGGAGTTCTACTGAGGACAGTAGCAACTACGCGTACTACATTTACTTGTACTACGACATCGACAGTGCGTACCTGGGCAACAACGATAAGTGCGACGGTTTCTCAGTCCGTTGCATCCAGGACTAAACCACGGCCTTGCTTTTCCAGCGGCCGCTGCGCCAGCGCCAGATGTTCGCGAACGAGCGGTAGAATTCGTCGCTCGCCATGCCGAGCCAGAGTCCGGGGAGGCCTAGCCCCACGACGAACGCGAGGATAAGCGAAGTCGCAAGCCCGAGCGTCCACATCATGCCGCTCCCGACAATAGCGGGGAACTTGGAATCGCCCGCGGCACGTAGCGATGTGGTGAGGATGAAGTTCACCGCCTTGAACGGCTGCACGGCTACGTCGCACCAGAGGCATATCTTCCCGAGCCTGAGCACTTCCGGATTGTCGGTGTAGAGCCGTAGCAGGTGCTCGCCCAAGAGTGCGACGATTATCGAGAGCAAGAGCCCGCTTGTGATGCCCACGGCAAGCGTCTGGTAGACGCGGCGGTTCGCCTTCACAAAGTCATGCGCGCCCACGAGGTGCGCCACGAGAATCTGGTTTCCGCTGCCGAGGCCGACCCCGAGAATCACGGAGAGGGCCGCGAAGTTACCCGCGA
>Ga0247609_10005989_pt1 | contig 11812 bp, 10 predicted proteins | sample 172DNAGHGlowgp2_FD_193487 | JGI IMG/M metagenome (GOLD analysis project Ga0247609, IMG submission 193487) | Sheep rumen microbial communities from Palmerston North, Manawatu-Wanganui, New Zealand - 1728 DNA GHGlow gp2 | ecosystem: Host-associated > Mammals > Digestive system > Stomach > Rumen ... | reverse complement strand
CAGAAAATGCTAGAATTCCTTTTCTGGAAGTTGCAAGAGAATGCAATGTGTCTGGAGCTGCAATTCATCAAAGAATTCAGAAGCTTATTAAAACAGGGGTAATTAAAGGGACGCAATTTCAATTTGATCCTGAAAAAATGGGATATGAAACATGTGCTTATATCGGACTGTTTTTAAAAGATCCGAGTTCATTTGATGATGTTGTTGAACAATTAGAGCATATTCCTCAAGTAGTAGAATGTCATTATACTACAGGAGGTTATGATCTTTTTATAAAACTTTATGCTAAAAACAATCATGATTTATTGACAATTATCCATGATAAACTACAACCATTAGGCTTGGCGAGATCTGAAACTATTATTTCTTTTAAAGAGGCTATTAAGCGACAAGTCCAAGTAATGGATTAGTTTTTGTGATTTATTGCAATTTATAGGAATTCACAATGAATTACACTGCCATATGGGGGAATGTTTTTAAAGGCTTCCTCCATTTTTATTTTATTTGATATGCTTTGTGCAATTGCTAATACTCCACCATGGCAAAAAACGCATACACGATTATATCCTTTGCTATAAATATCAGATATGAATGATTTTACACGGTGTATTTGATCCATTAGAGAATCACCATTAGGGCATCTTATATGTAAATAATCTTTACACCACATGCGGAATAGGGCGTCTTTGTGATATAAATAATCATAACTTTGCATCTCCCAGTCACCAAAATTAAATTCAACTAAACGCGAATCTATCTCTGCATAAGAAAAACCACAATATGATGCTAGTTTTATAGCACGTTTCATTGGGCTTGCAAATACTTTGTCAAATGTCAAATTAGACAATTCTTTTTTTACTTTTGATGCTTCTTCTTTAAATGTGGATGACACTTCTACGTCTGTAGAGCCATAACATATACCTTTAGGTACATCAACTGATGTATGTCTAACAAAATATATTTCCATAATGCAAATTTATAAATTTTTTTATATAACTTTGCAAATAATTTCAAGATTTAACTCCACATTAATGAAATCTGTTTTTGATTATGGAATGGTTTTCACAATTATTTAGTAATGGTGAATCTATCGCACATATTGTTTTAGTTTATGCTATAGTCATTACTTTAGGTGTTCTTTTAGGAAAGATTAAAATTGCCGGTGTTTCTCTTGGCGTTACATTTGTGCTTTTTGTTGGAATTTTAGCTGGTCATTTGTTGCATCAGGCACAAATATACTTCGGATATACTTCAGAACCTTTACAGGTTATTAATTTTATACAGGATTTTGGGTTGATTTTGTTTGTTTATTCAATTGGACTACAAGTTGGACCGTCATTTTTCACATCTCTTAAGGGAAATGGAATTACATTAAATATGGCGGCTATGTCGATAATTCTATTAAATATCATTGTTATGCTTGTTATTTATTATACATGCATGGACACAGATGACAAGAATAGTTTTCCAATGATTGTTGGAGTATTATGTGGAGCTGTTACAAACACACCAGGATTGGGTGCGGCTAATGCCGCCCTAGAACAAATAAATACTAATGTTCCATTTGAGGGGGGAATACCGGTCATAGCAAATGGATATGCCTGTGCTTATCCTCTTGGAGTTGTCGGAATTATTGGATCTCTTATTTTGATTAAAGCTATTATGAAGATTAGCTTAAAAAAAGAAGAAGAGGATTATTATAAAAAAGATGGTAGTAAAACTGCTGTAAAACCTCATTTGATGCATATTAAGGTAGTTAATCCTTCAATGCAAGGCAAAACAATTCTGCAAGTAAGAAATTATCTTGGACGTGATTTTGTGTGTTCAAGGTGTCTGCACAATGGGCATGTGCAGTTACCAAACAAGGACACTGTACTTCATATTGGTGATATGCTATATATTGTATGTGCTGAAGAAGATGCCGAAGCAATTGTCGCTTTTATTGGAGAAGTGGTGGAAATTGAGTGGGATACTCAAGACGTTCCTATGGCTTCAAAGAAAGTTTTGGTGACGAAAGATAGTGTCAATGGAAAAACTCTTGCTTCTTTACATCCTTCTAGTATGTATGGAGTCAATGTTACTCGGGTCTTTAGGTCGGGGTTTGAGTTATTTGCATCTCCTCATATTACTTTGCAGGTTGGTGACAGATTGACTGTTGTTGGACCAGAAGATGCTGTTGATAGATTTGCGAATAAGGTTGGAAACCAGGCAAATAGATTGGATAAACCAAATCTTGTGACTATTTTCTTTGGTATTTTGGTTGGTATCATATTTGGGAGTATACCATTCGATTTTGGATTAAGCATGCCTGTGAAATTGGGACTTGCCGGTGGGCCACTTATTATTGCTATTCTTGTCGGTAGGTTTGGATATAAATTGAAGCTTGTTGCATATACTACAAATTCTGCCTCATTAATGATTCGGGATATAGGACTTGTACTTTTTCTGGCAAGTGTTGGAGTAAAAGCTGGAGGAAATTTTATTGATACAGTGATTAATGGTGGTTTGTTATATGTGCTTTACGGCTTTTGTATCACTGTTATTCCACTTGCAATAGTTGGTTTTTATTTAAGATTTAAACGTCGTTTGAACTATTTTTATATTATGGGTGTTATTTCTGGTGCAACTACTGACCCTCCGGCGTTAGCATACTCTACAGCTATTGCCAATAATGATGTTCCCTCTATAGCTTATTCTACAGTATACCCATTATCAATGTTTTTGAGAATTATTACTGCACAAATGTTAATTTTGTTCTTTTGCACATAGGTTTTGCTTGAGGAAAAAGTAATATTTTTTATATATATTTTTATCTGTAGCTTCCTTTATAATTTTGCAAGATATTATTTTAAATTCATTTATTAATTCTACAGAATTACATCTGTTAGTTGCTTTTGTTTTAGGGTTGATGTTAGCTGTTAATCCTTGCCAGATTGCCATATGTGTATCTGCTATTTTCACATCATTTAATGCTCGTGAAAACAAATTAAAAAATAAAATTGTTTATTTTGCATTTGGTAGAGCTCTAACATATGTGTTTCTTGCTATTTTAATTCTTTATTTATTTTATTATACTGGCATAGCTGTTGAAGATTTTTATGACAAAAAGATATCAGATTTTGTTGATAAAGTAATACCTTATCTTTCTTTTGCATTTGGGGCTTTTTTCTTTTATCGTGCGATTAATAAACACCATCATGATGATAGTTGTCATAATTCTAGAAATATTATAAAAAAAAATAAACCTTTTGGAATGTTTGTTCTCGGTGCTGTTCTGGCCTTAGTTTTTTGTCCAGAAAGTGCATTGACATATTTTGCTATGTTAATGCCACTGGCTATTAAATCCAATCTGGGAATTTTAAATGTAATTGTTTTTGCTATTGCAGCGGTCTTACCTCTTATTATTATTGCTGCAATTTGTGGAAATTCTATAACTAAAGCTAATGATATTGAACGAAAATTGGAAAAACTACAGGTTGTGATTAATTATATTTCTTCTTTTTTATTATTTGTGTTGGGGTTTATATTTCTGTTCTTTTAGTGTTCATAATTTTATATATCTGTTCATAATTTCTTTATTGATGTTGCAAATTATTGATAAATAATTAATAAATTTGCATTATGAAAAATTTGTCGCGTAATTTGGAAATTTTGCTATTGGAACATGACTTGGTTATGATTCCAGGGCTAGGTGGTTTTTTGGCTAATTATAATCAGGCACAAATTGATGATGAACAGATTTTACCACCATCAAGAAATATTGTTTTTAATAAGAATCTTGACGCAAATGATGGACTCATGATTCATGCTTATATGCAGAATTATGATGCAACATATCCTCAAGCTTTCAAACAATTGAAGGATGACGTACAAGATATTAATGATATGCTTAATGAACATGGATTTGTTGTTTTAAATAATATAGGGACTCTTCATAAAAGTATTGATGGGACGATTTCATTTGAACAAATTCATGCTTCTGTTATAACACCTTGTTTATTTGCTTTACCACCTGTAACAATATCTGCAATAGATCGGCTTCAAAAAGAGGCTGATATTCAATTTGCAATAAGTGAAATTGCAGAATTACCATATGAGAAAATCTCCAAGAATACAATTTCTGTTCGAAAGATGTGGAAAGATATAGCAATTTCTACAGCTGCTGCAATTGCATTGTTTTTTTTATTTGTTTTTCCGACTTGGAACAACAATAATAATGAAAAGATTGTTGCTGGTGCAAATGCAATGCATGATAATGATGACAAATTAAACGTTTATTCAACTTTGTCGTTAAAAAAATCTTCCATTAAATCTAACAATGAAATTGATAATATTGTTCAGCCACAAATTATATTATTGCCAACTCATCAACAATATCAAAACGCTCTAATTATTTCACAAAATGATATTAATAATGCACTCAAGGTAAATGACATAGATGGAGATTATACAATTGTGATTTCTGCTGCCGCTAATGAAGAATGCGCCTTGTATGTCATCAACCAACTTAATAAAGACAATCTTCCGGGTGCATATTATCATTCGGGTTCAGATGGGAATTTTATATATTATTCCAACTTTAATACTGTAAATGATGCCATTAATACTATCAATGCTCTCAAACAAGTTAACAAACGTTTTAAAAAGGCATGGGTGAAGAAAATTAAATAGATATTATCATATAATAATAGAACGCCCAGTTTTGTAATATTCTTTATTTTTAATTAACATGAAAAGAGTTAAATGTCCCAAATGTGATAATTATATTGTATTTGATAATACCAAGTATCAAGAAGGACAAGCTCTGGTTTTTAGATGCGGTTATTGTAAAAAAGAATTTGGAGTAAAAATAGGTACGAACAAGTTGAATGACATTCATCAAGAGAATAATATTGACGAACATAAATATGACCAACATTATGGTTGTGTGATTGTTGTTGAAAATAAATTTGCCTTTAAACAAATTTTACCTTTAGAGTTGGGGGATAATGTTTTTGGTAGATATTTAAAAGGCAATGATATTAACAAGCCTATTATTACTTCTGACCCAAGCGTAGATACATTGCATTGTATAATTAATGTTAAGATAGATAAAAACAACAGTATAGTTTATACTATTAAAGATGCTCCGAGTAATACAGGTACATTTTGCATGAACTCTATTCTTAAGAATAATGAAAAAAGAGTTATATACGATGGTACCATTATAAATATCGGTGCAACAACAATGATTTTAAGAGCTGCTCTAATATAATTATTTAAATTTTTGGCACTTCATATGTAATCATTGTGAGGAGATAGAGAATCATTTTATTATAAATTTTGTAACCATTTGTCTTATGTTCTTACAACAAGAAATACCTTTTGATGACTGGTTTGATAAGGAGAATTGTTATTATTATAATTGCAATGACAATTATATTTTTATTGATAACATAGAATATACAGAAGGTGTCGCGTTTGATAAAGAATCATTTTATTGTCCTTCTTTTTATTATGCTTTTTTTGTTATTGATGGTTCGTTAAAGCTGATTGTAGATGGTAGTGTGTTCAATGTGGGAAAAAATCAGTTTTTTCTTGTCATGCCATGCAATAAAATTCAGGTCATAAAGTCTAATGCAAAATTTTTTATTATTGTGCCAAGAGCTCATATCGTTTTAAATATTTATGATAATATAAGTATCCCTGGCGCATTTAAAAGAATTGCTTTTACTATTGTCCATTTCCAGCTTGACGAAGCACAATTAAATAATATATTAAATATTTATTTGTTGTTGAAACGTGAGGCACAGAGGCCTAATTATTTACACAAAGAGTTGGTTGTCAGGGAGATGATTTCCATTTTTGTTTATCAAACTATGGCAAATGTTACACCGGATAAAGAAATCCAACATATGCCTAATTCAAAACAAAAGACATTGTTTCTTAATTTCTTGGATTTACTATATAATGAATATTTATATCAAAGAAGTGTTGAGTTTTATGCTGATAAATTAGGCATTACAGCTAAATACTTATCATATGTTACTAAACAATTTACAAACAAGTCCGCGTCAATTGTAATTGATAATTTTGTGGTTTTTAAAATTAAGGTTTTATTGTATGAGGGAGATATGAGTGTTAAAAATATTAGCGAATTGTTCAATTTTAAATCGCAATCTTTTTTCGGACGATATTTTAAGAGAATTACTGGTATGTCACCCAAAGCCTTTGTATCTAAATACAATAGAAGGCTTTTGCAAATAGAGGAGGGATTATTATGAGTGATAATAAATTGCATGAATTATTAAATAATGTTTGTAAAGCGGTCATTCCGGATAATATAGTTTTATACGATAATTTCGAATTTAATGAGGTAATACATAAGTCTGAATACACTTTTAATAATAATTCGGCTATAGTTCTTTTTGCAATAATTGATGGAACTGCTGAAATAGAACTCAATGGAAATATTTTTCATTTAAAAAAAGGGGATGTTTTCAGTATAACAGATGTATTTGTTTATAACCATTTAAACAATTCTGAAAACATAAAATTTATTGGTATTGAATTCTATCCTGCAATGATTGATGCTTCTAAAAAGTATTTAAAAATGAATCATAGCATTTTCAGTTTGGAAAAAGAAAATTTCTATATCACTCATGTTGATAAATCTCAAATTGATTATTGTAAAGATCTTTACATGTTTTTATATAAATGGATTTTTAACGACTCTCATATTTATCAAAAAAATATTGTTCAACATATTTGCAACGTTTTTATAATAAAAGCTGTTGAATTGATTAATCAAGGAAGGAATTCTTTTGATATTTCTCAAAAAACTCTTGTGTCAAGACAAAACGTTGTGTTTAATAATTTTATTAAATTACTTGAGCAATATTCCTATAAATATAGGGAAGTGAAATTTTATGCTAAGAAATTGGATGTTACGCCCAAATATCTTTCTGATGTTACCAGAATATATACTAATCAATGTGCTAGTGATAATATTGAGCAGTTTGTTACAAAACAAATCATTGCTTTATTGTCAGAAGAGAAGTATTCTATTAAAGAAATTTGTTCCAAAATGAATTTTAATTCTCAATCTTTCTTTGGTAGATATTTTAAAAGAGCTACAGGAATGTCACCAAGAGAATATTTAAAGAATCAAAAATAGTTTAATAATAAATATTTCTATTCTAGTTAATGACTTTTTTTGTTTTTGATTTTAGAGCCTATATTTTAGGCTCTTTTCAATTTATAAATTTACATTATATCTTAAATATTTAAATAAACGAATACTGGTATTAAAAATTTAAACTATTTGATGTTTTTTACACAATATTGCTATTTAAATGTTAATAATAGTTGATTTTTTTTTAAACAAATTAATATATTTAGTAAATTTGTAGTCTAAATCGTAAAAATTGAAATTTAATAACTACTTTATATTGTAAAATTATGAAAATGAAAAAATTATTTTTAGGATTTGTTGCTTTGACATCTTCTGTTGGTGTCTTTGCTCAATATGAGGGTACATATTTTGATCAACGTATTGGACACGGTTCTGATAGCATTGAAGTTAGACAAAATGTGGCCCTGTTTTCTCAATTCATGGAAAGTAAGGAATATTTAGAAGCGTACAAATATTGGAGTTTTCTTATGGAAAAGGCTCCAATTGCAAGACTTGATACGTATACAAATGGAGCTACTATGCTTGGTGAACTTATAAAAATGTCTCCAGACAAAGAAACAAAAACCAAATATTTAAATGAATTAATGGGTTTGTATGACACTCGTTTAAAAAACGCCGAATTATTAAACCAATGCGCTGATATTAGGCCAAAGACTACGAGAGGGCCAGTCCTTTGTAGAAAAGCTTTTGATTATGCAATATATGCTGATGGTGTATATGATGACTATTCTTTAAATAAAGCATATAATAATTTTACAGAAGGAATTAATTTGGTTAACGAAGATCCGTCTATTGAAATTGAAGCGTTTGTGTTAAATAAATATTTTGAGACTTCATACAATCGGTATCAGGCGGATAATGACGGTTTCAGGGAGCAATTCGTCAATGATTATATTTTATGTAGAGATGTATGCGAAAAGATGTTGGCAAAAGCAAGTGAAACAACTGATACAAATTATGCAAAATCTATAGTAGATTATTACGACCCTACATACAATTGGGTTAATGGAACTTTTGCATATTCTCAAGCTGCAGATTCTTCTAAAATAATACCTATTTATGAATTAAGAGTGGAAGAAAAGAAAAATGATTTGGCTTATCTTAAGTCAGCCATTCGTGTGTTACAAGATAACTATTTAGATGACACGGAAATATATTTTAAAGCTTCAAAATATGCTTATAACATTAAACCTGAATATTATTCTGCAATTGGCGTTGCAGCAAGTTATGTGAGTGAAAACAATATGGATGAAGCGTTGAAATATTATAATCAAGCAGTAGAATTGTCTAACGATAGTATTCAAAAAGCGGACATATCTTATGAAATTGCCAATGTGCTTGGTAGAAAGGGTATGCTTGATAAAGCTGAACCTTATTTGGCACAAGCTGAATCATTCTCTCCATTATATAAAGGAAAATGTGATTTGTACAGAGCCCGTAGGGATGCATCTGTTCAAAAGTTTGATTCAGCTATTGCTTATGCAAATAAAGCAGGAACCGAAGATCCAAGTATTTACGGAACAGCTCAAAGATTGTCGCAGGAAATAAAGGAATATCAGGTCAATTGGGAAAAATGGGATGCAGAGAGAAAAGAGGCTATTGAAAGGCAACGTAAACTTGAGGAAGAACAGGCTAGATTAAGAGCACAGGAAGAGGCTCGAAGAAAGGCTGAACAGCAGGCTGCGGCTCAAGCTGCAAGGAATAGAGAAAATGCTGCTCAACGACAAGCAAGAGAACGTCAGAACGCCGCGGCAAGAGCCGAATATGACAGAAGAATGGCTGAGTATAGGAGACAAAAAGCAGCTTACGATGCTCAGGTAGCAAAACAAAAGAGACTTGATGACTTCTGGAGGGGTAGATAATTACTTATGACTTATTATATAAACGGACATCAGCAAATGTCCGTTTTTTTTATAAAATATTAATTGTTACTGTTTTTTTTTTGTATTTTTGCATATGATTATTTATTTTGGATATTTTTGATTTAGATTTATTACTTAAATATTGAGTTTTATGAAAAAGATAATAAATCCCAACTGGAAAAAAGCCGGATTTGTGGACGAGCCGATTTCACCTGGACTTAATCTAAGTAAAGAGATAAGAAAAATGTGTGAAGAAAAAAATGCAGTTGTTTTAGCTCATTTTTATACACATGGAGAAGTGCAAGATGTTGCTGATTTTGTAGGCGATTCTCTTGCTTTGGCTCAATGGGCATCAAATACTGATGCAAGTGTAATTGTTATGTGTGGCGTACATTTCATGGGAGAAACATGTAAGATTTTGTGCCCGGATAAGAAAGTGCTTGTGTGTGATTTAAATGCTGGATGTTCATTGGCTGATTCATGTAAGGCTAATGATTTGAAGGAGTTTATCAAGAAACATCCGGGATATAAGGTTGTTTCATATGTTAATACAACTGCAGATGTTAAAGCTCTTTCTGATGTTGTGGTCACAAGTTCAAATGCTAAAATCATTGTTGATAGTTATGATATTAATGAAAAGTTGATTTTTGGACCTGATAAAAATCTTGGTAATTACATAAATTCAGTAACTGGTAGAGATATGTTGTTGTGGAATGGCGGATGCCATGTGCATGGCAAATTTTCTCTTGAAGGTATTTTGAAATTAAAAGAATTACATCCTAAGGCAAAATTGTTAGTTCATCCAGAGTGCCCAAAACCTATTCAATTAATTGCCGATGTGATTGGTTCTACTTCAGGTTTACTTAAGTATGCAATGAATAGTGATGTAGATGAATTTATTGTTGCTACAGAAAGTGGTATTTTGCATAAGATGACTAATAATTGTCCTAATAAGAATTTTATTCCAGCTCCACCTGAAACGAGTGAAAATATTGGATGTTCTTGCAATGAATGTGAATATATGAAATTAAATACTCTTAAAAAATTATATAATACACTAAAATTCGAGTGGCCTGAAGTCTTTGTAGATAAAAAGTTGGTGGAGAAAGCTATAAAACCGATTAATAAGATGTTGGAGATAAGTAAAAATATTAAATGACATTAGAGTTTATCGATTTTTTATTAATTAATACAGTATGAATATTGCAGCTTTGGTTAGCGGTGGAGTAGATAGTGCAGTTGCAGTACATTTACTAAAGGAAAAAGGGTATAATCCTGATTTGTTTTATATAAAAATTGGACCTGAAGAAGATAAAGAATGGAATTGCACTTCAGAAGAGGATATTGAAATTTGCAATTGGCTTGCAAAGAAATATGGGCTCAAGCTTCAAGTTGTTGATTTACATGACCAATACTGGGATAAGGTTGTTAGATATACCATGGATAAAGCAAGATTGGGGCTTACTCCCAATCCTGATGTTATGTGTAATAAATTGATTAAGTTTGGATGTTTTGAAGATGTGGTGGGTAAAGATTATGAAAAGATAGCAACTGGGCATTATGCTACCACTGATTTTGTTAATGGAAAAACATGGTTGGCTACAAGCCCTGATTTGGTTAAGGACCAGACAGATTTTTTATGCCAGATTAATTTTAATCAGTTAGAAAAGTTATTATTTCCAATTGGACATCTTTGGAAGCATGAAGTTAGAGATATAGCACGGAAAAATGGATTACTTAATGCTCAAAGGAAAGATAGCCAGGGGATTTGTTTTTTGGGACGTGTTGATTTTAGGGACTATTTAAAAAAATATCTAGGTGAAAAACCGGGAGATGTGAGAGTATTGGAAACCGGTAAAAAGATTGGCACCCATAAGGGGGTGTGGTTTTATACTATAGGCCAGAGAAAGGGGCTTGGTTTAGGTGGTGGACCTTGGTTTGTTGTGAAAAAAAATATAAAGCGCAATATACTGTTTGTTTCTAATGGTTATAATCCAGATAACGTGTATAAGAAAATCATAAAGATGGTTGATTTCCATTTTATTACAGAAAATCCATGGAACGCTTGTGATTTAACCCGGTTACATGATATTACATTTAAAATTAGACATACACCTGAATTTGTTGAAGGCCAATTTTTTTCTGATAATGACGGAGTGTGGAAAATACGGGCTAAAGAACGAATTCATGGTGTAGCGCCTGGACAATTTTGTGTGATTTACGACAACATACATCACCTCTGTTTTGGTAGTGGAGAAATTATTTAATTTATATGACTCGTTTTTGTTTTTTTTCTTTGGTTCTATTATGTAGTTATGCTGCAAAAGCTCATACGACAATTATGGCTGATTCGTTAAAGCCCGAATTCACAAATGCATATTTCGCTGAAACACCAGATTCTCAATTTGTATCAAGCCTTGATAGCATTATAGATGAATATGATAAGATGCAAAAGGTTTTTATAGCAGTTCAAGGATATGAAAAACAATTGCTAAAAAAAGAAATGTCTTTTGATTTTAGTTCTTCGATGACATTGATTAAAGGTGGACTATTAACATGGACAAATGAAAAATACCGAAATAGAAATGCTTTGTTTAAACATCATAAATCTAACAATATTGATTATTTGCCGGCGGTATTGCCGTTGATGACTACATGGACTCTAAAAATTGCAGGTATAGAAAGTCGGAGTAAGACAAAAAGAATGGTCGTTTCTAATGCAGTTGCCTTAGGATTGGGACTTGGGGCAGCAAAAATTATGAAATTGTCTTTAGAT
>Ga0247609_10005987_pt1 | contig 11815 bp, 12 predicted proteins | sample 172DNAGHGlowgp2_FD_193487 | JGI IMG/M metagenome (GOLD analysis project Ga0247609, IMG submission 193487) | Sheep rumen microbial communities from Palmerston North, Manawatu-Wanganui, New Zealand - 1728 DNA GHGlow gp2 | ecosystem: Host-associated > Mammals > Digestive system > Stomach > Rumen ... | reverse complement strand
TATATTATGTACGTGCAACAGATATATTGTAACCTGGTCAGGACCGGAAGGTAGCAGCCACATCAATCCCTACTGTGTGCACTTTTTTATTGGTGATGTATATGAATATAAATATAGATGTAATGAATCAATTGTTTGAAGTGGCTGAAGAATCTTTTAATAATGATGAAATACCTGTTGCAGCAGCTATTTTTGATTCTAAAACAAATGATCTGATAGCAATAGCGGGAAATAATAGGCAGATGAACCATAATGTTTTAGGACATGCAGAAATTAACTGTATATTAGAAGCTGAAAAGGTTATAAATGATTGGCGATTGGATGGCTTTTATATGGTAGTAACACTAGAACCATGTGATATGTGTTCAATTATTATTAAGGAATCAAGATTAGATCAAGTTTATTATTTATTACCAAAAAAGCAGTTATCAACAGTAGAAATTTCAATTAATAAAAAACTAATCGATGGTTATGAAGAAGAGAAGGAAAAGTTTAATAAGTTATTAACATCTTTTTTTGATAATATGAGGTGAAAACCTCTTTTTTTATGGTATAATAATCAATGGGAGGTTTTTGTATGAGTTATAAGGTTTTATACAGGAAATACAGGCCTGATTCTTTTGATACTGTAGTTGGACAAGATTACACAATTAAAATGCTTAGAAACGCCATAGAAACGGGTAAAAATGCGCATGCTTATATTTTTACAGGACCTAGAGGTACCGGTAAAACTAGTACTGCTAAGATCTTTGCTAAAGCATTGAATTGTGAACATCCAATTGATGGTAATCCTTGCGGGAAATGTGATTCTTGCTTACATTTTAATGAAAGTCCAGATATTATAGAAATTGATGCAGCTTCTAATAACGGTGTAGATGAAATAAGAGAACTTATCAACAATGTAAAATTAGTTCCTTCAAATTCAAAGTATAAAGTCTATATTATTGATGAGGTTCATATGCTTACAACTAGTGCTTTTAATGCCTTATTGTTAACATTGGAAGAACCACCATCTCATGTGGTGTTTATACTTGCTACAACTGATATTCAAAATGTACCAATTACTATTTTATCTAGATGTCAAAGGTTTGATTTTAAGCCAGTAAGTATGGAAGCAATGACAGAAAGATTAGATTATGTATGTAAGGAAGAAAAGATTAAAATAGATGATGATGCAATTCGTGAAATAGCATTGATTTCCGCTGGTGGAATGAGAGATGCTTTAGGAATGTTAGATCAACTATCCAATGATGACTCAAAAATTACATTAGATAGAGTTTCTTCTTATTTTGGAAGTGTTTCTGTTAAAAGAGTAGATGAACTATTAGATGCTTTGGGAAATAATGACGTTAATCTTTTGTTAGAGATTATTTCTGATATCAGTAAAGCGGGAAATAATTATGCAGTGTTTATTAATAAGTTGATTGAAGAACTTAGAAAATACGCTATTGATATAAAGTTGGGAAATAAAGATTATGGATTATATTTTGAAGATATTTATTCTCTAATCTTCGATTTAAATGAATGCTTGGGAAATATAAATATTAATGTTGATCCGTATTCATTAATTGAAATTATCTTATTAAAGTATGTAACGGGAAATAAAGTTATTTCTAGCAAAGAGACTTTGGGAAATAATGGTGAAGAACCTATTTCTAAAGCAGAAGAAGTGCTAGAAACCCCTTTAATTAAGGAGACTTCTGATGTGGCTACACAAGAAGTTGAAGTTAAGAAAAAGGGTAGAACTAAAAAAGAAGAAGTTATCAACATACCTAAATCAACCTTTGATATAAACATAAGAATTAATAATTGTTTTGCTGAATGTAGTAAAGAAAAAAAGAAGGATTTTTCTTCTGAATGGATTGAATTTATGAATTATTTAATGAATAAAGATCGTAATTTAGTTTCTTTATTAGCTGATACTTCGATTCTTGCTGCTTCAGATCGTTGTGTTTTAATACAAAGTAAGATTGAATCAACGAACGATTTAATTAATGAAAGTATGGATAATATTGAAAAATCTTTTAAGGATTTTAGTAATAGAGAAGTTCATTTTGCTGCTTTGGGAAATAAATTGTGGAAAGATGAAACTGAAAAGTATAGAATCAATATAAAAAATAAAGTAGAATATAGTTATATTGAAGAAGAAAAGCCAGCAGAAGAAAATAAACAACAGAGTGTTGATAAAAAAGATAGTATTGAAAGTGTTGCAGAAGATATTTTTGGAACATTTGAAATAGAATAGAAAGAAGGAAATTATATGAATATGCAAGCTTTAATGCAACAAGCGCAAAAAATGCAAAAAGATATTATGAAAAAGAAGGATGAAGTAAATAAAAAGGAATTTACAGGTACTTCTGAGTTAGTAGATGTTGTATTTACTGGTGACAAAAGAATGGTTTCAGTAAATATTAAACAAGATATTGATAATGACGATAAGGAAATAATTGAAGATATGTTAGTTATTGCTGTTAATGACGCAATGGCTAAAATTGATAAAGAGACTGAAAGTGCTTTGGGTGCTTACGGTAATCAACTAGGTGGATTGTTCTAATAATGGGATATCCTAGAGTTTTAGAAGATTTAATTAATTATTTTCGTAAGTTACCTGGAATAGGTGAAAAAAGTGCTGAAAGAATGGCTCTTTCTTTACTAGAATTGTCTGGTGAAGATGTTGAAGGTTTCGCAGCTACGATGATTGATGCTAAAAATAATTTACATCCTTGTCCTGTTTGTGGACATATAACTGATCAAGAAAAATGTACTATTTGTTCTGATGAAAAGAGAAATAAGAATGTAATATGTATTTTAGAGGATTATAAGAGCGTTTTTGCTTTTGAAAAGGCTGGAAACTATAATGGAGTTTATCATGTCTTAAATGGCTTAATTTCGCCTATAGATGATATTAATCCTGAAGATATTAATATTGCTTCTTTAATTGATAGAGTTAATAGTTTGGAAAATCCAGAGTTAATAATAGCTTTAAAATCAACTGTTGAAGGAGAAACTACTACTCTTTATATTAAGAAGATATTTGAAGGAAAGAATGTTGAAATATCTAGATTATCTTATGGTATTCCTATGGGTGCTGAAATAGATTATTTAGATGAAATAACATTGGATAGGGCGTTATCAGATCGTAAGAAGATATCTGAATAGTATTAGGGGTGTTTTATGAATAATAGTACAGATATTTTTAATAACTTACTTGCAAGATACCATGAGAATAAATTAGCTCATGCTTTTTTGCTTGAATCTAATGATACTGAAAAGTGTTATTTTGATGTTTTGGAGTTTATTAAGAGTATTTGTAGAGAAAAGGTTGATGAAGGAATAAATACTGATGTATTAATAGATAATAATAGTCTTCCATCATTAATTGTTATTGAACCTGATGGTCAAAACATAAAAAAGGAACAAATACTAGATATGATGGAAAAATTTAGTACTAAACCTGTTTATACCGAGAATAATTTTTACATTGTTAAGAATTCAGAAAGGTTTAATGGTAGTAGTGCTAATACTTTATTAAAATTCCTAGAAGAACCTGAAGATAATATTATTGGTATTTTTATTACTAATAATAAAGAAACTGTTATAAACACTATTAGAAGTAGATGTCAATTGTTTACTGTTTATTATGATTTAGATATAGATAGTAAGCTTGATGATGAAGTTTTAACTGATGTAAAATTGTATTTAAATAGTATTTACAAGAATAATGAAGATATTATATATAATCGTACTCATATGAGTGGATTGTATAAGGAAAGAAATGATTGGGAAATATTCTTTAGAACTATGTTATACTATTTGAAGGACTGCATTATTTCTAATAGAAAAGATAAAATTGAAATGGTTAAAAGTATTTTCCAAGATAATTTAGTTAAAATAATTGTTTATATTGAGGAAATAATAAAGTATATTAAAAGCAACTGTAATATTGATTTAGTATTAGATAAATTCGTAATAGAAATGAGGAATTATTATGAGTAATGTTTATGGAATTACACTTAAAAATGAGGGTAAAATATATTACTTTAATGGTGAAGATTTAGAAATTGATAAGATGACTTATGTAGTTGTTGAAACAGAAAAAGGTATTCAATATGGAAAAGTAATGTATAAAGCTGAAGATGAAAAGATTAATATTCCTGTTGAAGAAATGAAGAAAGTTGTTAGAATTGCTACAGATAAGGATAAAGATAATTATCTAAAGAACTTGGCTGAAGCTGAAAAATGTTTAAAAGAAGCTAGGAAAGTTGTAGAAGAATTAGAACTTGAAATGAATTTATTAGATGCTAATTATACTTTGGATAAAAAACAATTGTTATTTAATTTTATTGCAGATGAAAGAGTAGATTTTAGGGAATTAGCTAAGAGATTAGCTGGAATGTATAAGACTAGAATTGAATTAAGACAAATAGGTGCAAGAGATAAGGCTCGTAATATTTGTGGTATTGGTCAATGTGGAAGACCTTTATGTTGTTCTACGTTCTTAAATCATATTGATTCAGTTACTATGAATATGGCTAAGAATCAAAACATTGCTTTAAATCCTTCTAAGATTAATGGACAATGTGGAAGATTATTGTGCTGTTTAACTTATGAAGACGAAGAATATGCTAGATGTCAAAAAGGAATGCCTAGCGTAGGTCAAACAGTTAAAACAGATGACGGAGCAGGAAAAGTTGTATCTGTTGATATATTAAAAAGAAAATATAAAGTTGATATAGATGGTAATATTAAGGAGATTGAGTTAGGAGATGTCAAAGGTTCTAAATGATTTATTTGACTATGGACTTTATATTTATCAAGATAGTGATAAATTTAAGTTCTCGTTAGATTCAATATTACTAGCAGAATTTGTTGATGTAGGGTCTACTATAAATCAAATAGTAGATTTTTGCAGTGGTAATGGACCTATTCCAATGATACTTTCTACAAAGTGTAATGCTGATATTACAGGTATTGAAATACAAAAAAAGATTTTTGATCTAGGTAAAGAAAGTATTGAATATAATAAATTGGGAAATAAAATTAAGTTTATCAATGATAATATTACTAATGTAAAAAAATATTTCCCAGATGAAAGTATTGATGTTGTAACTTGTAATCCACCTTATTTTAAATTCTTGGGAAATAATTCTTTAATTAATGAAGATAAAGAAAAAGCGATAGCTAGACATGAGATTACTATGGATTTGGATGGTATGATTAAGTCTGCTAAATATGTGCTTAAGAATAAAGGAGTATTCTATTTAGTTCATAGATGTGATCGTTTAGAAGAAATCATTCATTGCTTGGGGAATAATGGATTTAATGTAAAGAAATTACAATTCGTTTACTCAAATATTAGTAAAGACGCTATAATGGTTTTAATTAAAGCTGTTAAGAATGGTAATAGTGGTAGTTTAAAGATAATGCCACCAATTGACATTTCTAATTTAAAGAGTTATAAAGGTATCTTTGAAAGGGGAGATAGCCATGAAGATGATAGTAGGTCTAGGTAATCCTGGTAAAGAATATAAAGATACTAGACACAATGTTGGTTTTCTAGTTCTTGACAATTATTTGGAAGATGCTTCTTGGAAAGAAAAGTTTAGTGCTAATTACTATATTGATAATATAAATGGTGAAAGGGTATTATTTGTTAAACCTTTAACTTATATGAATCTATCTGGAGATGCAGTAGTTCAATTTGTTAATTATTATGATATTGAACTAGATGATATTCTAGTAATCCATGATGATTTAGATTTACCTTTTGGGAAATATAAATTAAAAGTAAATAGTAGTGCAGGCGGACATAATGGAATTAAATCGATTATTTCCCGCTTGGGATCTCAAGACTTTGCAAGATTAAAAGTTGGTATTTCCCACGATAGAAGTATTGATACTAAGGACTATGTATTAGGTAGTTTTAGTAAAGAAGATAAAGAAGTATTTGAAAAAATGCAAGTTACTTTTAAAAAGATTATTAATTGTTTTATTAAAGAAGGAATTGATAGAACAATGAATATATATAATACAAAGGAAAAATAATATGAACTTTTTAGAAGAATATTTTAAGATTGAAAACGGATTAACTATTACAGGTTTAACAAGAGAGTTAAACGTTTTTTACGTGCTTAATTTATTTAATAAAGAAAATAAGAATGTTTTAGTATTAGCTAACAGTTTATATGAAGCTAATATGTTTTATGAGAATTTAAAAACATACACTGATGATGTGTGTTTATTTCCAATGGATGATTTCTTAACTAGTGTAGCTGTTGCTATTAGTCCAGATTTAAAAATTAAGAGATTAGAAACTTTAGAAAGAATTAGAAATGACAAGAAATGTATTGTAGTAACTAATTTAATGGGTTATTTAAGATTCTTGCCTGATATGAATAATACTAGTAATTTAGAATTTAATTTAGATAAGAAGACTAGTATAAAAAGAGACGATATATTAAATCTATTAGATAAATATGGATATATAAGAGAAAGTGTAGTTACTACTACTGGAGAATATGCAGTACGTGGTTATATAATAGATTTATTTATAATTGATGAAGAACATCCAATTAGAATTGAATTCTTTGGTGATGATGTTGATTCTATTAGATACTTTGATGAGAATACTCAATTATCTATTAAAGAGATTGATAGTATTAAAATAAAACCTTATACAGAAGTAGTATCGGACTCTTATAGTTCTTTATGTGATTATATGAATGATCCATGGTTAGTAATGATTAATAGAGATCAAATAGAAGTATCATATGCTAAATTAGTTGATGATATTAATGAATATAACGAAAGTACTAATTCTAATAAAAAGCATATGTATGATTGGGAAGATATTAGTTATAAACACGTAATGTATTTAAATAGTGTTAATGATAATGATTATGGAAAAGTTTTAAGTTTTAAATCTCAAGAGATAGAAAACTTTAACAGTAATTTTGAATTACTTGGGAAATATTGTAGTAAGCAACTTTTGGGAAATAAAACTGTAGTACTATGTTTAAGTAAGGAAAATCAGCTAAAAAGCTTGGTTCCATTCTTAGAAAGTTACCATGTTGTTAAAAACAATCGACTTATCAACAAGGAGATTAATATTTTATATAAAAAGATTAATAATGGATTTGTTTTTGATCAATATGTTGTTATTTCTGAAAATGATATAGAAATAACTAAGAATGCCGCTATTAATTATAAAAATAGTTATCGTATTGGTAAGAAAATAAAAGACTTTGGTCAACTTAGTACAGGGGATTATGTAGTACATAGTCAACACGGTGTTGGTATTTATAATGGAGTAATTACTTTAACTAAAAATGGTTTAAAGAAAGATTACTTACAAATAAACTATCATGGTAATGATAAAGTTTATATACCAGTTGAAAAGATAAGTACAATATTTAAGTATGCTGGAAAAGAAGGTAGTGTACCTAAATTAGATCGTTTGAACAGTACAAGTTGGGTTAAAAAGAAAAGAGAAATGCGTAATAAGATTAAGGACATCTCTGAGGAATTAATTAAACTTTATGCTGCTAGATCTAATATTAAATCAACTCCATTTAAATCCTATGCTGAAGAAGCAGTATTTGGATCTGAATTTATTTATGATGAAACAGTAGATCAATTAAAAGCTATTGAAGATATAGATAAAGATTTAAGTTCTGAAATACCTATGGATAGATTATTATGTGGTGATGTTGGATTTGGTAAGACAGAAGTTGCTTTTAGAGCGATGTTTAAAACAATAGTTAATAATAAGCAAGTTTTCTATTTGTGTCCAACAACTATTCTTTCTAAGCAACAATATGAAAATGCTGTTGAAAGATTTAAAAACTATCCAATAGAAATAGCACTATTAAATAGATTTACTAGTGCTAAAGAAACTAAACGTATTTTAGAAGGTTTAGAAAAAGGTACTATTGATTTAGTATTTGGTACTCATAGATTGTTATCAAATGATGTTAAATTTAATAAATTAGGTTTATTAATAGTTGATGAAGAACAAAGATTTGGTGTTACTCATAAAGAAAAGATTAAAGAGTATAAGAATGATGTTAATGTACTTACTTTAAGTGCAACACCAATACCTAGAACATTAAAAATGGCCTTAAGTGGTTTAAGAGATTTATCAATTATTGATACACCACCAGTTAATAGATATCCAGTTCAAACATATGTTATTCAAGAAAATGACTTAATAGTTAAAGATGCTATATATAAAGAACTAGCTAGAGATGGTCAGATATTTATTTTATATAATAAAGTAGCTACTATTGAAGGAATGGCTCAAAAACTAAAACAATTAGTTCCAGAAGCAAGAATCACTGTTGCTCATGGTCAAATGAGTAAGAATGAACTAGAAGATGTTATGGAATCATTTGTTAATCATGAATATGATATTCTTCTTTGTACAACAATTATTGAAACAGGTATCGATATTAGTAATGCTAATACATTAATAATTTATGATGCTGATAATTTTGGTTTATCACAGTTATATCAATTAAGAGGAAGAGTAGGTCGTAGTAATCGTATTGCGTATGCTTACTTAATGTATGATAAATCAAAGATGTTAAATGATATAGCTATGAAGAGATTACAAGCTATTAAGGAGTTTACTGAATTAGGTAGTGGATATCGTATAGCAATGAGAGATTTATCTATCCGTGGAGCAGGAGACTTATTAGGTTCTGAACAAGCAGGTTTTGTTGATACTGTTGGTATTGAGTTATATATGCAAATGATTGAGGAAGAAATGCGTCGTATGAAAGGTGAAGAAGTACCTGAAGACGAAGAAGATACTTCTAACAAATCACTTGTTGAAGTTGAAACGCATATTGATGATACATATGTAAGTGACGAAGATATCAAGATTGAAATACATAAAAAGATTAATGAAATTGATGGTTATAAAAAACTATTAGAAGTTAAACACGAATTAGAAGATCGTTTTGGTAAGATTAGTCAAGAACTAGAAGTTTATATGTATGAGGAATGGTTTGAAAAACGAGCTAAGTCTTTAGGCATTACTACTGTAAGACAAAGTGATAGAGAAATAGAGATAGAATTACCTAAGGAATTATCTTCTAAAATAGAAGGAGATAAATTCTTTATTAAAGCTTATAATATAAATCCAAGATTTAGACTTAAATATCTTCATGATCAAGTTATTATAGCTTTGACCTTATTAAATCAAAAAGAACATTTCTTATATTACATAGTTCCATTAATGGAAGAAGTAATAAATCAAGTAAAAGAATAGTTTATCTATTCTTTTTTTGTTATACTTAATATGGTAGGTGTTTGTTATGGCTGAAGAATTAAGTTTACTTAAAAAAAGAGAAATTGCAAATATATTTGTCACTCTAGAAAATAACAAAAAGAGAATTCTAAAATGTATTTATGTTTTCATCGTTGCAGGGTTAATTGCTTTATTCATTTATACTAATTATGAAAGAATAGAAAATAGTCTGATTGGGGATTTATCTATTTTTTATATTTTTGTATTTCCATTTTTATTTTTTCCAGCGCTTGTTGCCGGTTCAAGTTTGATATTTATTATAGTTTTTTTTATAGGTAATATAAAGTTAAAGAAAAGATATAATGTCTTAATTAAAAATTATGATTTATCTAATTATTCATTGGATTATGTTAAAGATTTAGTTGCAGGATGTGAAGGAAATACAACTGTATTAACTGACTTAGTTAAAAATGAAACTTATAGTGAACAAATAGTAATAAAAGTAAGAAAAGCTATTAGAAGTAATATTATTATGATAATTGTTTTTTCTATTAGTTTAGTTGTTTCTGGATCTTTATTATTTTATTCTAGATATAATGAATCTTTGTTTGGAATGGATGCTGAAATATTAGGGTTGTTTGGAATTGTTTTTTCAATTGTTTTAGTTATTTTTATTATTAAATCTAAAAATGATATTGAAGGATTAAAAAAAGAATATGGCTTGACTGGTCGAAACTTACTTTTTGAAGAAGCTGGAATTGATCCTGATACTGGGTTTAAACTGTATAAGTTAGTTACTGATAATAATCCGTCTATTGATAAAAAGTAGAGGATGAAAAAGGCTAGTTATTTTAATCTTACTTTTGTTATAATAAGTTAGGTGGTAATATGGAGGACATCAATCATTATATAAAAAAAGAAAGATTTAAGATTTTAATTTTTAGAAATGTATTAATATTGTCCATTATTATGTTCATTATTATATTAATTGTATTTGAAAAAAAATATTCGCTTAATGTACTAGGAAATAATATGGAAAAATTGGTTAAATCTTATTATTTACTATCAGTTTTATTAATTGATTTTTTGGTTATTATTTATTCTTTAATGTATTTCATTAAAAGTAATAGAGCTTATAAGAAGTTGTTAATTGATAAGCAATTAATGGAACAACAAGATGTTCAAATTGTTAAAAAGAATAAAATTTTGGAATTGAAAAGCCAGTACAATAATTTAAGATTATATATTATTTTAGAATTATTGTATGTTTTTATGTATATAGCGTTAGTCATAAATTTTTACAATATATGTTGGCACTTATTCCTAGTATTAATTGTTGTTTATATTTTTTTGATTGTTAAAAAAATAATACTAATAAAAAAAATAAGTTTGGATTTGAAAGAATAAATATTATTATAAATAAAATATTAAGAAGAACTTGATTAAGTTCTTTTTTTGCTGTTAACAAATATTTTTTTATGACTATTATATCTATATAAACGTACCGTTTTGTTAAATGTTTATGTTATAATATCTATATGGAAGGTGTTTTTTTTATGAAGTTAGTTGCTGCTAAATGTCCAAGTTGTGGAGCAAATATTGATGTAGATAAAAATAGTGATAAAACAATATGTGAGTATTGTGGTAGTAAGATAATAGTTGAAGATGCTATTGCTAAATATAAATTAGAAATATCTGGAAAAGTTGAAGTTTCCAATCTAACCAATTCTATAAAATTAGTTAAGTTAGGCGATAAAGCGGTAAAGGATAATTTGTTCAAAGAAGCATTGGAAAAGTATAATAGAGCTTTCGAATTGGACCCTGATAATACATATATAGAATTTATGATTCATTTTTGTAAGATGAATATTGCTCAATATGATTTGTCTTATGTTACTAAGGCTGGGAATAAACTATTAAATTTAGATGCTTGTTATAATTCCAAATATGAAGAAATTAGCGATGTTAGTTCTGCGGTTAACTTATATATTGAATTTGTATATCAATATTGTTTAACTTGGAAGAGAAATAAATATGCTAGTTTAGCTAAATTATTGGAAGTTATTAACTATTGGAAAGAAGTTCTTAGAATTTTTGAAAAAATTAATTCAAACTTAGATATTAATAAAGGAATAAAGATTAAATTATTAGTATATATTAATGATTTAATATTCTTGTTGATACAAAGATATAGGTATGAAGGATCTATATTTACTTCTTATAGAGTAAAAGAAGGATATGATCTTCTTTTACAAAAAAAGGAACACTATTATAAAGTTTTGAAAGAAATAAGTCCAGAGAATGCTAAAAGCTTTGAATATGAACTTAATAATGGATTTAATATTCTTACTGGTATTAATTATAAAATACTAATAATCATTGGATTTTTCATGTTTATAATGATAGTTGCGTTTTTAGCTAGTATTGGAGAAGCATAAAGAACTTGCTAAAGTTCTTTTTTTGTGCTAAATTATGTTTAGTTTTAATTAGTGATGAAGGAAAGAGCCTTATGTATACACTAGATTAGAGAGACCTGTTTGGTGAAAATGGTTATAGTTGAAG
>Ga0247609_10005986_pt1 | contig 11816 bp, 11 predicted proteins | sample 172DNAGHGlowgp2_FD_193487 | JGI IMG/M metagenome (GOLD analysis project Ga0247609, IMG submission 193487) | Sheep rumen microbial communities from Palmerston North, Manawatu-Wanganui, New Zealand - 1728 DNA GHGlow gp2 | ecosystem: Host-associated > Mammals > Digestive system > Stomach > Rumen ... | reverse complement strand
GAATAGGCTAACAGAGCAACTTCAACAGTATCATATTCCAATGCGACCACTAACAGAAGAAGAAAAGTTTGAAAGATTGGTTAAGCGGAATAAGAAGATGGAAGACTCTATTCTGCAACTGATTTCAACGTTCATTGCCCTGATGAAATCAAATCGCAGTACACCTGAAGGAATACTGGAAGTTATCAAGAAGGATCAACCAAACCGTCCCGAATTTATTGAGAGATCGAGGTTCATGCTCTTTGAGATATTCATGCCGATGTACAATGAGTATCAGAAATCATTGGCAGAGAAGAAGCAAATTGATTATACTGACCTGATAATAAAAGCTACGGACGTATGCGAGGCAGGATTGTATAAGAAAGAGTATGACATGATTCTTGTTGACGAGTTCCAAGATATTTCTGTTGACAGATTCAGGCTCTTACAGTCGTTGAGACGAAAGACTCCATTAACAAAGCTTTACTGCGTCGGTGATGACTGGCAATCCATCTTCCGCTTCTCTGGAAGTGACTTGACATTGTTCAACAGTTTTGAAGAGTATTTCGGTTACACAGAGAAATGTAAAATTGAAAACACTTACAGATTTGGTGAGCCTCTTATTGGCTTGTCATCTGGATTTATATTGAAAAACCAATTCCAGGTTCCAAAAGAAGTGCGTCCCAATGACAGAACAAAACACACGATTCTGACTTTAGATAAGTATGAAGCAGAAGATGGCTCGCAGTTAAAGCATCTGAAAGCAATTCTTGATTCTATTGATAATACAGAAACGGTCATGCTTGTTGGCCGATACCATAGTGATGCCGACTTTATTCCCCAGAATTGTGTGTTGGAACGTGACCAGAAATATAACGTCTCTAAGGTACGGATAAATGGTAGGGATATGTTCTTCAATACCATCCACTCAGCTAAAGGACTCGAAGCAGATAATATTATTGTAGTCAACTGTAGCCAGGAAGGTAACGGGTTCCCATCAAAGGTTAGCGACGATCCTATTCTTGGGTATGTTCTTAGCAAGCCTGAATCTTATCCATTTGCAGAAGAACGCCGACTTTTCTATGTCGCAATAACAAGAGCAAGGAAACATGCTTTTGTTCTCTATAAAGAAACATGCCCCTCTCCCTTTGTGACAGAGATTGAGAAAGCTATTAACGGAGGTCAAGTTACTGATGATACGATGGTATGCCCTTGGTGTAAAAATGGGAATCTAAGGAGCATCGCAGATGGAGTTAACAGAAATGGAACCAAATGGCGTGTCTATAGATGTACGAATAACACGGCTGGTTGCCAATATGCGTGGGTAGTCAGCTTTACAAACGAAGAAAGTATTACACGACAATTCAAAGAAGTTAAGAGGAAATCTAGGCTAAATATTTCTGCAGAAGATCTCGAGAGGTTAAATCAAGAGAATCCTAATGCTGATTGTAGCATTTCAGCGGGGAGAGCACCTAAGCCTCCAATCTTTCCGGAGGTATCCGCGAAGACAGCACAAGAATACATGGACAGTCTGCCTTTTTAAAATAATTCGTAAGAATTAAAATTATGTTAGGTGCAATCATAGGCGACCTTGCCGCATGGACATACGAACATGACAGGACATGTTTCTGGAGTCACCTCGTTTCTGAAGAAGCGAAGGTGTCAGAGTTCGGGCTGTCCGTGCTGACAACAGCAGCAATCATTAGCACCGATCCCAGCATGTCCAAAGAACAAGCTGCTTTATTCACACAAAAGAGCTTCCGCAATTATAGCAAAACAGCTGTTGAATTGTCGCCCGACGCACTTGATTGGCTCAATTCGTTGAACTGTAATTATGGCTCAATGGTGTTTGGTGTAGCAATGCTGCGCATGGCTACTTGTGCATTCTTTGATGTGCCGGACAAAGAAATGTGGTTTGAGACGACCATTGATAAAGAAGAAGGATATACCAGAATGTTCCTCACTCAAATGGTTACTCTGCTGCGACAAGGAAAGACAAAGGATGAGGTATATAAAGAGCTCGGCCCTGTTTTCAAGGGCTGTCGCCATGATTGGAGCTGGCGGGAAGAGGAAGGGATGTTGTCGTACCTGCTTCGCGCATGGGATGCGTTCTATCGAGCTTTTGACTTCACAAGCGCCATACATAATGCGATGAAGATGAATGGCGACCATCATCTGATGGGTGCCTTCACCGGTGCTATTGCCGGTGCCATGTATGGCTGTATGTACAATTTGGTCAAAAAGAAATATCAAAAGGAGAAAAATTATTCTCCATTTGAATATATCACATGGCCAGAAGCTCTGATGCTGGCTTACCCTGAGCCGCTTCGCTTCATAGAAGAAAAAGCAGTTAATGGGCGTATCTTCTTCCCAAAAAACAATGCCATGACTAATGTGGAACTTCATACATGGCAAAATGTGGAGAATCCTTTTGCTGATGAAGTATATGATGAAGAAAAGAAACGGATCCTGCTCTATGCCTTTGGCCCTGACTGGGATAACCGCTATGGCTTCTATTGGGAAGACGGCTGGTTCTATGTCTATCGGAGCGGCGTTCTGCTTCTGCGCTTTCAGTTAAAGCAGATGCCCGATAGTACATACCGAATATACCATTTGCAAAAGACGGAGGCTCCTCAGGCCGATGTGGGAGCACTCTATGAGGCGTTTTACTCTCTCAAAAACTATAAAGTTTTCGAGCCGTGAGGCTCTAACGCGCATGGACATTAGCACTTATTCATTGGTTCTATCTTTGAAACTTGCTAGGTTCTGACGCTCTGAATAAATAGCAAACGCTCGATACTGCTGTCCGTGAGGATGGCAGTATTTTATATAAAATGCTTCTTTATGGGAAAAAAAGCATTACCTTTTTTGATAGGCTCAATTTGAGTGAGCGTATTGAGCCTATCTTTGCTGCCACTTATTCACATAATAGTCTTTTCAAATAACTACAGCAATGAAAAAAAGTATCTTTTTTGGCCTCTTTTTGGCTAGCACTCTGATGAGCTCTTGCGGAGCATTCAAGAGTTACATGGCTTCCTATGACGTAACTCTCTCAAAAGTGGAAAGTCCTGCCGATGTGAAAGCAAACTTCGGTGAAACAAAAGTGGTGCATCTCACAGAAGATAACCTGAACAAGTACCAGTATGAAGATGACTACATCGATATCATCTGGTATGTGAGTAGCAAAAACCTTCATTTCTCCTTGAAAAACAAATCCGGACACTCCATCAAAATTAATTGGGATGACGTTAGCTTTGTGGACATCAACGGAAAAGTAGGCCGTGTGATGCATAGCGGTGTAAAATACATCGATCGTAACAATAGCCAACCCGCAACCACAATCCCTAATGGGGCTAAAATTGACGATTTACTTATCCCAACAGATAATGTATATTATGTATCTGGATCAACATACACTGTTGGAGGTTGGAGAGAAGCAAATCTAATACCTTCTTTCTATAACACAAAAGAAAAAATGGCTGCTGAAGCTGGCTCCTATGTAGGAAAGACAATGAGGGTTCTCATGCCTATCACTGTTGAAGGTGTGCAAAATGACTATACCTTCGAGTTCCAAGTTTCCAAGCTGCTCAACAACTCAACAAAATAAATTGAAACATTCTGCGTTATTATAATGAGCGACGTGCTCTAAGGTGAGTGTAAGACAGCGGTCTATAAACATCCCCATTCGCGTTCAAGCTCAGACAACGCCTTTTATGTATGTACGAAGCGTAGTGGTCGTAAGATTACTGCGCTTTTTGTTTTTCTTTCGAAATTGTGGCCTGCTGCCACCTCTCTTGCTTTTTTACCGTGCATCTGCCGCTGGCGGGCTTGGCGGCGGGCTGATCTTCTGGCCTCCAATGATGTGGCCTGTTTGACGTGAGGCTTGCACCGAGCTTGCCGTTCCTCGTCCTCTGTTGGCATAGTGGCCGCAGCTCCTATGTGCTTTCGATGGTGGTTTTCCTCCCCCAACGCACCTCACTTCGCCAGTCCTGGGGAATGGCGAAGCGAGGGCGTTTTGTTTGGGGAGGTTTTTCCCTGATGTTCTCGATGTGCTTTTAGGACTGCAACTGCAAAGTTGGGTCTGATGCCGAATGTACCCATAATCTTGTGTCGTCGGGTCGCATCCTGATGGCCGGACTTACTTTGTTCTTGCTTCACTCTGTATCTTTTCACTTTTCATTTCTATGCTACACCATACTTCGTGACGTTGCACGTTTTGTGTGATTGATGGATTAGTATTTATTAGCTGTTGTTATTCATAAATCTGTAGGCTCTCGCTGTTAGGCTCTTAGCGGCCACGGGCGGCATCCGCTCTGTGCCGATACATTCCTGCAGCTCTCCAAATCCACCTGCCTCTACGCATATTGCAAAAGCGGAACGCGCTTCTTATTATCTATGTGAGCGGGCAATCTACTGTCATAGAGCTGTCACCGGGGAGCTTTTGTCTTCACTTGTATTTGTAATCGTACCTGAAGCACACTTATGATTTTGCCACTGCAAAGGTAATTCGCCATTCTCGTGCTGCAAGGCTGGCCGAGGGCCTTGGCTACACAGATTTTTTTCTCACAAATGAGCCGCTCCCTACGTGGACTCCAGTCGGAACTAATTTCTGCTGAAGCCCTGAAGGGTGAAAATAATCTGCTTCGGCCTTGCTGCACCACGCCTGGCTTACCTTGATAAAGCACTGTCAAAATTCAAAAGTGCTTCGGCACACAAATCCAATAACAAAAACTCTTTACCACTATGACAACTCATTACATGACAGCAGATTTCCGCCTTCGCTCACACAAAAGAAGTGCAAAAGTTTTCCTCAGCAATATCTACACAGTAGAGGTGGTGGACTTCGACGGAGAGTCACAGGAATATACAGTATCGGCTGAGAGCTTCGAGGAAGCAGCACGTGAGGCCGAGAGCCTGGCTTACAGCGACGGCATACAGATTTCCTTCATGAATATCAACGCTTTCTAATCCATTTATTCAATAACACTTAAAACATTACAACTATGTCACAGTATTCAATCGTAGCAGAAATGGTTCAGTCGAACAAGAGTGAGAACAATGTGTGGTTCGTCCACGTAACAGGATGCGATAATCCCGAACTCCAAGGGTACTGCAAGCACGCCATCAAGGCCATGCAGTTCTGCTTCGTCCTCAAAGCACGCACTCAGTTCCCCATCGAGGACAGCACAATGGAGCAGCTGAAGAGCTACTACGCCGAGAACGAGAAGGGCAAACTCCAGTGGTACAAGCCACGCACTCCCAAGGAGGAGGCACAGCCCACGGAGGCCGTCAAGGAACAGCCCGCTCCTGAAGCCAAGCCCGCCAAACGCGGCAGACGCTCGAAGAAGCAGATAGAGGAGGTGGCCGCGTAAGGCCACTTCCTCCAACAAAAAGCGAGTTATTTTTTCACTTTTCACTCTTTCATTCATATACACTCATGAAATACCTCATCTCTACATCCATCCTTGAAGGCTATCAGGCCTACGAAATGGCTCACTCCTGCGATCTGCAGAAAGAAAACAAGGCTGCTGCCGAATGGTTCAATAACGTAACTGAAGCCGGGGACTTCGAGCCGGCTGAAGAGCTGCCGAAGTATCACTGGTTCATCTGTCACCTGCCGTATGTGCAAGCGGACTTGCACTATGACTACGGAGCTGATTATTACTTCGTTGCTCGTAATGCATAAAAGTATAGAAGAGTTTGCCTTATCAGCCAACTCTTCTATACTAGAAAACATACATTCGTCCTCATTGAGGAAGAGGAGTTCAAAGAACTCATTGACTTCCTCGATGAAGAACGAGGATGGGAGGACTTCCTACATGACTTCAACGTGATATTCAAGACTCCGCATTGAGAGTCATTCACATATGAAAAAGGCAAGGAGGGCTTAGCCCTCCTCAACATAATACTTGTATAAAATGATTCTTATAGACCGAAGCACAAAAGAGCTATCCAGTTCTTGCTGATCTATTATATATTCCTTAATTTCTCTCTGTTAAGATTCAGCTTTGAAATCAAGGAATCCACGCCATGAGCGCCGGTTCCTTGTAAAGGCAAGAGTACCTGAAGAAGACGATCAATTATTTCTGTAAGACGGCGGATTATTTCGTTCTTCTTCTTCAGCTTTTCCTCATATTCATCCTTCATCGCTTGGAGAGCTTTTTTATGTTGCTTGTTTAAGTCTGATATGGCTTTTTCTACTTCTTTACTGACCTGCCCCCTATTTTTCCAAGCATGAGCAAACCAGCCAGCCAAAAACAGTGTTAATGCCGCTAAGAGAGAAAGGATTACTTTTATAACGTTACTCATTGAAAATAAAATTTAGAATTGGATATTAATCATTTTTTGAAATGAACTTGCATCACCATGCCTCGTTAAAGGCATCTATTACTTTATTTGTATAGAACTCTCTTTCTATAGAACTAATAACGTTCGAATTCTCGCTGATGCTCTGAAGCGTTATTAGATAGCCGCCTAAATCAAATTTCCTCATGGCATTCTTATCGCCCATGTAGGCTAAGAAAATTGAATAGGCTATATCTGACACCGTAGCAAGTGTATTCGAATACATAACAATCTTTCGTGTTCGAACCTCGTATAACTTTTTATCTTCTTCGCTACTACGTGCCAAGCCATGTAGGAAAGCAACTAGCCAATTAATAACTTTAGTTGCTATCGCTCCTTGAACAATTGTTCCAGTATTTATACCGTATAGAGATAATTCGCGAGCTAATTTTGGAGAAAAGGTCGAAACACAAGGAATAGGTAGGCTTTGCAAACTGTTGATATCAGTCAGCAAATGGACAATTTCCTTCAACAGGGCACAACCAAGAGTTATCCATCCTTCTTTTCCTTCTTGTTCAAGTCTGTTCCATATGCTGCTGAAGATTTCTGGTGTATTCGCCCTTTCACATATAGTATCCAGTTCCGCAAAAAATTCTTCACCATTTCTTTTGATTCGTAGATGTTGACGGGTTTCGACATGCCAACTGGCAAAATCATTCCTCGTGATTGTTGCTGTCATGATATTTGCCGTACCGACTACCAATCCCAAAATGGGATCATGTCCTAAAGCAGTTGCGCGATGATTGAATCCATTGAAGCCAGGACGCTCTTTCCCATTATCTTGGTACCATTTTATATCATGCTCTTTCTGTATTGCATCAAAGGGAACTGGATTCGAAAGAATTTCTTCCCTTGATACATAATACTTGCTGTCACTTCTTCCTGAATGTTCCTCATTGTGAAATGGCGTTTTCTCTGCAAGTTCCTTATCCGACATCTCTCTCATATGTTTTATGGCAAATCTATATGCCCCTTGAAGTATCAGAGAGAAAACAAAGAAGGTTAAATCTTTCTTATTGAAAATGGATGTGAGGGAATTGAATTCCTTCGAAGCGTCATCAAGAATAGAAGCAGTTTGGTCACAAATATCTATTCGTCGGTCCACTCTTGCATTTAACTTTGCTATATCAGTGTCTAAAGCTTCGTTATCTGCCAGAATATCTTGATAGTCATTTATTATCTTTGAAAGAGAATCCATATTATAGAAAAATCTATCTTGGTACGTAGAAATAATCACCATTCAGGTGAATGATATTGGTCTGGGATGTCAATATACTTAAACTCGATTTTTACGAGTTCTCTTATATATTTTAATATTAAATTTGATTTTGCTTCGCAAAATTAATCTTTTTGGGGGAGATTTTGGGTGAAAGTCAGCTTAAAGAATCTTAAACGGCATCGTTTTGAGTCATTTTGGGCCTCGAAACACCAAAAATCTGTCTTTTCGCGCGTAATATAATAGATGTACTTTTGCGGCACAAACACAAACACTACCGCACTATGTATATGTCAACGCATTTGCCGATGTATGTCTTCACATCGCAGATTCCCACAATAATCTTCTCACAGGCAGGGATTGAACCGCTCACCGTGAGACTGATGGACGGACAGAAGACGCTGCTGGAAACAACGCTCTATCCGCTAGCCGGACAAATCAAGCTATATGACATCGGCAGAATATACGAGGAATACCTGCGCAGTCAGAATGATGAGGACTACTATCCCTATATCATTATGGAGCTGGAAGTGGGGGGCACCACTTGGGAGGATAACATGATTATCTACTGCCCGCATCACTGCGACATTCCTGCAGAGGAGTTCATCACCAAGCATTTCCTCACGACACTCTCTGCAAAGAGGGTTCCACTGGATGCAACCAGAGACGATGAGTTGCTGGCTTACCTGCTGACATCCGAGGAGGGGGCGACACCGCGCACCATTGAAGTAGCTGCTGCTTTCCGCGCTCCGGACGGGAACATCATCGGACTCAACTACAGCTGGACGAACAGCACACGCTATCAGTTTGATGCAGAGATTGGTTCACCGCATGAAATCCAAGAGTTATTTGAACATTTCTGCCAGGATCAGAGTGACTATGACCTGCGGGATGTCGTGCCGCTGTCTTATACCATCCGCATGGGGCAGCGCTCATTCACATACTATGTGGATGAGGACTTCAAGCCGTCTGTACGCTTCCGCTTCCTGAACGCTTTCAACGTGCCGGAGACAATATACTTGGAAGCGGTGACGGTTACCAAGACGGACACAGAGCGCAGCCTGGCCACCTCACACGGGAAATCGCTGTTCTACGACCAGGTGGATTCGCAGGAGTACGAGGTGACAACAGCACCGCTATCCTCAGAGGAGGCGAACTGGGCAACACAGCTGCTGCTTTCGCACAAGGTGCAGCGCGTCGAGGAGGACGGATCTCTGACGGAGGTCCTGATAACGGACATGACGGCCGAGGTGACGGACAGCGATGAGGAGTACCGGCGCCTAAAGTTTACCTACAGGTTGGCCACGCAGGGGGCGTCGCTGATGGTGCCCAAAGCAACCAACAGCAACAGCCGCTTCGCGAATCAGTTCACAATCCAGTTCGCATAACCCACTTAACTCTTAAACTGACTCTCAACTCTTAACCCTCAACTCTCAACTTTCAATGAACAGCATCCACATCACCACCGCAAAGAAGATACTCGACAGCCACGATCCTGTCAGTATCTCATTCTGGACTTCCAAAGGGGAGATTCAGACATACAATGACTGTATATCACTGCGCTTTAACTTCTACGAAGGGACGCGCAATGTCAAACTCAGACCGTCCAACCAGATTCGCAAGGTGCGCGACGTGTGCATCTTCCAAATTAACGGCATGGAGGTCTATCTGTAATTCTAGCACAACACAAACACAGCACAAACACATCATACTATGAGTAGAAAATCATCTAAACAAATCGTGGTGACGGAAAGGGAAACTGCGCTGTATGACTTTGCTTCCATCGAGAACATCCCCGGCATACAGGCCCGCGCCGCCTTTACCACGGACAGTAGGGCGGTGTTCAAGGAGTCCAAGGACACGAACCCCATCAAGATTGATGACAAGATGGAGTATATGCCCTGGGGACACGACAATCAGATGCCGTATGAGATACTGAAGCTGATTGAGAACGACGAAACGCTATCAACATGCCAGATGTTCAACGCGGAAATCGTCTATGGCGATGGACTCCGCTATAACACGGATGCTGCCTCGGCAGAGGTCAAGGCGCAGGTCGAAGACTTTCTGCTCTCCAATGACCTCTCCAGCTACTACCTCGGCGTGTGCCAGGATCTGAAGCACTTCGCCTTCTGCGTCTCGGTCATCATCCTCAACGGGGATAACTCGCGTATCATTCGCCTCATTCGCAAGGAGGCGTGCTACTGCCGCTTCGCTCCGGCTGACAAGAACGGGGATATCCCGTATGTCCTCTTTGCGAACTGGCGCGAGGCTTCGTTCTCACGGGACAAAGTGGAGAAGATTCCGCTGCTCTCGGTGTCGGCACCATGGGCGGACCTCGCCGTGCGCATGGGGAAGAAGATGGATGTGGGCGGCAGTAAGAAACAGCCGACCAAAGAACATAAGTTCGCCATCCTCACACGCATACCGACACCGGACAGTACGTACTATCCTATCCCGTACTACGCCGCATTGTTCAAAGGGAAGTGGTACAACATCAAGCAGCTGATTGGCATCGCCAAGGAGAGCAAGCTGAAGAACACGGCACCCATCAAGTACCATATCGAGATCTCAAACAAGTACTGGGAGAATCTGTTCCGTACGGAAGGTATCACTGACCGCAAGCTCCAGCAGGAGCGCGTGAAGAGGGCCAAGCAGGAGATCCTGGACTTCCTCACTGGGGTTGAGAACTCGGGAAAGGTGTGGTTCTCGTGCTTCTACCGTACTCCGGACGGGAAGGAAACGCACGACGTGGTCATCAACAAGATTGATACGGACAAGGAGGGTGGTGACTGGTCTTCGGACATCGCAGAGGCCATCAACATCATCTGCTTCACCATGCGCGTTCACTCGAACCTGGTGGGATCGGTGCCCGGCAAGTCGCAGTCGAACAACAGCGGCTCGGACAAGCGGGAGCTTTATACCATCGCACAGGCACTGCAGAAGCCGTATCATGATTTGCTCTTCACCGTGCATCGCATCATCATCAAGTTCAATAAATGGGTGAGCGTAACGCCGGACTGTCCTTTCATTCAGCTGACAACGCTGGATGAGAACAAGGATGCCAAGAAGGTGTCAACGGAAAAACAGGAGAGCCAATAGTTATCAATCATTATCAGCCTTGCCGTAACGAGACCGCTACGCAGCGGGGCAGCGTAGCGGCTCACGGCAAGGCTGATGATAGATCTGAAAATTGTAAATAGTAAATCGTCAAATAGTAAATTACATCATGCTTATCACAAATGACCAAGAACTACGTTCTTTTCTCCCCAACGCTCTGGCTACCGTGGAGGGGGAAATGTCGCTCTACGAGAAATTGAGCAATTATCTCTCCGAGGCTGAGACATGGATTGCCGCCAATATCACGGGAACCGAGACACTGGCGGCGATCACTGCGGACAATGAGGACATGACGCGACCGCTCCTCTGCCGCATCGCGGTGTGTCATGCGCTCTTGTTTGCCATTCCTTCCCTGGACTTGGTGCTCACGCCTAACGGATTCGGCATCGTCAATAATCAGAATATCGTGCCGGCATCCAAGGAACGGGTGGAACGGCTCATCGCTACCATCGAAAAGCAGAGGGATGAAACCATCATCCTACTGCTGGAGAAGCTGAGGAAGAATGCTCAATGGGTGGACTCTGACGCGGGACGCTATTGGGTGGAAACACTGTTCCCGAACATCGATGTGTGCGAGAGAATGGGAATCAAGGAACATCTGTGGGATGGCTATCAGCGGCTACGACCGCAGATTATCGCCATCGAGACGCTGATTGCGAATGGGTTCATCAGCCCGGAACTGATGCATGACCTGCATGGCTATCAGTTCGGGGATATGTGCAACAGTCTGTCTGCTGATGCCAAATCGGCTTGGGCATACCTGCTGACAAGACTGCAGAGCGAGGTGCTTTACCAGCTCGGCGGGCAACCGCCTCGACAACAGTACCTCGCGGATCTGGTGAACTTCATCCGCAATAACATCGGACTGTTTCAGCAATGGGCTGAATCGGATACCGCAAAGCTTTACACGCCGCCGGTATTCGTGAATAAGAAGGAAGCACAGGGGTACTTCTTCTGACAAGCTTATAGGTATTGGTTGACTACCGCCTGCAGCTGGTTCAAGGGCATGGCTCCGCTCTGGCGCCATAGCACTTGACCATTGCGGAACAGTATCAAAGTGGGCACGGCCTGAACGTTGTACGTTTCAGCGGGAATGCCGTGCTTATCCACATCTACCTTGATGATGCGGAGGCGGTCACCAAGGTTGGCTTTCAGC
>Ga0247609_10005985_pt1 | contig 11817 bp, 11 predicted proteins | sample 172DNAGHGlowgp2_FD_193487 | JGI IMG/M metagenome (GOLD analysis project Ga0247609, IMG submission 193487) | Sheep rumen microbial communities from Palmerston North, Manawatu-Wanganui, New Zealand - 1728 DNA GHGlow gp2 | ecosystem: Host-associated > Mammals > Digestive system > Stomach > Rumen ... | reverse complement strand
GTTTACATCCTATACGTCCAGACTGAAATCAACCTCCGGCCAAGAAAACTTCTGGACTTTTCTTCGCCAAAACAAAAATTCTTGCTATCTTTGCACAACAGTGTTGCACTTCGAGGTTGAATCTACAGGTTATGAATATTATATTACGATACAATATCGATTGGGGTTATGCGTTATTGATACCAAATTAGTAATGATATGAAGAAAGACAGTATCTATCTCCTGTTGGCTGCTGCCATGGCGGCCGCCACGTTTTTTGCAGGTTGCAAAAAGACAGAGGTTCCTGAGAATGAGTTGCCCACGACCGACACGGTTTCGACCGACACGGTTGTTCCGCCTGAGCCTCCGGCCGACAACATCTACCAGTTCACCGTCCTCGACGGCGAGGACGACTCGGTTTCGCTTGCCGCTTACCGCGATATGGTGATACTGGTGGTGAACACCGCCACCCAGTGCGGCTACACTCCTCAGTACTCCGACCTGCAACGCATCTACGAGGCCTATAAGGACAGCGGTTTTGTGATTCTCGACTTCCCCTGCAACCAGTTTGGCGGTCAGGCTCCCGGCACGTTCGACGACATCCACAACTATTGCACCGGCCGCTACGGCATCACTTTCCCCCAGTTTGCAAAAATCAATGTGAACGGCCCAAGCGCCGCACCCCTCTATGTGTGGCTGAAGAGCAAGAAGCCCGGCGACATACAATGGAATTTTACCAAGTTCCTTCTTAACCGCAAGGGTGAGGTGATACGCCGCTTTGAACCTGCCGACGCCATGTCGATGGTTGAACGCTCAGTCAAGAATAATCTTTAAACTCTGATAATCCAAATGAATAAAAGCAGAATCCGTTTTGTGGCCCTATGCCTCGTGGCCATTGGTTTGACTGCTGTATCGTGCAAAAGGGAGAAACTGCAGGTTGTTCCCGAGGAGGATTGCAGCCAATTTGTGAATATCACCGACGTGGTTCCCGACGCCATCTTGGAAATACGTTACCACAGCACCTATAACTTCGTGGGTTCGCGTATCAATGGCTATCTCGAACCCATTGCCCTCATGACTAAGGAGGCTGCCGACAGCCTGCGCGCAGTGAGCGACGACCTGCGCAGTCAGGGCTACTGCATCAAGATTTTCGACTCCTACCGACCCCAAAGGGCTGTGGACCACTTTGTGCGCTGGGCCGAAGACCTTGCCGACACCGCCATGAAGTACTGCTTCTACCCCCATGTGGACAAGTCGGTGCTGTTTGAGCAAGAGTATATCGCAGCCAAGAGCAGCCACACGCGCGGCTCGACAGTGGATCTTACCATTGTGGATATGGCCACCGGCAGGGAGGTGGACATGGGCGGTGTGTTCGACTGGTTCGGCCCCGAAAGCCATCCCGACTGCGGCGGCAACCCGGAGACGATGGAGTACCGTCCCAACGACACCATCACCGACATACAGTTTGCCAACCGCATGCTGCTGCGCGCGACGATGCTTCGCCATGGGTTCAACCCAATCGGCAGCGAATGGTGGCATTTCACCCTCGCCAAGGAGCCTTTTCCTGACACCTATTTCAATTTCCCAGTGAAGAAACTCAACTAACCCCAAATCACCGGCGACAGGCAACCCTGCCGCCGGTTTTTCTTATCTGCTGTCCCCTTGTAAGGACAAAACTGCGGCAACGCCACTGCTCCACACAAAAAGAAACTCCTGTCCGGCACAATATTTCACTATATCTTGCGTTACCAGTATAACTTAAATACCACTATATGCAAATACAAGATTATATTGATAACAACAAGAGCCGTTTTCTCGACGAGCTATTCTCCTTAATCCGTATCCCTTCCGTCAGTTCCGAATCGGAGCATGGACCCGATATGGTACGTTGTGCCGAACGTTGGCGCGACTTGCTGCTGCAGGCAGGTGCCGACAGCGCACGCCTTGTCCCCACAACGGGCAACCCGCTGGTGTTTGGCGAAAGGGTCGTAGATCCCGCGAGAAAGACGGTGCTGGTTTATGGACACTACGATGTGATGCCTGTGGCACCGCTCGATTTGTGGAGTACCGATCCTTTTGAACCCGTGATAAAGGATGGCAAGATATGGGCCCGCGGCGCCGACGACGACAAAGGGCAGAGCTTTATGCTGGCCAAAGCTTTCGAGACGATGGTGGCAACGGGTACCCTGCCGTGCAATGTGAAGTTCCTGCTGGAGGGCGAGGAGGAGATTGGCTCCCCGTCGCTGAAGGCGTGGCTTAAGGAGCCGAAGAACAGGGACCTGCTAAAGGCCGACGTTATACTGGTGTCCGACACCGACATGGTGAGCCCCGATGTGCCCAGCATCACTACCGGCCTGCGCGGCTTGGTAAAGTTCGAGTTGCGGGTTACCGGCCCCGACCACGACCTGCACAGCGGCGATTTTGGCGGCACGGTGGCTAACCCCGTTAATGTTCTGGGCTGGATGATTGGCACTGTGCTGGACTCCGACGGACATATCACCATACCGGGTTTTTACGACGATGTACTCACCTGCAGCCCCGCCGAGCGCGAACTGATTAACCGCGCCCCCTACAGCGACGAGCAATACAAACAAAGCGTGGGGGTGGAGGTGTTGCACGGCGAAAAGGGCTACACCACGCTGGAACGCATCGGCATCCGCCCCACTTTCGACGTGTGCGGCATTCAGGGCGGCTATAGCGGCGAGGGTTTCAAGACCATTATCCCGTCTGTGGCATGGGCCAAACTCTCTTTCCGATTAGTGGCCAACCAGGATCCGGAGCGCATAGCCAAGCTGGTGGAGGACTATTTCCGCCGTATTGCCCCCGAAAGCGTAAAGCTTGAATTCGTTTTCTACGAAAAGGGTATGCCCTATGTGTGCCCAATTGACCTGGCCGAGTACAGGGCCGCCGAAGAGGCCTTCCGCGACACCTGCGGCATACAGCCCATACCTGCCCACAGCGGTTGTTCCATCAGCATAGTGAGCGACTTTGAACAGGAGCTGGGGCTTAAAAGCATCCTGCTGGGTTTCGGGCTGGGTGCCGACAACATTCACGCCCCAAACGAGAATTTCCGTATTGACCGCTTTCTCAAAGGTATTGAGACGGCCGTGGCTTTCTTCCAGCATTACGGCAACAAGTGAAATGACCGACTAACCCTTAAATAACATACAATATGAAAGATGTAAAGAACTACATTGAAGCCAACAAGGAGCGTTTTCTTGAAGAATTATTTGAACTGATACGCATCCCCTCTATCAGTGCCGAGACTGAGCATAAGCCCGACATGCTGCGTTGTGCCGAGCGGTGGTGCGAGTTCCTGCTGCAGGCGGGTGCCGACCGTGCCGAGGTTATGCCCTCCGAGGGCAACCCAGTAGTGTATGGCGAAAAGACAATCGACCCTGCCAAACCCACCGTGCTGGTTTACGGCCACTACGACGTGATGCCGGTGGCACCGCTCAACCTTTGGCGCACCGATCCTTTTGAACCCGTGGTAAAGGACGGCAAGATATGGGCCCGCGGCGCCGACGACGACAAGGGACAGAGCTTTATGCAGGCCAAGGCCTTCGAATTCATGGTCAAGACCGGTCAGCTGCCCTGCAACGTGAAGTTTATGCTCGAAGGCGAGGAAGAGATTGGCTCCCCCAGTCTCTACGGTTTCTGCGAAAAACACAAACAGCTGCTCAAGGCCGACGTAATCCTGGTGTGCGACACCAGCATGATAGCCCCCGACGTGCCCAGTATCACCAGCGGCCTGCGCGGCCTCTGCTACTGGGAGGTTGAAGTGACCGGCGCCAACCACGACCTGCACAGCGGACTTTTTGGCGGCGCTGTGGCCAACCCCATCAACATACTGTGTAAGATGATTGCCGGGCTGCACGACGAGAACAACCATATCACCATACCCGGATTCTATGACGACGTACTGGTTATCAGCAAAGAGGAACGTGCATTGATGGCCAAGGCCCCGTTCAACGAAGAGGGCTACAAACAAGAACTGGGCATCAAGGCCGTACACGGCGAAAAAGGCTACACCACCAAGGAACGCACCGGCATCCGCCCCTGTCTCGATGTGTGCGGAATATGGGGAGGCTACACTGGCGAAGGCTCCAAGACCGTTCTGCCAAGCAAAGCCTATGCCAAGATTTCCACCCGTCTGGTTGCCAACCAGGACTTCCACAAAATCAGCCAACTGTTCCAAAACTACTTCGAGAGCATCGCGCCCGAATGCGTCAGCGTAAAGGTGACTCCCTGCCATGGAGGCGCGGCCTATGTCAGCCCGCTTGAGATGAAAGCCTACCAGGCAGCCGAAAAAGCCATGGAAACCACCTATGGCAAACGCCCCATACCCACACGCAGTGGCGGCAGCATACCCATCGTGGCCGGTTTCGAGAACATACTCGGCACCAAGAGTATCCTGATGGGCTTTGGCTTGGGCTCCGACGACATCCACGCTCCCAACGAGAACTATCCGCTCGAACAGTTCTTCAAAGGCATTGAGACCATCCCCTATTTCTACGAATATTTTGCACAATAACAAACAATTCCCCAAACCCATGAAGAAACTCTTTCTTTTAGCACTGTTAGGCATGGCGCTCGTGCCAGCCATGGCCCAGCACCATGTCGGCGGCCAACACTGCGGCAACTGCCCCCATCACCAGCAACATGCCCAGCAGGCCAAACAGCAACCCAAAACCATTAACGGGCTGCCCGCCGAGATTGTCAAGGCCTTCCCCGATGCCAAGAGCATAAAAAAGGAGACCAAATGGACGGTGGTCTTCGACGCCAAGAAAACGGTGCTTGGCTATGCCGTCTACTCCAAACCCGCCAGCGACGGCATCAAGGGCTTCAACGGCGAAACCCCGCTGATGGTGGCCCTCACAGCCAAACAAAAGGTACAGTGTGTGGTGCTGCTTGACAACAACGAAACACCCGGATACCTGCAGCGTGTAGTCGATGCTGGCCTGCTCAAACAATGGGACGGCCTCAATGTGAAAAAAGCACGCAAGAAGAAAGTGGATGCCGTCTCTGGCGCCACATTCTCCTCTACCAGTATCATCCAGACCCTTCAGGCCGCACTCAAAGCCTTGTAAAAATGATTTACGCTTTATTTGACGACATGAGTCGCTGCACTCCCGACGAGGTGCAGCGACTTTTGCCGCTCGTCCCTCTCGAGCAGCAGCAGGAGGCCCTGCGCTTCAAACACACCTTTGGACAATTCGCCACCCTGAAAAGCTTCCTTATGCTGAAACAACTGCTGGTCGAAAACCACCTGGTGCCCGGCAACGACCCGCTGCGCTTCACCATTGGCGAACACGGCAAACCCCACCTCACCGACCACCCGGACGTGCATTTCAACATCAGCCACTGCCCCAACGCCATTGCTGTGGCTGTTGACAGCCAGCCAATCGGGGTGGATGTGGAACGGTTTGTAACCCCGTCTGAGTCTCTGCTCAACTATTGCATGAACGATGAAGAGGTGAAGCAAGTGCAGCAGTCACCTTGTCCCGAACAGACGTTTGCCTCCTTCTGGACCAAGAAAGAGGCACTCTTCAAACTGCGCGGCACAGGCATCACCCACGAGTTGCGCGACGTGCTTGCCCATCTCGAGCCTCACGAAAAACTGGATACCACCCTCTTTGAGGAAAAGAAGTATGCCTTCACACTTGCATTGACTATTCGCTGACTATGGCGAATTCCAAATCGGCAAGTTTAAAGTAAGCGCCCATAAAATCCATATACCCCACACGCACCGTTACTGTCCCCTCGTTCGCCTTGGGTGTCATATAGTAGGTGCCCAGCTCCTCTCCTTTGCGCATATCACAAAGCTCCTCGTTCACAACCTTTAGTATCGTGTTGTTGGCACCGACCTTCTCCAGTTTAATGCGGACAACATTCTCCACACCGGCTTTCAGCGTCATGGATTCGGGCTCCACAACAGTAATTCCCTGCTGCTCATGAGCCTTTTCGGGTACCGCCACCTGTGCCGTCGGCGGCACTTGGTAGAGCGTGTCGTAAGTGGTGTGTTCATACACCTGCGGCTGCTCCTGGCCGAGTGAGTCTTTCACCACGGGTTCTTGCGCCCACAGCGGAATGCATAAACAAACAAAAGAGATAGCCAATAGTAATTTCTTCATAACTAAATGTTTTATTATTTTACAAACAATCTAAGCAACCGAAGCTTTCGTTTACCCGCTTTGCCGCTGTAGGGATGCTCTCGCAACGAAAGATTAAAATAATTGCTGCCCATCAGCACGGTGGAGGGATGGGTAAACTCGCGAAAGCCCCACTCTCCATGATATGCCCCCATGCCCGAATGGCCTGTCCCGTTGAATGGCACCCCTTTCACCATCAAATGCACACACACCTCGTTGATGCAGCCTCCGCCATACTGCTGGCTTTGCATCACGCGCTGTGCCCAACGGCGGTTGCGGGTGAAGAGGTAAAGAGCCAACGGGTGTTCGCGTGCGGCGAGGGTGGACATCAGGCTGTCTATCTCCCTGTCGTCGAACGGCACCACAGGCAACAACGGACAAAACAGCTCCTGCTGCACAATCGGTTCGTCAATGCCAATGGGATACAGCAAGGTAGGAGCAAAACGGCAGGTGGTCCGGTCGCCGCTGCCGCCGTAAACTATGCGGTCACCATAGGCCTTGGCCAAGGCCTCGCAGCGGTCATAAGCCGCCGAGGTGATAAGTTTGGGATACTCCCTGTTCTGCACAGGGTCCTCCCCTATTTGGCGGGCAAAGGCAGCCTTCAGTTCGGCAAGGAAAGGCTCCGCCACCTCGCGGGCTACCGCCACCTGGTTGATATTGATGCAAATCTGACCGGCATTGCAAAGCTTAAAGAAAGCCACCTTGCGGGCAGCGTCGCGCAGGTCGGCGTCCTTCCGCACAATGCACCAGTTGCCCGTTTCGCCACCCAGCTCCAAGGCCACAGGTGTGAGGTTTGGGGCGGCAGCCTCAAGCACATGCTTCCCCACGGCAGGCGACCCGGTGTAGAAAATCTTGTCAAAACGCTGTGCCAGGCAACGGTCGGCAACATCATGCCCACCGTCGACAAGGGTGACATACTCAGGCGGAAACAACTCGGATACAAACCGTTTCAGCACCGCCGTGCAGGCGGCCGACTTGGAGCTGGTTTTCAACACCGCCGTGTTTCCGCCCGCCAAACTGGCCGTCAACACCCCGAGGGTCAGCAGAATGGGAAAATTGAACGGACTGATAATCAGCGTGACGCCATAAGGCATCTTATACACCTTGGTTACCATGCTTGGAAAACACATCAGGCCGCTATAGTGGCGCTCGGGTCGTGCCCAGCGGCGCAAGCCGCGCAAAGTCTCGTCGATCTCAGTCACCGTGGGGAGGATGTCACACAGAAATGCCTCTACAGCATCGCGTCCCAAATCCTCTGCCAAGGCACGTTCAAACTCCTGCTCATAGTCCAGGACCGCACGGCGCAAACGTCTCAGCTGTGCCATCCGCCATTTCACATCGAGGGTTTGCCCACTGCGGAAAAACTCCCTCTGGCTGCTCACAATCTGCCTAATATCCGCTTCGCTGTATTCCATATCAATAAATCATTTTACAACCGAGAACCGATAGGCCTGGCCATTCAGGCGGTAGATGTATGTGCCGGACGCAAACCCCTGCAGGTTCAAGTCATACGCTTTCGTCCCTGCCGGTACGATGGTGTGGTGCACCACCGAGCCATCCATCGCAAACACAGTCAATATGGCATTGAATGACAAATCAACCGGGATGACAATATGGTCCGAGGCGGGGTTGGGGTAAGCGGGCGACGGCTGTATCTCACTATTGTCCATAATACCCTCAGTGTTCGGGTATATATGGTGTATCATGGCATGGCTGTCGGTAAAAGCGTAACCCCCCGAATGCTCCATCGACGACATAGGTGTAAGGGTGTAGAAACCGTTGGAGGTACCGCTCCAGCCCCAGTTAATCCAATAGCGGTTGGGGCTGCTGCCCGACACACCGCACACCACAAAAGCATGATTGGCATCGCTGCCAGTGCTGCCGGGCGACGAGGCACGGTAATAAACCGGACGCCCATTCTCTTCAATCTCGCTGTGCAGCAGGTTATTCCAATCATTATCGCTGAACCCGTCACGACTTGTGTAGGTGGCATTGCGACTATAGCCAAAATAGCGCCACAAGGCTTCCGGCACCTTTGTTGAGCTGGCGCTGCTTCCTGTCAGCCCCCAATTCATACCCACCGTCACACCGCATGCAAAGAGCAGCTTGCCCACGGCGCGCTTCTCCTCCCACGCGCTTGACCGCGAAAGCTTATTGGGCATGCTGTCGTACACAAACTTGTTCGAATCGACACGGAACTTGTAGCGTATGGTCTGCCCATCCCATGAGGTGATCGCTGTTGCGTTGCCCTCTGTGCCTCCCTTGACGGGATATTTCCAGTAATGGATTATGGTGCCTAAAGCGGTGGCCACGCACCCTGTAATGCAATGCTTGCCGTCCTTCATCGGACACATGATATTGTAGGTAGGACCCGATGCCGTGCCCTGCCCCCAGGTGGAGGTAACCAGCGAACCCGCCTTGCTGTTGTCGAGCACCAGGGTGTGTCCATACACCGCGTCCCACAGCGTGCGCACCTGTGGCGCAACAGTGGCGCCGGCATTCTGGTCCTCGGCAACCACGCGCGCATAGCCCTCCAGTATGGCCTGCAGTGCCGGGTTGCCAACGGTGTCAATATAGCCTGTGGTGGAATAGGCCAGCACCGGCTCGACGCTCTCACTGGCAGAGACCACAACAAAACCATCCTTGGCATTGAAAACATACAGCGCAGGAATACAAAGCGTTGCATTGTCGTATTGAAGCACAGGTTCAAGCGCCTCGGGATCATAGCTCCGCTTGGCATCGGTTGCCGCCGTAAGGTAGTAAGCCCCTACCTGCCGTGCTGTGGGCAGGTCCACCTGCTGTGCCGTGGCCGGGATTTCTGCCAAAAGCAAAAAACCCGCCAATATGCCTTGTGTCAAAAATAAATGATGTTTCATATATGTAGCAATTAAGAAATAGGACAAAATCAACGCTCCTGAACCAGACGGACGCTGTGGCCGTTGGAACGTGCCGACGAGGAGAGGTCGTACCCGATGGCCTGGATATACAGCTCGCTGGCAGTGTACTCGTCATAGTAGGACGACGTCCAATAGCACCCATACTCACCCACCAACGAAACGTGGTACTTGTCGCGATAGCCTGCGGCCGGCAGGAAAACGGCACCGGCGCCATCCATGCGGTTCCACTGCTCCATGGTGTAGACGTTGGTTTCAAATCCCTTGGCTGTGCCGTATTGAAACGCACACCCCTCCGGCAAATCCCATTTGTCCGGCAGCAGCAACAATCCGCACATGGCTCCCCCATTGGCTCGCGCCCCCTGGATGGTGGCCAGTCCACGTTTCATCCTTGCCTCGTCGCGGAACCAAAGCAGGTGGCGCCACTCGTCATATGTCATTGTGCGCCATACGCCACGATTGTTCCCCCCGTTGCTGATGACGTTGTAGCGGCCCCAGTCGTAGTCGCTGCCTGTAATGCTCCGCTCACCTGCCACATACACGCCGTTGGAGTCGGTAACCGTATAGGGCATTAAACCGTTGTAGCCTGACGTGCCCCAGCCAAACAAGTCAATCCAACCCGTATAACTGGTATCCAACAACTCGTTGGGATAGCCAATCACATCATATTGGTTGGCGGCAAAACGCCATGTTCTCGACGACGCCTGATACTGCAAATTGCCCTGGGCAAACACCACTGTAACACCGTCGGCTATGGTATAGCGCGCATTCACAGCCCCCTCGGCCGGATAAAACGGCTTTTCTGGTTCGACCTCGGGTTTTGTGCACCCCCAGGCAAACAACACGGCTGCAAGGATAGGAAACAATAATCTATACATACAATAGATAACGTAGACATTATATAAATATTGTATAACGGGCAGCCGAAAACATTCGCCAGCCACTATGTGCACGGTCTATTCCGGCAAATATTCACTAAAAGTATGGTCCGTATAAAGCACCACAATCTTCTCGATCCTCTTTTTCGCGAGAATCGCCTCCCCAATAGCAGGATTGGGAACAGATTCGTTTACGCAATTCTCGTGAGGTTGGGCAACGGCAGGCTCGGTGGGTTTGGGCGCAACCTGCGGAGCATCGTATTCGGCAGGGGGGTCAATGGCCTTAGGCAATTCATGCGCTATTTGGTCATAGCTAACCGGTGGTTCCTGCTCCAAGGGCTGTTCTGCCTCGCTGTCGTGGCTGGGCAACGGCTCCTCACGATTCTGTTCAACAACCGGAATTTGAGGCTGCGAAAACAAATCGAACTCGGTACCGGACGGTTCTGCTCTTTCGAGGACTGGTGCTGGAGGCTCGGGGGGGGCAGGAACCTTTAACGGAGGTGTAACAAACATCTCGCCTTTGCCAAACATCAGCCAGTTGATGTTCACCTCTGGCCAACGTTTCATCACCTTCATGACAAAATCAAGGCTGGGATTGTTGCGCCCTGACAGAATATGCGACATGCCGCTGGGTTGTATGCCAATCTCCTCGGCAAACTGGCGGGCTGTAATGTTTTTTGCCTTCAACAATAAATTAATTCGTTCTATCATAATGTTATAAAATATACAATTTACTTTTGTAAACAACCAATTTCAGACTGCAAAGATACGCATAATTATTGAAATAAACAGTTAAATTTATCGGTAATTACATTTGTAATTATTCTAATTTATAAAGTAAAAGATTATATATTCATATATTATATATTAATATAGAGTAATTTATCAACTTTAAAACCATACCAAAATAACATTATCATTAAATCAAAATATTTTATATATTATTACTCTATATAACATAAATCAATTATTTGATAAAGAGATAATAGATATACTAAATATTATTTTCTTAATTCAAAATAACACCATACGACCTGTTACAAATGTAAATACAATATATGATTACATTTATAGATACACTTTTAGGATGTTATACATGTGTAAACACTTAATGGTTTCACATATGTAAACACTATATACCCTATATATACCATGCACCCTTCATCAACCAGTATACTATCCCCTATTCGTTAATCTGAGTCCAGAATATACTACCACGATAATGTGACACCACTTTCAAGAATGCCAAAATGTTAAAATTAATACGAAATACTATAACCAACAACTAATAGTAAGGCACTTACAGTACTTTTTACCGTAAACAAACAATGAGTACAACCAACTCCCCTATCTGCTTATTGGGGCTTAATGCCAATTGAACAACTCCAGGCGGCCTTGCAATCGGGGTTTGATATACCTAAAGGTTTGATTCTGCTTCCTGGCCATTCCAATGGACAGTCGCTATTCAATAATTGCTACACCGTACCAAAGCCGCATTTTATTCTGCATTTTCTTGGCAGTTATTCGACAGTTCTTCGAAACAGGTCGACAAAGTGCAGAATAATTGCGGAATAACTGTAGAAGAAAATGCGGTGAAAGAACGGTTTTGTGTGGAAACAAAAACGCATGGCCAAGGCGGATGGTGCAGTCCATTATATTGCGTGAAAAACTGTTAATACTGTCTGAAAAATATTTGAATACTGCAAAATGTTTTTGTTAGTTTGAAAAATAATTGTATCTTTGTAGATTGAAAGTATTATGTAAAAGAATAACTAACAGAATAATTTACAACACACTATATGGCCAACAATACAACAAAATCCTGGAGAAACAGCCCCAACAAATGGGCCTATCTTAAGTTAGCCATCATATACTTCACCTCACCGTCGAAAGTATATGAGATTGCCCACAAGT
>Ga0247609_10005984_pt1 | contig 11817 bp, 4 predicted proteins | sample 172DNAGHGlowgp2_FD_193487 | JGI IMG/M metagenome (GOLD analysis project Ga0247609, IMG submission 193487) | Sheep rumen microbial communities from Palmerston North, Manawatu-Wanganui, New Zealand - 1728 DNA GHGlow gp2 | ecosystem: Host-associated > Mammals > Digestive system > Stomach > Rumen ... | reverse complement strand
ATAATCATAGGATCTGCAGAGAATGGTAGGAATCAAATTTCATTACTCTTAATAAGTGGAGAAATTAAGTTATCAAATAATCATTCTATATTGTTCATTGGTGAAAATTTTAGGAGTTTTGTTGTTTCGTTCCAATCGTATGGAAATAAAAATAGATCAGCGTTGGAAAAATCTGGATTGGATAATGAATCTCTGTATGTATTTAAGTCGTCTATAAATTTAAAATTTATGAGTATTTTTTCTGTATTATATATATCTTCTGCGAATTCATTTCGTCCAGAATTATAAAAATATTTTGGCATCATTATTTTTATTTCATCATATTCTTTTGTGGTAGATGTAGTTCATGTATTTGTTTGTGTAGTGTCAATTTCATTATTTCAAGTATTTATCGTGTCTTGGATATCTCATGATTCATTAAAGATCTCAATGAATCATGTACCTTCATTTTGTATGCTTGGAGAAGTTCATTTTCATCAAAAAAATGTTCGTATAATCATTCCTATTCATATTATTGTTATAATAAGAAAAAATAATGATTTTTTTCACATAATTAAAATATTGATGTAAAACTTCATAATACGGATTCTTTGTTCGTAGGTTTTCGTATGAGTTTATTTATTTTGTAATCAGCATAATTTCATTCAGCGTTTATAGTGAAGTATTTGTCGGATATTTCAGTTCAAAAATCTACATAATATTCTAGAAAAGGGTAAACCATGTTGGTAGTAGTTTTTAATAAATTTAATAAACTAAATCTAAGTTGTTTTTCTGTGTATTTGTTTGAATTTAATATAGTGGCAAAACGGTTATTAGCATCATTTGTTATATCTGTTTCTTTTTGACTAATGATTGTAAGTTTTGCAGATTCTCATCTTGTTGTAGGACTTCGTTTATCATTTCAGAATTCAAAATTTAAGTCATTGTTGATATCGGTTTCTCTAATTGCACTATCTTGATTATCAAATATATGTCCACTGAAGTAATTTTGAGTTGAATATACGGTAAAAGGGTAAGTTGGTCATTCTGGAGTTTCTTGGTATTTTCATCTAATTTGTCGGTCTACTATTGCATCATTTTCTGGTCAACCTACGACTAATGCTCATGAGGTGTTTAGGTTATTGAATTTATCTTTGAGCTGTCATGGTAATCTAATTGTTCATGTTACTATTCATGCGTAAGATTGTGTACATGAAGAACTTCAACTTCCACATGATATTTTGTTGTATGGATTATCATTTGTTCCATCAGGTTTTAATCAATTATCGTAATATAATAAAAATATCTGTGCGTCGTTATAGTCCATCATATTGTAATCGATTGAGTCATTCGCATCAGACAGTATAATATCAACATCTCAATTTCACTCTGTTGGTATTCTTGTTGCTCTGGAATTTATTGTTCGAAAAACGGTTGATGTGTTTTTTGAGGAGTTGTTGTTTGATAGGTAAGAAAAACTCTGGATGATTCCATCTGATCATCAATCAGCTATTGTTCATTCTCATTTTTCTTCTCAAATTTTCCATCATCAATTTCATTCAAATCAAGGTTGGCGCTGTTTAATTACTAATTCAGCTCTCTCTAAAGCAGTGATGGCGTTATAATATGCTCTGTGGTAATTCTCGCTTTCTGCAAAATTTGAATAGAATACTAAAAAATTGGAATATATAGATCATACTACGGCAGCTCATATAAGTAGAAGTATTATTACAAGTGCTATTAACATATTTTGTATTGTTGTATAAAATAATTTTTTTTGTTTTATTCTTCTAGGTGAGGAGCTCCACAATTAGGACAGTAGGAATAATTCTTTGAGTATTTATTTTGACATTCACGACATGTTGTGTGTAAACTTTCTCCGCATGTAGTGCAGTATAGGTGTCAAATTTCATTAATATCTCCACAATTTTCGCAAATTTGAGTTTTTTGAAATAATGTGTCTCTCCATGGAGTTTTATCTCGTTTCCATCATTGAGGACGGATAGCTATATATAGTAATAATCAGAGGATTGGAGTAAAAGCAATTATCAGAAATATCGCTAGCAATTGAAACCAAAATGAAGAACTACGTGCGCTTGCATCTTTTATAGTTCGAATTAGAATGGCTAATCGGATTAAAGATATAGTAATAGCAGATCGAAACCAAAAAGAACTTTGCAAGATTGTACTCACAAATCATACTGATGAAGAGAAAGGATCTCAGATTATGTCTACGATATCTCAGCTTCACTCTAATATGTTTATAGCTGCTTGGGCTAATTCTCCTGTTTCCATGATTTCACAAAAAATATAAAATGTTTTTCAACACCTAAAATGAGATTACGATTTTTGGTTATAAATGCAAGCGACAACTTTGTTCTTTTGATGTATGTTTTTTGACATAGTATTATTATTTTTTGACAGAAGAATAATATTAAATTTTGACTTGATTTTTGTAAAATAAAAAATATTTTATAGTCAGATTTATTTTGAATATGAATTTGAAAATGGTAGAAATTGTAAAAACGTTTGCGAATATTGGATTAGTATGACATGAAATTTATATTGAGGCTGATACAGTAAAGGCTCTTCCGACTATTGAGATAATCTGACTTCCTGATATGACAGTCAAAGAATCCAAGGAGCGTATCAGAGGTACATTTCGTAATTCATGAGTAGAACTTCCTAGGAGGAAATTTGTATTAAATTTAGCTCCATCAGATACCAAAAAAATTTGAACATGATTTGATGTGCCTATGGCACTTGCATTATTGTTACGTATCCGAGCAGAGAAATTGTATCATGAGGAAAAAGTTCAGAATTCATTATTTTTTTGAGAACTTTGATTGGATGGCGGCATCAAGAGAATAAATGCTTTACTTCCTTCAGTTCTTTCTGCCAAAAAGAAATGACGAACAGAGTTTTTTATTCCTGCTGAGAATTTGTATGAATTAGAATATGTACCATGAATTAAAATCTATCCATTACAGCATTTTTGACAATTAATTAGTTATTTCTGTGAATGAAAAGAATTGGAATGTGTTGAGTGATGAAAAGATATATCTTCGCTCAGTGAAAATCAGACTTTTGAGGTTGATTTTGAGCATATTAAATGACAACTGGTAGCAAAAAGGGCGCTATCTATAGCAATGGCGTGATTTCACAATGTTTTGATGGTATGAGCTCCGTGAAGTTGAAAAACTATGATGTCCAAGGCGATGAAAAGTATTTTTCCTCCACTTACATTTGATGAAATTTTGGAAGTGAGTCAAATTTATTCAGTTGTATGAAAATTAAATAAAGAATTACCACTCATTACGCAGAGACCTTTTCGTCAGGTACATCATACAGCATCTAGATTTAGTATTGTTGGTTGATGAACTCATCTCACTCCGTGAGAAGTTTCACTTGCACATAAATGAATCCTATTTTTTGATGAATTGACTGAATTTCCTCGTGAAACTTTGGAAGTTTTACGTCAACCTCTCGAAGACCGTTCAGTGAATATTTCGAGAGTGGCATGAAGTGTAGAGTATCCAGCAAATTTTATGTTTATAGCTTCTATGAACCCATGTAAATGTGGATATTATAAAGATAAACATAAAGCATGTACATGCTCTCCAATGGATATTAAACGTTATCAGTCTAAAATTTCGTGACCATTACTGGATCGTATAGATGTGATTCTCGAAGTCCCTAGAGAAAATATTGATACAATACTGGATGATAATTTCACAGAAAATTCTGCTACTATTCGTCAAAAAGTAATTCATGCACGAGAGATTCAGCAGGAACGTTTTAAATGAACTTGATTATCAGCAAATGCACATATGTGAGCTAAAGATATTCAGAATTTAATTTCACTTTCTAGTGAATGTAAAGATTTTCTTTCACAGGCTGCAGATAAACTTAATCTTTCATGAAGGGTAGTTCATAGAACTATAAAATTAGCTAGAACGATAGCAGATATGCAAAATAAGTCAGAAATTTCTGTTCAGAATTTAGCGGAGGCAATTCAATATCGTAGTAGAACTATGTTTGTAGATAATGAGTAGTGTTTTTGGTAGTTTGTAATAATGTTTTTTTGCTAAAAAATATATTTTTTATACCGATAATAAAAAAGTCCCCAAAAATTTGACAAATAATATTGTTTCGAGTATAATTAGGTAAGATATTTTTATTATCTAAATATGACCAATGAAACAAAAACGAAAGGGCGCAAGCTTATTTTCATCAAAAAAAAGGCTAGAGATAGTAAGCCTGTTGGGGATTTTGTGATGAGTTTTATGTATAGCATCGCTATGATTATTAAATAAATCAGTGATGGCTGCTGCATGAGATACATCAACAATGAAGCTCGATTATACGTGAATAGGTGATGATACAGAGGTAGTTTATAATGTATCTTTTGTGTCAGAAACTGATAATTCGAAAGATTTGTTAAATATTTATAAAGAGGATTCGAATTTGTATATAACACCTAATAATGTGGTGGTAAATCCTTCAACTGCAGGTGTGATTTCACGTTCTAATAAAGTAGAATGAGGAGTATATGGGCATGTGCTATGATGAAACGGTAATAGAATTTCATCAGCTAATGTTACAATTATTGCTTGAGAATCAAATGTTGTAAATTCGAATAATGCAAATGCAACGATTTTGTGATGAAAACAGAATGTATTGTATGCTGGAAGTGGAAGTAGAATAGCAGTTTTGGTATGATGATATAATAATAGAGTATATAATTCAAATAATCCAGTAAATATTATATGATGAAGGAATAATGAAATATCAGATGCAGCATCAAACGTAACAATTTTGTGATGAAGTGGAAATTTTGTAGGATGAATTAATGCAATAGTATGATGACTTGGAGTAGGAGTTCCAAATGAAGCGAAAGATATTTTTGTATTTTCAGAGAGATGATTGAATCTAGATACATCAGATTCATCAGAAGCATTTTACCTTGATGTACTGCATGGATTATGAATTAATGTTGAGGATAGTACAACAAACTGAGTAGAAGTGGGATGAGCAATGTGATTTGGAGAAATAGATATAAATAATGAATGTGGAGAATCAAATTACGGATTACAATGAACATGGGCTGGATGTCTAGTTTGATGTACAACTAAAGGGTGGGAGTTGTTAGATACAAGTGAATATTGTAAAAATGAATGTTCTGCTAATAATAATTGTATAGATAAAGATGCGGTTATTCCAACTCCAACAACATGATTCTGTGAATGAAATTTGGTAGTAGATGGAGCCCGTATGCATAGATGTACAAATTTACATCCAGAGAATTATTATGATACAACATTTGAAAAGGTAGTGATAGATTCGGATAAAGCATGTCCAACTGGAGATAGAGATCCAGAATTTGGAAATAATCAGTGTGTATACCAGTGTAATAAAGATGGAAATAGTGAATTCCACTTAATAGAGAATAAGATAAATATGCCATCTAAATGATTAGTACCTGGAGATAAATGATGTTATCAGAGTTGTAAAAGAGATGGTAAACAGATAAATCATGGACAAACAGAAGTTTGGTATAGTAAGAATCCAGTGTCTTGTGCTTATCCAGATAATGATGATACAATGGATCCAAAATCAGTATATACATGTGGACTGTATAAGGCTACACTAATGTGTGTGGATGGAGAATTGTATACAGTAAGAAATGAGGGAGGTGATTTAGTACCAGATCAAAAAGATAATACGGATCATCCTTATTCGAGTTGTGATTTGTATTCATATGAATGCTCATCAGATTATACTCTTTCAGCGAGTGATATTACATCATGACCATTTGAAGATGTGTTAAATACAGTTAATGATAGGGGTACATCATATTGAAATAGGTGAAATTATAAATTATGTATAAGTTATAATGCAATTCCGAATGAGACATGTGATCCTTATGATTGGAGGTATGAAGTGAAATGTAATTCGGGTACAACAGCGGAAGAAACTTTTGAAGGAAGTGGTAAATATAAATGTGCATATATGTGTACAGATAGATATGGAAATAAAGTACCTCATTGAACACAAACAGGAGCATATAAATCTCAAAGCGTACAGTGTGAATGGGAAGTACCTAATCCAAATAATAGATGTGAAGGAGTAACTGTGCAATGTGTAGATGGAAGATGGTATGAATTAGGTGAAAATTGAAGTGTAACTTCAACAGAAAATCAAAATTGGACTTGTAGTACTCGTAGTAATATTAGATGTGATGGTTATGGTGTTAAGCAATGAAATTATGAAACACTTATTAAACAGATAGATTCAACTCAAGAAAGTTTTTATAGTTCTTGTGGATGGAATAAAGGTAACGGTTTAGAATGTGAAGCTACAACAAGTTTAAAATTTGATGGTTGTGGAGATGGTTATATGCCAACAACTACAGACTTGCCTTGAATGCGTGGTGTGGAGATGGATGTTTGTGAAAAAATACCAACATGTGGTACATCAGAGAGTGGTAAAGAATGTAATGATTCAAATTTAAAGGGTACTGTAAAACAAAAGGTAGTAAACTGATTGACATGACATCAATGGCAATGTGAATGAACATATGGACTAACAACAATTGATTGTGAAGAGTTCTTTAGCTGTAGTAATACTGCACCAAGTGGAGATGGAGTAATATTGACACAAAAGTATCCAACTACAACTGGAGAACAGAAGAATTGGTCATATAGTTCATCAATACAAAGTAATTTGAAAGCATGTGAATATACATGTGCAGAGTGATATCATGATAATGGTAATGGATGTAGTCCAAATCAATGTAAATGATCTAATCCAACTGGAACTAAGGTAAATTCTGATAAAAAACCTGCAGAACATGATAGTGTAGAATGGACATGTGATGCAACATCAACAGATGCATGTACATATAGTTGTGAAGGAACTAATGTATGTAATTCAGATAAGACTGGATGTGAGTCATGAGAGAAAGATTGTATTTTACCAAAACCAACATGAAGTGCATATAAGTTTGGATATGGAAAGTATACTGAATGATACACTCCAAATAAATGGACATATACATCAAGTTCTGATCCATTACCATGTGAATATACATGTAAGTCTGAATATATATGGTCTGGAGGTGTTTGTACTGGAGTTACAATTCCAACTGATTATGAATGTGTTGTAGGTAGTGTAGATCCAAGAGGAGCATGATATATAGCTTCTACAAAAGAACCAACAACTGATGGTTTAGCTTGGCTTCCAGCTGCTGAATGAACAACAAGTGCAACAGTAAATAATAAACCATGTCAGTATATATGTGATACATGTTATATGAGTTCAAATGCATGACGTTGTGTTGGAAAAATATTTGATGTGAAATATGATTGTGGAAGCGGAAATGTAGAGACTGAACAATGACAGTATGCTACATCATGGACATTGAGTAGTTCTGCATGTAGTAAAACAAATTATGAATTAATGTGATGGTCAACAACATCATGATCAACATCGCGAGATTATGTGAGATGATGACAATATGATTCATGTACAGGTGCTACACTATATCCAGTGTATAGATATAGGCCAACAAATACATGTAATGCAGCGACAGAACCAAAGTCAGCATGAGCGATAAAATCAACATTAGTGCCAAGTGTTAATAATAAAAACTGGGAATATGCAACTGATAAGAATAATTTAGGAGCGTGTCAGTTTACATGTAAGCAATGTTATCATGGAAAATCATGAGACTGTGATGGAGATGGATTTGAAGTGAAATATTCTTGTGAAGATGGAAGTGTAGAAACTGAAGGAATGATATATGGTAGAGAAGCAACGATGACATTGAGTAGTTCTGCATGTAGTAAAACAAATTATGAATTAATGTGATGGTCAACAACATCATGATCAACATCGCGAGATTATGTGAGATGATGACAATATGATTCATGTACAGGTGCTACACTATATCCAGTGTATAGATATAGGCCAACAAATACATGTAATGCAGCGACAGAACCAAAGTCAGCATGAGCGATAAAATCAACATTAGTGCCAAGTGTTAATAATAAAATATGGACTATAGTTTCGAAAGAAACGAAAGAGGAAGATTTAAAAGCATGTGAATTTAAATGTAATACATGTTATCATGGAAAATCGTGAGATTGTGATGGAGATGGATTTGAATTGACATATTCTTGTGAAGATGGAAGTGTAGAAACTGAAGAAATGATATATGGTAGAATAGCAACGATGACATTGAGTAGTTCTGCATGTAGTAAAATAAATTATGAATTATTATGATGGTCAACAACATCGTGATCAACATCGCGAGATTATGATAAATGATGAACATATGATTCATGTGCAGGTACTACATTGTATCCTGTATATAGGTATAGACCTACATGTTGGTATGCAATAGCATATGATGCAAATGGATGAACACCAACACCATCATCTGAATCAGTAGTATGTCAGAGTTCAATGACATTGGCAAGTGCACCAACTAAAGCAAATTATACATTTGATGGATGGTGGACACAGAAGATTTGATGAGTAAAAAGATGAAATGCATGAGCAAGTTATACACCAAGTGGAGATGAGACGTTGTATGCACACTGGGTATATGATCCGTGTACATATACAGTAACATATGATGCAAATGGATGAATGTTTGCAGATTGAACTATTGGAACTAAAAGTGTGAGTGTATCATGTGGAGGTCAAACGAAAGTATTGTCTGATCCAACTAGAAATGGTTATACTTTCCTTGGATGGTATACTAAGAAGACTAATTGAACAAAAATTGAATGATTAGATTATGAACCAAATGGAGATATAACGTTGTATGCACATTGGGAACAATGTGTGCGCACAATAACATATAATGCAAATGGATGAACGGCAAGTTTATCATCTGATTCAGTGTCATGTGGAAGTTCGGCAACATTGCCAGATGCAACTAAAACAGATTATGATTTTGATGGATGGTATACAAGCAAAAATTGATGAACAAAAGCATGAGATGCATGAGTAGACTATACACCAAGTGGAGATGTAACATTGTATGCACACTGGACAGAACAAAGCTATAATATTACGGAAGTTTGACCTGTTGCAAATATAAGGAATAAAATTAGTTCAAATCCGTTAAAAGTACAGGCTATAATAAATTGAAAAACTTATACTGCGGATTGTCAAATCGCTAAATGAAGATCGGATACGTGTACCTTTAATGGAGATAAATTATCTCCAGGTAATTATTGAATTGTAATAAAGCCTATTTCTTGACAACCTTGTAAATTGGAGTCTAATGGAACAGCATGATTAATTGATCAGTATTGATGGATGTGATGATCAATAAATGGTCAGGGTTATTATTGGAATTGTGAGGATGAAGCGGGAGTATGTGATTATGCTACTGCAGGATGTTCTGGATGAGAATATGAATTGATTCAAAATCTTTCTAATGGAAAATATTGGAGATGTAAATGATACTGAAATGGATCAACACATACTTGTAGATTAACGTGGTGATGTAATGGTTCTTGTTCATATGATTGAACTGCTGGATGTTCTGGTAATGGTGGTAATGATATATATCCTAATAATGGTAAAGGTTATGCTGGATTCTCAGAAGCAGAGTGTAAAAGCGCAGGTTATAAGATTGTAGAGTGAACTAATTGTCAGGCTATAGAACCTTGTTATTTAAGTACTAAATTGTCGGATCCATACGCTGGTATAAAAAGCTGTAGTGGTAAATATGGATGATGTGCAAAATGGACAGCAGATTTGACTTGTGAGCAACAGACAGATAATGGTACAGTTACGACATACCATGGTGATGATGCAAATGCAAAATGTAATTCTGTAGGTAAGCCATTATCATGTAATTCTTCCTCTGCTGTTTGACCTTATGGATCATGTTCAAGTTCAAATAATGGATGATCAAGTGGATGATCATGACTATGATGTCATGCAAATCCACATGCTACTTATGCAAATTGATGTATGGCTATTTTAGCTTGAGGATCAATGTATAATGGATCGAATTGGATAGCTGGAGGTACAGATGCTGCATGATGGACTAGTTATTGTTCTAAACAGAAAACGAAATCTGCTTGTGAATCGGTTTCAATAGCAAGAATGTGTGTTTCCAATTGTAATGGACAAACATCGTGATCACCTGTATTTATGTATAATAAGCCATGAGCTAATGGACAAAATGTAAGTACAGCTACATGTTGTGAATGGGGTAGTTAATATATACGATGAAATTATTAAATATCAAAAAACAGCTCTATTGTTTTAGAGCTGTTTTTAGTAAAATCATTTTTAGGCTATTATTGAATATTTATAGAGAATTCTTTATCGATATTTAGTCCATTTCGTTTGTCATCTACTACGATTATTTTTCATTGAAGGTTCTTTCATTTGTATCATAGCTTTCTACATAGATTTCCATTTAATCTCCATTCTAAGTTCATAGGATTCTGGTTCTTAATTTGGGATTTATTTGTATCATTGTAAGCTACCCATTGTCAGTTGATTTTTACTTCAGCTCAAGGAATATCAAATATTACTCATTTGTAGAATCATTTGTTTAGAGATGTTGTTTTGTCTGATGCTAAATTATTTGGTAAATTATTAGGCATAAGATATTTTTTGAAAAATCAGGCAGGATTGATGAGTTGAAGTTCCTGAGTCTCTCAGTTAAATCTAATGTAATCAGTAAGACATGTAGATTTAATCATATCTAGTAATTGATCTCCATCTTCTACTTTAGCAAACATCTGAAAACATAGATCGGCTTCTGCAACATTAAGATAATTAGTATCCGATGTGGTATATCTTCATGAAGGTCAGTAAATTACCCCATTTCTACTTTGTGGAAATCCACGTCAAGAGAATAATACATTATTTTTAAATCATACTGGATATTTGCTACTTTCTTGAGTAACTCATGTTTGATCTATATCTCCATCTTTGTTTGTTGCAATGGTTACAAATAGATGTGTATTTGGTTGGTTATTTTTATCTGAGTTACTAAGTGATGCTAGAGAATATATTCAATGTTCATCTGCTTCGTATTCTTCATTATAGATTTTATTTTTTATAGTTCATCATGTGTTTTTTATGTTAGTTCAAGCGGAAAAAAGGATAAAATTCTTTGAATTAAATAAATCTTTGGTGTATCATCGTTCAAAGCAATCTGATTTATTTTCTATGATTGGAGTTGTAGAACATCAAAAAATATTTATATCATTTGGATGTCCTTTGATAAATTCCAATAAATCGTCAAAATCACGGTTACCATCACTTGTGTTTGCTACTTTGAAATTAGCATGGTCAATGACAGTATTTAATATATGCCATAAAGTGTGCGCATGTTCGCTTGGTTGTTTGCTTCATCAAATAATTTCGTAGTTGTTGTATCATTTTGGACTTTCTCAAACCATACCAGTATTGAGTCTATTCATTAATTTTTGGTATTCTTCAGGTGTGTGATCGCCTGCACCGTATTCTCGCATCATGTCTCTAACTTTAGTACATTCTGCAATATGGAGATGTTCTATATGTTTGTATACATCTTTATCTCATGTTTGTATTTTATCTCTTCATACTATTGGTAGAATTTCTTCAGGTTTTATATTAATAATTTCGATAGTCTTGTATTCTAGAGGTTTAATTGTTAGATTGTCTACTTTATATTCGTTGATTTCACCATTTTTGCATTTTATAGATAGTATTATACTACATTCTCATGGATATTCTGGTGTGTAATGTTGAGGCTCAGATATCTCTGTTTTTTCTCATTCTAATTCTATTTCAGTTTTTATTAATTCTGCTCAA
>Ga0247609_10005982_pt1 | contig 11818 bp, 8 predicted proteins | sample 172DNAGHGlowgp2_FD_193487 | JGI IMG/M metagenome (GOLD analysis project Ga0247609, IMG submission 193487) | Sheep rumen microbial communities from Palmerston North, Manawatu-Wanganui, New Zealand - 1728 DNA GHGlow gp2 | ecosystem: Host-associated > Mammals > Digestive system > Stomach > Rumen ... | reverse complement strand
CATTTCGCAGGTCTTCGTCTTCCCATATTTCATGGGGCCATACGTAAAAGACTTCGCATTTTGCGTCGTCGACAATCTTCCGGATTGCTCGATAATCGTCTTTGTCGCCTTCTTTTGATTTATCGACAACGTCCCGTTCCAGCGCAAGTATCAGGCAATGAGGCGTTCCTGCGGGCTGAAATACGCGGCCCACTAGAGCATGGAAATGGTCATCCACGAAAGTCTGGAGTCGTTCTGCATAATCGGGTTTTTGCCAGTCCGGCAAATATACGGCCCAGAAGTAGTAATTGTCGCCCAGCAATTTCAAAAAATCTTCGCGGAATCTCTTTCGGGTCTTTTTCTTGAAATCGTCGCGAAGGGACGAATGCTTGGAGGTGTACGTTTTGAGCACGTACAAGAAGTTTATGTTATACACCTTCAGCAGGAGCGTGTCGCGGTCAAAGAGACGGTTGCGGAAATGGCGGTTGCGCTTTTCCCACATGTCTTCTTTACTAGGCTCAATGGGCTCCTTAGAATCGTCCTTCTTTGAGAAATACGGATCAGTATATTGCTCGTCGTTGTCGTATTCCGGGACAAATCCGCGGATAAAGAAGTTCGGCGTGACGCTGTAACCCTCTGTCACCGAGTCCCTATAACGGACTCCTTCATGAACGCCTGAACTGTAACATTCTTCGCCGCTATTTACGAAACTAGGTGAGAAAAAGTTTTGGACGATATTCTTGGCGTAAGTGTACTGCTTGGCAATGGATTCCGGTGATAAGTCGTTTTTTTCTTGATAATATTTGCTGTCGCCAATGTGCCAAATGCTTTCGCTCCCGTCGGCGAATATCAAAGACTTTTCCTTGTACAGGTGGTCGATTATCTTGCCGTCTTCATTCTTTTTTAATTTCTCGATTTCATCACTCTGATCGCTGATAAGGCTGTCTACCATCGCCTCGAATACGTTGTTGAACGAATTCGCAATCAGGTATTCCTTCGCCTTTACGTCTTTGTTGGTGTACTTGGCGCCCCAACGGAAAAACGCCTCCATTATATTGTAGAGTTTCAGCAGGCGATCTTCGAAATACTTGTACTTGATGCGACGCAGCTCGCGCAACCCGCGCTCGTTTTCCATGAGACGCGCGAATCCCTGCTTTTTGAGCGGAACGTAGTACTCGCTCTGCGGCATTTCGAACCCGAACTCGTCCTGGATGAACTTCATCGCCGAGAAATACAAAACAAGCAGCCTGTCGTCCAGATCGAAGACCTTTTTCTTGTTCTCCAGTTCCATGTAGATTGGTGAATCGCCCTGAATGAAGGGAATCTTTTTCGCGATGGTTCGCTGCCAGTTGATTTTGTTGTTGCCGCTGTGCTTGTTCTTGGCGATAAACACGAACAGGTTCTGGTTCTTCTTGTAGAACAGTTCCATGCAGCTCATGACATCGAGCAGCGTCGCATAGCGGGCATCCCCCTGGAACTTAGAATGTTCCATGTGGTCTGGGGAACGGACGCCGGTCATATCGCTATCGGAACGGTACTTGTCTATGGCGGAATAGAGCCAGGTCGAAAGGGACGAGAGAAACCTGCGCTGGATGTTCTTTATAGGGAAATCGCTCTTTCCAAAAATATCCTTGCCTTCGCGATTGATCGGTTCCCCAAAAGCTTTCGAGCTATTTTCGTCGAGAAAAACCTTGGGCAGTACGAATACGGGATTCCCGTTAAAGAAGCAGTAACCGACGCCATTTATTTTGGCGCCCTTGCTGGTCGTTTCGGTATTGAAGCCGCTTTCGCTTTGAAAGTCGCTATTGCCCTTATAGCCGATAACCTTCTTGAGGTAACCGGCGTCGTAGACAAATTCTTCAAACAAGAAAATCATGAAGCAACCAAAAAATTTAGCCGTTCACGTTTTTAACATCCAATTTTTTCATTATTTCGTTTACAATCCCTTCGGCATTTTTACCGAAAAGCGATTGGAACGTCACACTTTTTATTTTGTCGTCGCCATCTCCATATGGGAAATGGAATACGGTCTGCCTTTCAGTTTCATCTTTGTAAACGGAATCCCAGAGATAGAAAAGGACCTTTGAGCGGAAGTCTCCAAACAGGATTGTTTTTCCATCCTTGGGTTTAATGAAGAATTCACCCATTTGCTTGTCTTCGCTGCGTGTTGCATCATAAATATCAGCATTGACTTTTTCTAAGAAATCGAGCCACATGTATTTTGAATTGCCGACGGCAATTTTGAATTCGTCTGCATCCCAGTTCTCGCCACAATCACTATCTTTTGCATATTTGATTGGCGCATATTCCCAGTCAAAGCGGCGCTTGAACGCGCTATCCATGGGGAACAGCGACTGGTCGCTGGTGTTCATCGTGGCGAGGATGTTCAGGTTCGGCGGGAGCTTCAGCTTGCCTTCGCCGACCCTGCTCACATAATCAGGCCAAACATCTTTCAATACAGATTCTTCTTTGAGCCATGTCGCAAAATCATTGTCAGCATCTATAGAATACTGCGAGGCACCGGAACCATCGCGGTCAAGCAACTGGAAAATATCGCCGAAAATCTGGGCACAGTTTCCACGGTTAATTTCTTCAATAATAAGGAAAACGTTTGCCTCTGCCGCTCCGGTTAATTGCAACTTCCATGCCGTCGCATACGCCTTCGCGAAAACCTGCGGAACGAAGGAATAGGTGATTTTTTCATCGACATTCGAAAATTGCAGTCGAGCTTTTACCGCCGCCGACAAGTATGCACTTTTATATTGGTCAGTTCCTATTTCAGAAAGTCTCACGATCTCATTCATGTTCTTTTCTTTCAAGGAATTGGCGTATTGTAAGCCGAATAATGTAATAGCTGTTGTTTTATCAATTTCCCCATTACCATCAGTAGGGAAGATTTCTGAAAGCTTCTGCGCAAGTTGTTCCTTCGACAAAGAACCGTCATCACCGTTTTGGACTTTCTTGGGCTTGTATGCACCAACGAATTGTGCGTAATCGTAATCAGGATGGAAGGTAGTGCGGAGTTCCCTATTCTCTTCTCTATATTTTTTGAAGAAATCTATATATGCACTTAGAGCGCTATGCCTTGGATTTGCCCTTTTGTCATCCGATCCAAATTCTGTAAGTTTCTTTTCAAGAAGTCCGATGTTGTCAATCAACCAAATATTGCAATCAACAAATTCTTTGTTGCTGAGAACATCTGCATAGTGATTGCTTTTGGCAATCTCAGATGATTCCGCAAAATTCTTCTTTCGCTCGATACCAAGAATGGCATTAACCTTGTACGATTTGCCTGTGCCTGGAGTGCCGAAGAATATTTTTTGAATCGAATCACTTCTTTTCATAACATCTTGCCTTTGTTCAGATTCGTCTGAATTCTTTTTTGACAAATCAATGTTTAGTTTCTCTTGAATTGTTTTGACAATTTCTGCTTGTTGAGGACTTTGATCAATTTCTAAGGCGTTTTGCAATATAACGTTAAGCATCGCCTCATTCGCTGGAAATAGGTAACCCTGATTGACACCTCCATTCAAGTTTAGCGGTGCATGATCTTTCGGCTGACGTTCTAGCAACACCTTTTTTACAAGATCTTTCTCCACCGGTGTAATAAAATGAATTTGTTCAACATCAACTTTGTAACCTTGTTTTTTCCACTTTTGAAAGCCATCTTCTTCAGGGCGGTCAAAGTTGTAATTATCTTGCAAAGCGATCCCAATTCCGACAATTTTGCCAGTATATTGTATAATTACATCGCCTTTCTTTACTTTCGACATGGTCTCATGGTGCCAAACACCATCGCGAGGGGCCCACAAATAACCTTGTGAATGTTCTTTTTTATAGGTTTGACGTTGTGATACAAAAAAGTAGTTCATTAGTCTATACCCTCTATTTCCATCAACACAATTGGAGCTTTCTCACCCATGCTGGGTAATGCCCCAAGAGTATTGAAATCAATAAATTCTGCAGCTTCTTCGTAATCCATGCCATCCGACAGCATCAGTGAACGAACCATTTTTTCGTATGCATAAATGACGCGGCCGTCTTCACTAACGCCAACAACGGCGTCTACAAAATCAGGCTTTTCGAGAACAACGCTTTCCTCATAGCCGCGCTCGCAGAGATATTCTTTAAGAGAATCAAGCTTAAGCGGAGGGAAATCCGCATTTTCGATTTGCTTGACAAAATCACTCGGGCTCAATTCAAAGAATTTGGCGAGTTTTTCAATAATTTCAAGTGAAACGTTACGTCGGCCATTCTCAATGTCGCTCATATAGCGACGACCTACGCCTGTTTCGAGTGCTAGTTTTTCTTGCGAAACGCCTTTCTGCGCACGCAATGTCCGAATAGCTTTACCAATATTGCTTTGAAGAGACATATAATGAAATCATTTGAACTGTTCTCTTCAAACATATAAAAAGCGCTGTTTTTCACCACGCTCTATAGTACACATTATTTTTTTACGTTGCTTATGCTGGTGTAACACCATTTTCACGGAATTTTGGCAGCAATGCTCAGCTTCAAAAAATCATTTACTGCCGTCCGAATTATATTTTTTATAGTATATCGAGATTTGACTATGAAATGTCTGAAATTCATGCTATTCGGGCTAATGGCCACCGCAGTATTAGTGCAGGCTGGAGGTGCGGCATCTCTTGTTGGTCAAAAAAGTAAGACCAAGGATTACAAGTATTCCTGGGAAACGGAAAATTATTTTGTAAAAGACTGTTCGCATAATGCGAATGAGTGGGTCTGTAAATGTGTTTTGAAGAAATTACAGAGCCAATATAGTGAAGATGTTTTTTTGTACATAAACGGTGAATTGAATAATAACAGTGGACATCCTGAATTCGTCGACTTTATTTCGGCTGCCGTAGACAAATGTGATGCAGAATATATGAATCGTCAAGACCCTAGGACCGGACAAACCATTCTTGGAGGCCGTCGTAGTGTAATTGTCGATAACTATAGTGAAGAATACGTGGAAAATCTACCGACTGGAATAGGCAACGGCTTCGCTGGCCTCCTTGGCGGTGGTGGTGGTGGTATCGCTACCAAGGCTAAGGGCTCCATCAAGACTCCGTCCATGCGCGATATCGACATGGGTGCCGGTGGTTCTCGTTCCGCTGCTGACATCATGAAGGTCGTTCGCCTGCGTACTCCAGGGCTTCGAAACATTTATAACAAGAACGTGAAGAAGAAACCGGGTTTTCAGGGGGTGGTTACTTTGAGGTTTACGATAGCACCAGAAGGCGAGATTATCAGCATTTCTAAAGTGTCCTCTACGACTGATTTTGCTGAATTTGACAACGAAATCAAAAATGCTGTTCGCCGTTGGATTTTCAGTAAGGTAAAATCTGGTAACACAACGGTTACAATTCCGTTCTCTTTTTCGGAGTGATTGTTTGATTGTGTGCTGGCGTTTTTTTCTTTTGGCGTTTAGCCTTTCCTGCGCCTATATTCCGCAAAACTTGTTGCCGTATCAAATTTGGGATGAAAACGGTGTAACTCTAACTAAGGCCTTCGAAAAAGTTTACGAAAGTAACTTTTCGATACAAAATGAACGCTGTTGTTTGTTTTGAATATAAACCAACAACAAATAGATTGAATCTGAAATCGATAAATTTGATTTATATTAAAAATTGTCAGTTTGATGCCATTTCCCCCTAAACTTAGCGTTGTAGTTTTAAATAAACGGTCAGACAGTAATTCAAAAAATGCTCAGCTAGGGAAGGCTCCTCATCATGGTCTTTCTTCCAAGAGAATGATAGTATCGGATGAACAAATTAGTCAAGTTCCCTACCGCATTGCTGCAACTTTTTTGCGGACTGTTTTTTTTGCAGCTTGTTTTTTGGCGGAACTCTTACCATTCGAGCGTTTCTCTGCAATTCTGCCGAAACTTTCCAACATTTTTTTTCGACTGGGCTGCTTTACGTGTTTTCTCGCCTTAGCAATTTTTTGCACAATGGGCAGCAAAGCCCTTCTTGCGAATCGTTTTCGATTATCGGAAGCATACATATCTCTGAGAAAATCGGGTAGGTCGCGTTTTCTAAACCGTTCAACAGCAATTTTGGCTTCGCGTTCACCGAGTAGGTAATCGGCACATATGCTTGCAAATTCCTCTTTAACAATATCAAGCATTTCTTCGGCATCGTCAGTAATAAATTCATCAAGAACTACTTCGGACGCTTCAGAGGCGGCGACACCGCCGGCTAGTGCACCCAAACCACCACAAATAAAACTGCCAGCTGCGGCGCCTAGAGGACCAAAAAAAGCACCAATTTCTGCTCCAGCTTTGGCACAAAACAACCAGCCTCCAGTTCCGCCAGCTACACCGCTTGCCGTTTTGGCAACGTTCTTGAACAACTGCACTCCTGAAATTTTACCATTGAACAAGCGGACAAAATCAACCGAAGAAAGTACTGCGGTAGTAACGATTCCAGTAACAAAGTTTCCCCGTAAAAGTTTGCTCACATATCTTGAAGCCGCCTCCCCATATATGGCCTTGCCACCACCTTTTGCAAGGAGTGCTGTAGCTTTTGGTCCCATATATTTTACCGCCCTGTCAGTCACGCCACGTAGACCTTGTTCAAGTCCAGTACGTCCTAATTGGGCACTTAGCACACCACTAATCCAAGTAATACCACCTATTTTGAGTCCGACAAGACAAGCATCTTCGGTAGCATCGTCTACGCTTTTTCCATTCCAAACGGAAGTTGCAAAAGTAAGTATGGAAGAGATGCCAAATGAGGTAACGGCAACAGAGACCCCGTTAGCGGTATCGTAGGTCAGGCTTTCAACGGTACCAAACTTTGCAATGTTCTTGACCTGTTCGTAGGTGAAAGCGCCTTTCTTTACAATGTCGCAAGCCTTTTTTGGATCATTGACATTAGGAATCTGGCCGCGTCTAATTCTATTTTCCATAGCACGTACGGCGTCATCATACTTGTTGGAGGGAACTTCGATTTGCATAGGCGAGCCGTTTTGGGCTATATAGCGGAATTTGCCTGCAGGATCAAAACATTCTTCGATGCACTTGGAACCTGTACGGCAGTATTTCGATTGGATTTCTACACCATCAACAATTCGGTCGGCACCATTAGGCGCATTGCAATCACCAACGAGTTTAGCATTTTTACCCATGAACTTGTCGTGCAAGTGATTAGCCCTTTCTGCAGCAAAGCCATGTCTTTGTTTCGCAGAAAAAGCGACATTTTCGGCATAGTTCTGAGCAGACTTGTTTATTCCTACAGCAACCCCTGCCATTTTTGCTTTTGATATCATTTTTGTAGAACGTTTTTTTGTTACTGTCATTATAAATTTCCATGATCCGAAAAATATCAGTTAATAATATATCCAATTTTTAGAAAATTTTTCGGTCAAAATGATAGATCGCGATTTTAGTCAAATTTTTTCACGCCTGCATCCAGGGTTTTAGGGGCGGAGCCACTAGGCGAGGGGGTAGCGGAAGACCCGGCGAGTGTGGCCCTTCGGTGATTCGGCCCTTCGGCAGGCTCAGGGACCTTAGGGGTGCGGGCGAGCCGGGGCTGCAGCGAGGGGGAGGCGTCCCCCGCCTGTCGTCTCACAGGTCGTCGCCGGTCATCAGCTTGATGGTTCCGAGTTCTTCGTCGAATGCCATCCTGACGCAGTCGGCAACGATTTCGTCCGTGTCGCAACAGGTTTCCTTGAGCAGTATCATGCTGCTGTCCTCGCAGTTCATTTCCAGTTCGTCGTCTATCCCGAGGTCGTCGGGCGAGAATACGGAATAGAGGAAGTAGTCGCGGTAGCCTAGCGCGCGGTCTTCGCGGAGGAGGTTGTCTCCGGTCCCGGGCTGTATCTTGAGGAACTTCTTTTTTGCGGGGACGAAGTTCAGGGTGTCGGCGGGAAGGGTGGTGTCGTGTCTCATACTGGGAAATATAGGATTTGGGAGTGACAGAAAATGACAAAGAATGTTAATTGTGCAAGCGGGACTTGCTAAATACAGAATCTATATCCACCCAACAAGTCCCGTCAAAGGGGTCGCTATGCTCTCTAAAAATCGGCTGCCGTGGCTGCCAATTTGCCGAAATTTACAAGAAAACGCAGTTTTTCCACTTCATCAGCTGATTTGAAAGTCCTTCAATGTCGAAAAAGGGGAGGCGATATTAAGATTGAAAAGTGCATGCCAACAGAGAACGGTCGTTTGTTTCCGCGAGGTAATAAGATATATTTCTAGCATGGGACGAAGAAAAAAGACCGAAACATACGAACCTCACAACTTGCTAGATCAAGATTGTCGGCATTATATCGAATCGGCAATCGCAAATTATCATAGCATTTGCAAAAATTTTTTTGACCACATTGAATTTTTAAATTTTTGGTTTAATCATATTGAAAAAGCGCCTACACCGCAAAATGCAGCTTTATGCGCGTTTGCCTTTTTTAAACATGATTCATTGGCAGAAAACTATTTAAAGAAATTACGTAAACATTATAATCGCCTGAGCAATCAAGGCAAGAATATTACTCAATGGATAAAATCCTATCAATCAAGAGAACCCTATAATTATATCATAACAGATGATATAGAATGGACTCCTATAACAGAGCGGACGCAAAGAGAAAAAAATATTGCCTCAGAATTATCTTTTGGATGGAGCATTGCTCGACTTTGGCAACTCTTAAAAAGCAGGAATAAGGAATATTTTGTAGAAAGATTTTTAAGCATTACAGTCAAAAAAGAACTTGAGCACGGCTCAATTGAAAACAAAATATGCGAAATCGTCCCTGACGATTTTATAGCTTCTCTCGCAAATATCAGCCCCGAGGAAGAGCCTTTTTTTGACCGTTATCTCCACTTTTTTTCGCCAGAATATCTTAATGACGAACAATTGTGCAATTTTTGGAAAAAAGCCTGTATAAGCAGTATAGATGGACTTTCAAAAGAATGCGCCCATCGACAGCCGTTAGATAAGATATGGCTTCTTGCGCGCTTTTTTAATGTGCATTTTTACAGTCTTGACTTTATTGAAGCTAATAGGGGTATTCCTGCAAGAGCGGTGAAACAATTTGAAACCCTAGCCAATCCAAGTTTATTAAATAAAATAACTAAAGAAAAAATTTCCACTCTTTCTAAAAAAGATTATCGCAAATGGGGACGAAAGGGGCTGCCTCCAGAAGAAATCTTTTCAACACTTGCCAATAATCAAGATTTATCCATTTTAAAGGATATGGCAGATGGAATTCTTCCCGAATTTCAAAACGATAATTTGGCAACTTTATACAAAAACAGTGTTTCCATTACAACTGAAAGTACCATTCTAAATAACATTAGTTTCTTTATAAGGAAGAAGGATTCAAAAAAAAAGAAGAGAGTTATAGAAAAATTTTGGGGAATGGTTCAAAATAATCAATCGTCTTTCATTTCCGCATATATGATTATTTCGCTGTTTGATTATTTATGGACAAATCTTGATTCTACCGTCAAAGATGATAATTCCGACGATATTTCAGAAGAAAATTCTGAAAAAAAGAATAATAAGTCCCACAATAGAGATGGCACTGGCTTTTGCCTATTCTTCTTTGCATCAGCATTCTCGTGGTCTCTTGAACATGAAAAAAACTTTTTTCTTGTATCTAACAACGACTTTGAAAAAACTTTTTGGGAAAAGCTTCCTGCATTCACCAATATAATGCTACTGCTGATATACATTTATAAACTGAACAAGAATACATCTCAAGAGAGCCTAGAGCAAGAAAAACATCAAACCTTGTAATTTTTCTGCGTACTTCTAAAACCTTGAAAAAATATCCTTCGGCTATTTTGCCGTTAATCTACAAATCTTTGCAAGAATAGCTTAGATTTCTCTTCGCAATAAATCTTCGCAAAAGATTGTTGCACGAAAGCAATGCCGCTTTCGTTTTATCAAAGAGGTAAAAATGAAGCCCATTGATAATCATGCTAATCAGTGCAACGCAAATAAGGGTACTTCTGGCCACAACGCCCAGTACCAAGCCATGTTGGACAACCGTTCCCGTCAACTGAATCCTATGGATTCCAAGTATCAAGGGGGAAAGAAATAACATGTGCTCTTGTACTGGCCGCAATGGTCAAAAGAAGAATCTCTATTATTCTGAAGCTGCAGCTCGTGACGTAGCAGGCGAGCGAACGCGAGCGACAGGAATTAGGATGTACACTTACAAATGCCCATCCGGAGAGGGATGGCACATTTCAGGACTTTATTAAAAGGAGGCCCATCATGGCACAACCACAAAATGACCCGAATAATGCAGGATGGCCTCGTGGCCACGGCGGAGGTACAGGCCCTTCTGGCGGTGGACGCGGGAACAACAATCCTCGTAAGTAAAAAAGTCCGCCTAACAGACTGGAATCGGCGAAAATTTCACATCTGGCTAAACGGACTATAAAAAGATACAAAACGGGCGTCGCATTTGCGGCGCCTGTTCTACATACGACATTAAAGCGGGGCGTTGCGGGGTTTTAGGGGCGGAGCCCCTAGGAGAGGGGGTGCCCGGAAGACCCGGGGAGTGTGGCCATGGACCCTATCGGTTGCGCTTCGCGCTTTCGCTCAGGATGACGATGCAATCGTCCTTGTCGAAGTCGGTGCCGAAGGCTTGCCGGTAGCTCGATTCCAGCGCCTCTCCGGGGGTGCAGTTTTCCCTGAACAGGACCGTGCCGCTGTCCAGGCATTCCATGTCAAGCTCGCCGTCGGTGTCGATGCTTTCCGGCCGGAATGTGGACCATAGGCAATAGTCGGTGAACCCTTCCCGAATGTCTTCTTCGAGCAGGTTGTCGTCGGTGCCCGCCTGGACTTTCAGGAAGGCGTTTTCGCTTTTGACAAGTGTTCTGTCAAACGATTATTTCCTCAAAATCTTTTAAATACGTTTGAACATCGTTTGCTTCAACGTTACTCAATAGCCATTCTTTTACCTTTAGCTTATACTCATTCATCAATACATTATATTCATCTATCATCTCTTTAAATATTGAATAAATATGATGCTGAAATTTTCTTTTGAATTCATCAACATACAGCCCCATAGCTTCGTGGCCCGTAAACGGATCAATAATTTTCGGAATAAACACAATGTTCCATGGAGCCGTAAAGCAATACACATTTTTCGTCTGACCAAAAACATGAGAGACTTGATAATTGAATATAGTCCTATTCTTTTTATGAGATGTACAGTCTTCTATTAGTTTGGTTGGTTTTGCATTATTAGTGGGATCAAACTTGATATCAACATCAAATACGTCTTTATACATTTTTTTTAAAACAATATTCCCTGAAGCATTTCGCCCAGAACTTCTAACAAACAGTTGTTGGGATTTGCCAGCAACATCGTGTTTTAGTTTATCCCATACATCTCTAGATTTTTCAGGATCAATAGAGATTATATTCTCTAGGCCAAACTGAAAAAAACGATCTTTAGGAATCAGTTGAAAAAATTGTTCATAAGAATCAATTATCGGCATTGCCACTCCTTGAAAAAACTAATTCTCTTCCCTCTAAAAATACTCTTTTTTTGTCAGCGTAAACATTTTTTTGGAATTAATTGTCTTTTCGGGGTTTTAGGGGCGGAGCCCTTAGGAGAGGGGGTGTCCGGAAGACCCGGCCCTTCGGCAAGCTCAGGGACCTTAGCCGGGGCTGCAGGCAGGGGACAACTGTGCAAGGCGAGTGTCGCGACAGACCGCTTGCGGGCTGGCATGATCGAGCCGAACTGTTGGGACTTTAGTCCCACGCTCCCCCCAACTGGATCCTTCGACTCCACTACGTTTCGCTCAGGATGACGAAGCAATCGTCCTTGTCGAAGTCCTTGCCGAATGCTTGCCGGTAGCTCG
>Ga0247609_10005981_pt1 | contig 11819 bp, 14 predicted proteins | sample 172DNAGHGlowgp2_FD_193487 | JGI IMG/M metagenome (GOLD analysis project Ga0247609, IMG submission 193487) | Sheep rumen microbial communities from Palmerston North, Manawatu-Wanganui, New Zealand - 1728 DNA GHGlow gp2 | ecosystem: Host-associated > Mammals > Digestive system > Stomach > Rumen ... | reverse complement strand
ATACTATTAACGCAGACCCTGAAAAAAGTGTATTCTTAACAGCACCTTTTGGCGAAGAGCGTGGTGATCACCTTCACGAAGGTGTTGATATGAATACGTCACAAAGTAATCAAGCACAATTTGATATTCCTTTCTGCGCTGTTAAAAATGGCACTGTTATTATTCACAATCAATGGTGTAGCGGTATCTACGTTAAGCATACTGACGGCACTTACGCCAGATATCTTCACTGCAGAAGACATTTAGTACAAGAAGGGCAGTCAGTAGTAAAAGGACAGAATATAGGGATAGTAGGTAACAGTTACGGAAGTTATAACAGTGGCACACCGCACCTTCACATAGAGTTTGGTACACAAAAGAATGGTGACGGTTTAGAGAGAAGTTATAATGGAAGAACAATAGATTGCGGCCTGAATCCTGTTGATTACTGGCGTAAACATACTGACACAGAAGGCAGCTATTTAGTCTGGAAACTGTCGTAACGTTGTGGTAAAATATTTAACCATCAGGATTATCCTGATGGTTTTTGTCTATAAAGGAGGAACTGACAGTGGAAGTTAACGTAACAAACCTTTTGCTGCAAACTCTTGGTGAGAACCCCAAGGCAGCAAAAAAGATTGTCCGTGCTTATAAGAAAGAAAAAGGTGAAGACAACAAAGATATCACTGACCAAGCACGGTTTCTCATTGCCGAAAAAACAGAACAAGAACTTCTGTCATTATTCGGTGACTGTTTTGCACCCATAGTTCAAAAGGTTAAAACAGGTATTAGATTTCAACAAGCTTATGCTGATACCAAGTCGCCTGTGTCTGACGTGATACCTTCTTTTGTCTTGTACAAGTTTTTTGAACTTTTGTTGGGTAAGTGGAAAGAACCTGACGCTTACGAGAAAAACTTGTTTGCGCTGATATATCATAACGTCAACAAGACAAAGCTTAAAGATTTTGAACGTACTGTTTTCTTCAGAGACACGTCAAATATACCTTGCTTGAGTTCGTTGCTGTGTGGTTCAGAAGAATTATATGCTTACGTTCACGAACTTTTACTGCATGGTAATACGTCAATAGAAGAGATAGACAAGTTGAAATTCACAAAGAAAGAACTTGACGACGTAGCTTATGAAATGGCTGTAATGTTTGACACTAACTATAATCATCCAAGCACACACAAACTCAAGGGGCGTCTTTCCTTTAACTTAACTTCTTTTGAAGATCACCCTGAACAGTCTCTGTATTTAATAGTAGTAGGCTGCATGATCAAGATTATAACTAAACTTATGTCACAAGTTAAAACACTGCAAACTTCTGTTCCAGAAAAAGAAGTTATCGTTAAGGAAGATACCGAAAGTAAAAAGATTGCAGAGAAAAAACAAGAACAGCTTAACAAGTTGCAGCTTCAGTATGACAAACAACAGGCTAAGCTTGACACAATAACTGCTGATTACAACAGTTTAAAAGATTACGTTAACTTCTTGGAACAGGCACAGAACTTTGTTGAGAAGAAACAGGAAGAAAATCCGCTCGCTAAGCCTGTTATTCCTTGGGATAAAAAGAACACAATCTTGTTTGGCGGCCATCCTAATTACCAAGCCAAGTTTGCAGAAAGATATCCTTGGATCAGAATAATATCGCCTGACGATAAGTTTGACGTTAACATAGTCAGACACGCAGATCTTATTCTGATTAACTGGAAGCATCTTCCACACAGTCAATTCTATGCTTTCATGCCTGTTATCAGGGAGTATAAAAAGGAGTATGCTTATGTTTGGTAAACGTGTTAGGGCAAGATTTCCAAGATTATGGATTGTCTTTTCAGTCACAGAGAAGTTTAAGATTCCAGTTTTGTTACAAACAATAGTATTCTTACACTTCTTTTTAAAAGACAAGAGTCTTGACCCCATACTTCCTATTGCAACAGTAGTACCTTGCTTTATCTTTGTAACAACGTTTTTCTATATACTAACCTTTCATGACATGCTGGAAATAGGAAAAGATGATCCTATGGCAAAATTGCAAACTAAGAATATGGACGAACGACATAAAAGGTGGTTTTATAACACAGCTGCAATGGAAGCCTACGACATTTGGTTCAGAAAGTACAAAAATCGTGAGGACAGATATCTTATGTCAGCAAGACTTTGTACTTACACCATGATTTGCGCACAGTTTATTGTAAGCTTCTTTTGACTACAAAAAAGGAGGGTCAAACAGACCCTCCTTTTTTGTACATTCTCACACAATGTGCAGGAATGTCTTTGAATATTCTTAATGCTTTCTTTTGGAATACCCAAGCTGTATCTTCATCCTTGATATCTCGCAAGTCAACTTCAAAGACTATACCTTCTTCGTCCGGATCTTCTGCTATAACCGGTCGCGTCCATACTGTAACTGCCCAAGGTACGCGCCAGGTGACGTTAACCATTGCAGGTTCTGAAAAACAGTATAATCCTTTACGTTGCACTTCGTTAGCTTTGGATTTCCTGATATTACAATACCATATTGTACTATCATTTTCGTCGTTAATCAAGACAGTGCAGCCTCCTCTTTTGCAGTTACAGTAATCTTAGCAATAGACGGGATCGGTTATGCACCCCTGTTAAAAAATATCCTTAAGCCTTAGCAAGAGACAGAAAGAATATGGAATGCACTTCTTGTCATATCCTATGATTACAGTTCCCACATATTTCTAACTGTCTTGTTAAACCTTGCATCCTTAGCTGCTATGACATCGTCACTGTTAATAGTGACGTGATCAATACCGTCATTCCACTTGTCTGGGACTTCTACGACAGGCCAGTCAGTTTCTGCAAGAAGTCCGTCAACACCACGGTTATGTTCACTATTGACTCTGTGCGGCAACCAGTCAGGGTTTGTTGCTACGTCTTCTGCTGACGCTATTGAACTCTCAGGTTTCAGTGCACGATTAATTTCACTGTTAACAGTTAAAGGTTTCCGATACATTGAGATATCTCCTCTCCGGGTTATTATTTTATGGGCGCACATACCACTCATTACCGTCAAGTGTTTGTCCGTCATAGGTTTCGGTAAACTGCCACCCGTGATGGACAAGTCCGGGGTTCTCAAGCAGTAAGTCATTTTGTCTGCTGTATTGCGCAACCCATACAGGAATACGTCTTTGTTCTATTTCAGCAAGGTCAAGGTAGTCATGGAAATAAGAGTAGCTTGCGTAGATACCTACCTTCTTAAAGTACCAGTCACGCATAGTCTTAATAGCAAACATTGTTAATCTGTTAATTTCTGCAATCTTTGTTGTCTCATCTTCCATGTCAAACCATACGCCAAGTTCAGGTTCGGCGTCACCGCCGTAGTACTCGTAAACTTTATCGTTAATGAACTGTGCCTCAGCAAGTGCCATATCCTTGTTTTGCATTTTAGAGTAGTAGTACAAACCTGTAGGCAAACCTGCAGCACGTGCTTTAGACAAAAACATTGCGTACTTTTCGTCAAGTTCAGGCTTGCCTCCAAAGGTTAAACCTAAACGTAGAATAACACCTTCAGCACCGTATCTGATAAGTTTATCTATAACGTTATCGTCTTGCCAAAAAGAAATGTCAAATACTGTCATTGTAACACACCCTTAAACTTACATTCTAATACTTCCTTAACTTCCTCTGTTGTGACTTTGCCATCGCCGTCTTTGTCAAACTGTTTGATTACGAAGTCGCCAGGCATCTTACCGTCAGGACTGTTTTTAAAACTGTCTGTACAATACTTAACTGCACCCAAGAATCCTGCACCACCTATGGCAGAAAATCCACCCCAACAGCTTGCAAGGTCGAAATGATAACCATACAGTCCGTTAGCAATAAAGGCAAAGCACCAAAGAGCGAAAAGCCCTATAAACATCAGCACTATAATTTCCATTATGTATCGTCTTACAATTCCCAAGCTGCAGTCAAGAAGCTTTTCAACTTCTGTCAGAAGCATTGTAATAACCCCCTTTCATATCTTGAGTAAGCACTGCCTTCTATAGGTTTCAAGCAGCAGGCCCAAACAAAGACAGAAAGAGAAGCCTCCAAAAGTTCCTCTACACTGTTGTAACACAAAGATATCTTGTTACCTTTTAATATTGAATGATACGGTATGTTGTTGAGTTTGATATTAGGTTTAAGAAAAAAGGAAAGTTTCCAATAAGATATAGAGAATTGTTCTGAAAGAGAAATATAACCTTTCTCTCTTAAGATATCCTGATCACTTTTTATAGTCTCTTTTATCTTTGAATTTAAGCAAGGGTGTAAAAGAAAAAGTAACAAATGCTCTATTTGCCTTTGTATCCATACGATTAACTTTTGTATCACGAACATCACTTCCTTTATTGTTCGTGATATCTATCGTTTTTAAGGGTCAACGTTCTCTTAGCTGTTGTAGAACACTGTCACGTTCGCTTATGTCAAAACCTCTGCTGTAATCATACTTGATATCTTTCTTATTATCCTTGAGTTTCTTTTCCAGTGCTTCTACCTTAAGTTCAAGTTGTACAAGCCAAAAGGCTACAACTGTTACTAATAAACAAATTGCTGTGTATTCCACAAGACAAAAAAGGTACAGTACAATAACTGCTAACCTTAAAGTTATAAGAGATATCTCCTTAACGTTTATAGTTAAGTTTGTTATCCACAAGTCTGCTTCTGCCGGCGTAAGTCCCGACAGAGACATTATAACGTTTCTTATCTTTTCTCTCATTAAAAAAGTCTCCTCTAATACAACAGTAAACTTCTGGTAAGGAGATATCAGATATCTCCTCTGTTACTGTTTCTTCTTCTTTTTTTACCTTGTACTTCTTGCCTTGTAAACTTGTGCGTCTTATCAAAGCCATTTTTTAACCTTCCCAGTAAATGTGAGCCCCTACTCCACCCTCACGCACGTCACAATGAATGAACTGAGAATAGGGGTAGTACCCGATCCCGTCCCAGTCCATTTGTTCTACGTACCATAAGAATTCTGGCATAGTTAATCCGTTAGGGCAAGCCACGTCAGCAGCAGTTCCTTTAGTATGTTGTGAGTTAGGTACGCCGCCCACACAACGGTTCCACGTTTCACAACGGTATCCTGAGTTTATATGTAACGGTAATCCTCCAATGTTTTCACGTAATTGCTCTAACAACTCTATAAGACGTGGATCTACTTTTAAGCTGTGGTTGCAACCACAGGCATCGCCACCGCGACACCAAAATTCACTTTCGCTAAAGTGTTCTGATAACATTGTTCTCTACTCCTTTCAGACAGAAAATCTCTGAAGAAGCCGTCCTCTAACAATGTCTCTTTTTTTGAACCTTAAAAGGTTCTTCTTTACAGCATATTACCGTAAGAAGAACCTTTTAACACAGATTTTTTTAAAACTGCTTAGACAATGGTTTAAACTGGTTAGGGTCAGGTTTTCTTTTAACAGAAGATATCAGGAACTTATCCTTATCTTTTTTTCCTGTTACAATGTAAGTATTTTCTGTAGGAACAATGACACCGACGCCACTTGCCAGATATCTGCTGCTAAACATTAGGGCTTCAACTTTACTGCCTTCTACGGTAAGAGTACAGAACATCATGAGTTTACCTTTTTTGTCTGTACGTTCTGTTACGTCAGATATCTTTACTTCAAGATCTTTGAATGACTCATTGTCAGGAACAAGATTCCACCAATCCTTGTAAGTTATTCTGTTGTTTAAAGTGTCTTGCTCCATTGCGTTGCAAACGTCAGGTGACCATCTGTCTTCCTGATATCTCACTGTTTTCTTATCCTTTCGAAGATCAAGTGCCTTATTTAAAAGCTTGAGTCTGTTATCGTCTTCAAAGTTAAAGCAACCTGCGCGGATTAAACATTCAAGCCTTGACTTGTTCAAAGCCTTTTTGGAAATTCTGCTGTTGATATCTTCTAGACTTGCGAAAGGCCCGTTCTTTTTTCTCTCTGCCAAAATAACTGTAACTGCAGCTTCACCAAGTCCCTTAATACTGCGCAATCCGTATCTGATAACGTTACCGTCTACAGAAAATCCTTCGTCAGACGTGTTGATATCAGGAACAGATATCTCAACGCCTTCTCTGTGCAACAGGTTAAGATACTTTTCTTTCTTGTCGTCATTTTCAACTGTTGACAAAGCCGCTGCCCAAAATTGTACGGGGTAAAACAGTTTAAGCCAAGCAGAAAGGACGCCCAAAATACTGTAACTTGCAGCATGACTTTTATTAAAGGCGTACGAACTGTAGTTCTCAATATCTTTAAAAAACTGTTTTACTTCGTCGGCACTGTATCCTCTTCTGACAGCACCTTCTATTTCACCACCGTACTTGCCTTTGGGATCATACCAAGGTAAGTCGTCATTATTCTCCCATCCCTTAGGCCCTTCAATGTTAAGTTTACCGTAAGTATGACAACGGATAAGCATAGGCATCATTGACGCCTTTTTTTTCGTTTATACCCCTACTTTCGTAGTACTTTGACACTATTAAAATAGTGGGACTAGACTATCTCTTCTGATCCTCCGTACATGGTAGGATACTCTCTGGCGCATGAGTCGTTACACCCGATTTAACTTGGCACGGTATCCGCTGCTATCCATTATTACATGGACCGTAGCCTCTCTTCGACATATAAGAGCTGTTTCGTGCTATGCCTTATTTCGCTCTAACCGTTAGCCTGATTGATATCAGACACCTTATATACAATAAGTTTACCAGAATACCGTTCAACGTATTACTACGTTACGGGCCTTTATTATTAAGCAATGGTTTTCCTGGTCAAGCTGTCTGCTTGGTTGTCGTTAAAGCCGGCAATGCGTTTAGATATCTGCATTAATTGTTCTTGGTACACAAGGGCACCGTAGGTAACGTTAAGGATATCTTCACAACCTTTAATAAGATAGTGCACTCCTCTCTTACCATGTTTAACTGCAGCGTAATCTTCGTGCATTTTGCAAGAAAGTGGGCCCGGTCTTGCAAGTGCGTTAATAGCGATAACGTCTTCAAGACCGGTAGGCTTAATAACGTCAATAATGTTTTTCATGACGTTACTTTCAAGTTGAAATACAGCCTCTGTCTTTTTGTCAGATATCAGTTGATATATTCTTGGGTCATTAACGTTAACGCCCTTGTAAAGATCAAGAATAGTGTTTTTATCACCCAGGAACTTAACTGCTCTGTCTAAAAGGTCTAAGGTTGCTAAACCTAACATGTCAAGTTTAACAGCACGAAAGTCGTCAACCTGTGTCCCTGTCCAAAGAGTGATCATTATATCTTTCTCTTTATCGTAACGGACAGGAAAGATATCTGTTACGGGAACAGGCGTTACAAGAATGCCGCTTGCGTGAACGCCTGCTTGCCTCGGGATTCCCTCAAACATTCTTGCGTAAGAGAAGACTTCCTGATATCTTTCTTCAAGTTCTTTAAATCTTCTGTACTTTGCACGTTCGTCAAGGCTGCCATTTTCCCAACTGTCCATAACAGCAAATGAAAGGTTAGGATCTTCAGACAAAGCGTCAATGTCTTTTGAGATAGACAGTGCTTCAAGGTAAGGAATTCCAAGTACACGTGCAACGTCTTGTATTGCACCTTTAACCTTGAGTGCAGATACTAAACCGATGTGCGCAACTTTTTCTTTACCGTAAACTTCTTCAAGGTGTGCGATTACCTTATCTCTGTTGACTTTGCTGATATCAAGGTCTACATCCGGAAGGGCAGTTCTGTCTTCGGTCATGAACCTTGAAAACATAAGTTTAAGCTTAATAGGATCAACGACCTTAGTGACACCAAGGGCAAGCAAAACAAGGCTTCCTGCAGCAGAACCGCGTCCGGGTCCTGTAGGAATATTGTTGGTGTCGCACCATGAGATAACTTCTTCTACTGTTAAAAAGTAAGGTGCAAATCCCTTATTACAGATTATCTTAAGTTCTGTTTCAAGTTGTGTTCTGTATTCGTAAGGGTCACAGTCACTGTGTGCGTCAAGATATCTTTCAAGACCATCTCTTGCTTTTTGTACAAGGACATCTTCAGGTGCACCTTGTATCTTAACTGCAGGAAACAGGTTATGATCAGAACCAAGCTTGATATCAGGATCGATTTTATCAACAATCTCTTGAGTGTTGTCTAAAGCTTGTTGACAGTAAGAAAGATATCCTTCCTTGTCTTTAAAAGCATGAAGTTTCTCTGTCATGTTATCAGCTTGTTCTTCAAAGGCACTAACCATTTCCTCTTTGCTTCTGACCCAAAAGACGGGGTCATAGTGCATACGCGCAGGATCAGAAAGTTGCTTTTTGATTCCTATGCACAGCAAGATATCATGTGCAAGGGCATCGTCTCTGTTAACCCAATGAGAGTCGTTAGTAGCAATCGTTTTAACGTTATTTTCTGCGCCCCATTTTTGGTAGTAAAGGTTAACAACTTGCTGCTTCTTGATATTCAACGGTTGTATCTCAAGATAAAAATCGTCACCGAAGATATCTTTCATTTCGTTAAGGTAATAGTCAGCAAGAAAGTGTTGCCTTGTATTAACCATTATAGCAGGAAAAGATCCTACGCAAGCCGTTGTTACAATAAGACCCTTGCGATACTTGCGCAGCATCTTAAAGTCACAGTGATATCTGCCGTTAAAGGTACATAGTCTGCTTGCTTCACTCTGAAGTTTAACAAGGTTATGCCACCCTTCTTGATTCTTTGCAATGACTATAATGTGATAGTCAGTAGTATCGTAGTCGTACTTCTTCCTGAAGTCGGCAAGACCTTGTTTATCAAGTGCCCTTATGCTTTCTTCTGTCCATACTCCTGTCAGGATAGCGTCGCGTTCTCCAAGCTTATGTCGTTCTTCTACAGGTGCAGCAAGAACAGCTGTGTTAAACGTGAAATACATCTCGCAGCCTAAGACAGGTTTGATTCCTTCCTTAACACATTCTTGTTGAAAGTCAGGAATACCTGTAAGGTGATTATGATCAGTTATCGTTGTTGCTGTCCATCCAAGTTCCTTACTCTTCCTGACAAGATCGGGAATTTTGCAAAATCCGTCAAGGTAGCTGAAAATCGTGTGCTGGTGCAGGCCCGTGTATCCCGTCATACAATCACCCTCTTACAAAATACAGCAATCAGTCTCATTACGTCATGGTGTATATCTTCAATGTCTCTAAAGGTTTCATTTCTGACACAAGGTATAGTATACCAAGTACGCTTAGCAGACATTCTTTTGTACACACCATAGACTTTCTCAAGGTACATTATGTCACTTTCGTTGATATCTTTTTCACCTCTTTCTTCAATAAGTTTGGCGGCGTAGTAAGGCGGCATGTCAAGAAAGATAGTAGCAGTCGCCTGAGGCATGCCGAACTTCGTATACTCTAATGACGTACACCACTCAATGAACCTGTTTCTGTCGACCTTTCTGTTGTACCGTACAGCTTGGTAAGCAATGTTAGAACTGACGTAACGATCACACAACACAATGCTTTCGTCGTCGTCGTGATAGTAGTTAAACCATTCACCAATGCTTAAGTAACGGTCAAGCGCAAAGAATGTTGACACAGCGTAAGGATTGATATCAGTTACGGCTTCGCCAAATTCACCGTCAAGATATCTCTTTACAAAGTGCGAAGAATCAGAGTTGTAGTTAGGATAGATTACAAGCTTTGAGTCAATACCTTGCCTTCGCAGTTCTTCAAAGGCTTTGCCTGACTGTGTACCTTTGCCTGAACCGTCAATACCTTCAAATACTATCAGTTTACCTGCCACTTTTATCACCTCTGTTTCTTTGTTCTTGGTCAACGCCTACAACTTTCTTGATACCACCAAGCTTTTCTATTTCTTCTAACAAACGTTGATAAGCGTAGTCAAAGCCATGTCTATGTTTTATGTTACTAAACCAGCCTTTTCCTTTATTTATTTTTTCTGACCAACCTGCCTCGCTGTCTACGTGATTTTCTATCCATATATGTATTGTTCGTCTCTTCCATTTAGAGTTTTCGGATCGAGATATCCATCTACAGTTAGAAGGTTCGTAGTTGCCATTAGTGTCAATACGATTAATAGTCAAATCGTTTTGATATCCATGCTCTAATGCCCATTCTTCAAAAGCTTTTGGATTATCCAACCATTCTTGACATATAGTAATGCCGCGTTCACCATAACGACAATAATTAATATGTTTTTGGTTATGACATCGAGATTTCATACTGTAAAAAATACGTCTTAGACGTTTATTGATCCACTTATGTCGAATATTAAAATAACGTCTTTGTATTTTACCTTCCTTATATTTACGTATATATTGAACAAGCTGTTCATAAGTGTGATGCGTTTGGTAAGAAAACAAGGTGTTTCTGTTAATATTAAGTCGTATACTCCAACCTGTCACTGTATCTGTTATATCATCTATTGTTATAAGAGTTACGCCCTTTCTAAATGTTGGCAAGTTATTAATTTTAGCTTTCAACCATTGTAAAAAGTCTTCATCTTGAGTTTTTTCTATGGCCGTACCATAAGAAATACTGTAGTGTTCACACCACCACTTTAAGTTATGAGTCTCACTGTTAATAGTAATTAAATGTGTTCTACTGTTATGAGATGAATTTTGTTTCTTAGTAACCCATGCACAATTACTAGGTTCATAATTGCCATCGTTGTCAATACGATCTATTGTAAGTTTATCTTGATATCCGTTTTCTAACGCCCATGCTTGAAAGTTTTCAGGATCTTGTCGCCATTCATCACATACGATAATTCCTCTTCCACCGTATCTTTGATAGTTTTGACTTTTTGGATTGTAACATCTGGACATCATACCTCTGTATATATTTCTTAATCTGTTACTTGCCCATCGTATTTGGTGGGAACAGTATTTTAAATTATGCTGTTTTATTCTTTTTACTTCTGGTATTGTTTTAAGAAATTTTTTACCACAACGACAACATTGTACTAAAAATACTGCAGCATTATTTATTTCTGCATAATGATGTACCTTTAAAATTTTAAATCCGTTTACTACAGTCCCTATCCTATCTTCAGCTTTCAACAGTATCACTCCTTACAGTGTCAGCGACAAGTATAATGCTTGTACACAAACATGTTCGTTGTATCCCGTAAATATGTTTAACAAGTCGACTATGTTGTTAGGTTCTTGTAGCAGCTTTTCTTTTCTCACAGGTCAACCTCCAAACAGTCATTTTCTATGTCCTCCAAAAACTGTGAAATATCGTGTTCTTCACTGACACCCATGACCTTCTTGATACCGCCAAGTTTCTCTATTTCTTCTAACAATCGTTGGTAAGCGTAGTCATAACCATGTTTTTGTTTTAAACAGGTAAACCATGAGTGATTTTTACCTACTTTTTGAGACCATCCTGACGCAGTATCTAGATAATTGTCTATCCAAACGCTTACTGTTGTCCTTCTCCATTTAGCGTTTTCTTGATTAGATATCCATCTACAGTTAGAAGGCTCATAGTTGCCGTCAACGTCAATACGATCAATAGTGAGATCGTCTTGGTACCCATGTTCTAACGCCCATTCTTCAAAAGCTTTTGGATTGTTCAACCATTCTTGATATATTGCGATGCCACGTTTGCCATAAGTATTGTAGTCTTTACAATTTTTATTATAGCATCGATGTTTCATATCTACAAATATTCTATGTATACGTCTATTAATCCAGTCAACTTTGGTTTTATAATGAGAATAATCACCTTCTTGTATCCAGTTAATTCTAGCATTCTCAATAGTTTTTCCTGTTATTGTAGATACAGCTTCGAACAAAGATGCCCCGTATTTATCTTTTCCTATAATTTTTGTTATCTTCCATCCGTTTACCACAGTCCCTATTCTGTCTTC
>Ga0247609_10005980_pt1 | contig 11822 bp, 34 predicted proteins | sample 172DNAGHGlowgp2_FD_193487 | JGI IMG/M metagenome (GOLD analysis project Ga0247609, IMG submission 193487) | Sheep rumen microbial communities from Palmerston North, Manawatu-Wanganui, New Zealand - 1728 DNA GHGlow gp2 | ecosystem: Host-associated > Mammals > Digestive system > Stomach > Rumen ... | reverse complement strand
TATAAATATGTAGAAAAAATGATTGAGTGTTTAAGATTTTTATATTATCTGGAAGATAAGTTTGATTATGATTGTAAAGCAATTTCTAATTGTATAAATGAATTGCAAGAAATAGAGTTTAAGGAGTGTGAATAAAATGACTAAACAATATTTAATAGTAGATATGAATAGTGATTATAAAATATCAGTAGATTATAAAGGACTAAAGGGATTTTTAATAGATACAATAAAAAATGATTTATTAATGAATTGTAGTGAATATGAGATAGCTAAAGATTGTACCGAAGAGTTAGAAAAAATGGCTAAAGAGGATTTTACACAAGTAAAATGGATAACTGATTTATTAGAGAGTTATTGTTATAAAGTAATAGACTTATTAGAGTTACAAAGAGATCTTGAGGATGCTAAAAGTTATTTTACAAAAAACAGTACTATACCTACTGTGTTCGATATAGTACTAGATATTATTAATAAAGGAGGAATTGAGAATGAATAAATTAGAAAACATGGTATTAGAATTAAAAGTATTGGAATGTGATAATAAAAAAGAAGAATATGAAGAACTATTAGAGGAAATAATTATATATTTGAAGGAGGTATTTTAATATGGAAGAAAAAATATTAAAAGAAATTGGTTTTATATACAAGAATATTGGAGAATTTAATTTTAATAAATATGGAGATAATCCAGATTTTAAAGATTTAGAAACTACAAAGCACTATTATTATTGGTTAGGTTATTTAGCAAGTTTATCTACACTAAAATATAGTATAGAAAAAAATGAATATTTTATTGATGAGGAGGTTGAATAAAATGCTATTAAAAGATTTATTAGAGAAAAATGGAGATAAATTAGTACATTATACCAAAGGAGAAAAAGGAAAAATATATATGTCGGTATTTAATTATAGCAAAAAATATGGTGGTACTTGTGATAGTTTTAAATACTATAATGACTATTATGTTGAATTAGGTGGTGTGTATATTGTTTAGTGTATTATGTAATGGAAGATTATTATGTATCTCTCCTACTTATAGAGGAGCTGAAAAATATATAAAAAAATTAAAAAAGCAAGGAATATATAATTATGAAATTATTGAGGAGGAATTAGAAATATGAAAAGAGATTTATTTATAAAAGAAATTGACGAATATCATGATATTTTAGGATTACAAATAGAAAAAATGCCATGGACTTATGGTATTACTGAACATGAATCAGTTTATCAGGATATATTAGATTATGAAGAAGATAATTATGAAGATTGGACTACAAAAGATTTTAAAGAATTTATAAAATATTTAGAAGAATTAACTGGAATAACAAGTAAATTGAAAGGAGTGATTTAAGTGGAATATATTGTTAGAGATTATATTGAAAATGAAATTGATTATATTAAAGGTTCTGCACCTCTTGATGAGTATGATATTAGGGATTTATATATGCTAGAAAACATGAGTGATAAAAGAATTAATGAAATAGCTGATAATGTATATGATGAATTAGAAGATAAAATTAATGAATTAATCCATGAATATTTATATTGTTGACAACGTAAATTGCTTATGTTATGATTATTAGGAGGAGTGATGTAAATGCCATTATCAAAAGAAGCACAAAGAAACAAGATTTTATACAACATAAAAAGAAACAAAGAGTTATATACAAAGTTCGCTACTAATCTACCAAAAGACGAGTATAACGAAATATGTAGTTATATTGAATCAATAGGTATGAATAAAGCTGAATTAGTTAGATTTGCTTATGAAGAACTAAAAAAGAAAAACTTAAAGACTAAATAAAGGGTTTAAACAAAAAAAGACTAATTAAAGTCCTTTTTTTCTGCCTTCTATAGCTAAATTATACCAATTTCTTGCAGATTTTTCACTGCAATACACTTTATCGGCTATTTCTTGCCAATATAAGTGTCTTTTTTTACCGGAATTATCAATAATAAAGTCCTTTTCTCTTAAAAATACAACTGCCTTTATGGTTTCACCATATTTAGCTAATCGATCTATTTCCTTGTCTTTTAGATTGTTTAAATCCTTTATTTTGTCTTTAATGTACTGAATTGTTACTTCTAATTGTTGCTGATTCTCTAATTCTACATATTTTAGGAGATTATTGGATATTTTACCACCATCCACCACTATTTTGTCGAATTTTGTTGCTTGTGGTGTTACTAATGACTTTAGAGCTAGTAATCTATTTTCATAAAACTCTAAATCATTCTCTAATTTTTCTAACTCCTTGTAAATGGTTTCTAATGTCATTGTTTATCCCTCATTTTATATGTTTTATATCTTTTTTTATCTCTAAATATGAAGAACTTAAAAATATCTCTTTCTTTTCTAAATTTATAGGCATCTTGCATAAATTCACACGTTTTATCAAATATAAATGTAGGTTCTTTTATGTACCCTTTTTTTGTTTCTATAATATAATACATTTTATTCTCCTCTATACTTCTTCAACCTCTACCCCATACTTGTATTCAAATAGTTTCTTTTTTAGTCTATAAACGTCTGTTTTAAAACCTTTTGTATCGACAATGTGTAATTTATCATCCTTTGTTGTAATGTACGTAAAATCAGCTATATAAGTGGTTTTTCGTACTGTTTTGTTGTTTATTTTATATTTTGGTATTAATTCATAGGGGACTTGGAGTTTTAACTCCTTAATTTCCCCTATTCTTTGTAAATATTCTAGTAATTGATAATGTTTCATTTCTTTTATGCTATCGAATCTGATTCCTTTGTACTCTACTTTGGTGTTATTGTACTTATTTTTCTTTTGGTCTATTGAGTTGCTTAGTAGTTTTTCATACACTTCTTTGCTTACTCGCATTTTTATTCCTTTCATTAGGTACTAATACAAGTACAATACTGATTCCACATAAGATACCACCTAAAAATATGAATATTAAATCTAACACTTTTTATTCTCCTCTAAATAGTCTATTATTTCATTGATTTTATTTACTATTTCAGTTAATCTCATTCTTTCGCTAAAATTATAGTTTTCAAAAGTTGTATCTATTTTATTTTCTAGTTTTTCTATCTTCTTATCTTCTTCTATTATTTCTATTTCTGTATTAAGATTTTCTTCGTTGATAGTAAATCTATCAAATAATGTATTTATATTTGCATATTCTTCATAACCATTGTTATATTGAAACATAATTTTTTCTTTTATTTCTCCATTTGCTATCTTATTTAATAAATCTATTACTTTCATTATTTATTCTCCTTTAGTTCTTTAATTTTATCTAAACTATGCCAAAAACCTTCTTGCTCAAAATACTTTTCTAATTCATTTATGATATTATTTAGTCTTTCTATTTCATTTGTTTGCATATTTGTAGCTTCATCTAATATTAACCAACTATTACATAATTCTTTTATAATATGTCTTTGTTCTGGATTTAATGCTCCCCATCTACCATAATCCATAGTTTCTGGAGAACCTTTTACATATTCCATTATTTCTTTTACTCTGTTTGGATTCACTCTTTATCACTTCCTTTTAGTTCTTTAATTTTATCTGTAAATTCTTTAAGTTCCCACTCGCTTATCGAATAATAACCATTTTGACTAATTCTAAATGTTTCATAAAACATATCATCTAATTCCTTAATTCCACAATTTAATTCATTTATGATATTATTTAGTCTTTCTATTTCGTTTACTATTATATTTGCTTCTTCTTTTTTTATATCAATGCCATCTCTTAAATTATCTGTTTTAGATAATCTTTTAAGACAGTCAAACAATTCTTCTTTACTCAATCTTTATCACTTCCTAAAAAAAGCATTATTATTGTTAAAAATATTACTATTAATAACCAACCTATCATTTAATCACTCCTCATAACCTATTATTACTAACATTGTAAGTGTATATACTATTAATCCTAATATCATTCCTATTATCATTCTTCATCTCCATACTTCTTGTATATTTTTATCATTTTTTTCAATCCTTTAAGTAATTCATTCTCACTTATTCCTGATTGTTCTGATAGGTGCATAATCATACTTGCGAACTTAAACATTACATGATTTATTTCTCCTACCATACTTGCCATTTTATCGTTACCAAATATTAATACTTCTTTTGTATTGTGTTCTAATTCGTGATATACCTTTATTTTAAATTTATCTATTTGTTTCTTTACTTCTTCTTTATCCATTGTTTTCTCCCTTCAACCTTTCTATTTTTCTTTGTAATCTTTCTACCTTTTTCTCTAAATCAGTATTTATGTCTTGTAATTGTACATTTCCTTGATACACACTTCTCATTTGTATCAAATCAATGTTTTGTTTTTCTATTTTCTTTTCTAACTCTCTTATATATTTACTTAATTTCTTTATCTTTTCATCTCTAGCTTTTATCTTTACTTCTGATTCATTCATCACTCCCACTCCTCTATTAACTTTTTCATTTTATAATCTTCTATTGTTTCTAATCCGAGTTCTTTACAATCATTATTTACTCCTTCGAGTAATATTCTCATTTCTTCTTTGTTGTATTCACTAGATCCTTTGTAAACTACATACCAATTACAGTGTTTACCATTTATTTCGCCTTTTTCTCTAAAGTCATAATATTTAAAATATCCTTTAGGATTTATACCCGGTGTAAGAGGAACTAAAAATGATTGCCCGTATTTTTTTAGTTCCATGATATACATTTCTTCTTTTGTTGTTCCTAGTTTATTTGCTATCTTGTTACACAATACCCATAAAGCTGAATTTGCATTTGTACCTCTTTTTTCTATTTGTTCTTCTAATGTAATAGTTATTTTTTCTGCATTTGATAATTTAGTCCACTCGTCAGTGGCAATAACTCTTTGATTATCAAATTGTAAAGTTACTTTTGGTCTATGTAAAGCATAATCTAATTCTAAATCTACTATTTTTCCTGTTACTTCCATAACTATCTCCTAAAATGGTAAATCAGAATCAGTTATCTCTATTCCATTTCCTTCGCCTTTAATGTCGTAAGGTGTTGGTTCTTCTTTTCTTACGTTGTTTACTACATCATATTCAGGTGCATCTTTTTTCTTTGTACCTAAATATTCAATACTATCAGCAACTACTTCAGTTATGTTTCTTTTATTTCCTTTATCATCCTCATAACTTCTTACTTGTATTCTTCCTGATAATCCTATTTGACTTCCTTTTTCTTGGTATTTGCATAGGTTTTCAGCTTGTTTTCCCCATACAATACAATTAATAAAGTCAGCTCCTTCTCCGTATTTATCTACTGCTAGTGTAAAACTAGCTACTTGCTTATCACTTGTTGTTGTTCTTAATTCAGGGTCTTTAGTTAATCTCCCTGTCAATATCACTTGATTCATTATTTTCCTCCTTTATCTAATATTTCTAAAAGTTTTTCTATGTCGTATTCTTCTTCCCAATCAAAAATCTTCATATTTTTTATATATTCTCTTACTTCTTTTATGATATTATTTAGTCTTTCTATTTCTTCTTGTTGTGCATCTATAATATCTACTGCATTATCTTCATTTATCACACCATTTTTTAAATATTTTTTGTATTCTTCTTTCACTCTTTATCACTCCAATTCAATTAATTTTCCTTTTTTACCTCTTGGTAGGTGTATCATATAAAAATGTTCTATATCTTCTCCAGTTAGGTATTTAATTGCTTCAGCATACATCTTTTCTTGCTTTAAACATTTTTCTCTGTTCTTTGGTGATGCAGAAGCATACGTTTTTATATCAAAAATCGCCTTATTCTCGAATAATTGTTCGTTGTTAGTATAAATATCTATAAACTCATAAAACTCGTCTGTATAGCCGTTTATACCACTTTTTAGCCATTGTTCTATCTCTTTGTGTATCAGAGTTCCTCTCATTTGAGCTGATTCAAGGATTTTAGGGTCTACATTTATGTAAGTTCCATCATCCAATAATCTTGTTACACTAGGTATTATTTTTCCATCTAGTCTATAGGTGTGCCATTCTTCATTGTAAGTACAAGTGGACTCAAAGTTGTCTATTCCTGTTATGATGTCCACCGTACCTGCATATTCTTCAGTATTAACTATCTTCTCGCTTAGTATCATTTTCTTTTCTTTCTATGATTTTTTTAGCATCTTCATAATAGATATTCTCTATCTTATCTACTTTTAGATAATTCAACATAGCTGGTAAATCATCCACTAACTCACCTAATCTTTTTATTTGTGCCTTTGTAATTAATTTCTTTTCAGATGTTTGTTTTTGAAATTCATCTGTATCAGCATCTTTTGTATCATCAATTAAGAAAAGTCCATTTAAAGCATATTTACGTGCATAGCTACTTGCAATTCCTGTAAGTTGACTTCCATCTAACTTCTTTTTATCTTCTACTTCTCTAGCAAAAGCGGTATTTTCGATTGTATTGTTTTCAGTCGCTTCAACATCTATAAGTCTTGCCGTTGCTTTTACATAAAATCTTGTTTCAGATGCAGGTATTATTGTATCTGTTATTTGTAAAGTTAATTTGTTTTTCTTTAGTAGTGGTTTTACTGCCTCTAAAATATCTTCACAACTTCTATATTTGTATTCTCCAAAGCTGTTGTATTGGTTTTTTGGTGCTTTTAATTCTTGTTGTACATTCATTAATTTTTCATAAATATTCATATTAATTGTCCTCCTTATTTCTTAAAAAATATTTTTTCCAATGTATCTTCTCTCCGTATCTATTGAATCCGGTTTCTATTTCATCATCTATGTCATATTTCAATCTTAATCTTCTTATGTATTCAGAAAGTCTTGTGCATCCTAAGTCTACGAATGCTTGCCTAGTAGTAATTGAGCCAAACTCTTGTATGTAGTTATATACTCTCTCTTCCACTATTTACCTCCTTTCTTATACTCTTTAGCTTGTTCTTTCTTTAATTTTTCTCTTAGTTTCTTATTTTGTTCTTTTAGTCTTTCATTATCTACTCGTATATCTAAGTAATCCATAAACTCGTGGTATAATTCTTCTTTAATTATGTTTTTTAATGTTCCTATTTCGTTTTCTAATGTGTTTATTTTTCTTTGCAATTCTATTTCTCTAAACTTTTGCTTAAATGTTTCTATCACTCTCAATCTCCTCCAACTTCTTTTCAATTTCATTTTTTTGATAAAAGTAGAATGATCTATCTTCATCGTTAGGTCTTAAATCTTTAATCACGTCTTTAATGTATTCTAGTTCCTTTTCCAATTCCTCTTTATTCACTCTCTATCACTCCTTAATAAATTTATTTTGAATTTATCTCTCTCATCCCTATAAGGTATTCCATGACAAGTAGCTAGTTCTTTCTTGTGCATCGTTAATAACATTTCACTTGGTTCGATATTTTCTAATAGCACCACATCATTTTTTACTGAGAATAGAACTTTAACTTTTCCATATACTTTTTCAAACAATTCAGTTACTGGTAGAGTTATTTCATATTTCCCATCAATTTTGTTTGTCCTTTGTAGTTTTGGTACTACTTCAAATATCCAGTACTTATAAGCTCCCATCATGTACTTTCTTAATGCTTTTTCTTTTTTAGAAAAATCAACTTCATCTAAGTAAGTTAGTATTTTTCTATTGTCTTTATACTTTTTTGTAATAACTTCGCCATCTCTATTCATTTGCCATCAACTCTATTGAATATTCAGGAATATCGCCTTTAGCTATTTCTAGTAATACTTCCATATCCCAATATCCTGTAGCATCTCTATAAGCATTTATCTTTTCATCCCATTTTGGATAGTCTTTGATATACTCATCACCTGTTCTACTTTTTCCATAATTAACAACAAATGGTTCTTTATTTTCTGCTATCTTCAAGAAGTCGTTTAATCCTATCTTTTTGCTCATCTGTTAAATCACTCTCCTTCTTTTCTTCTCTTTTGTTTAAATCTTTGTTAAACCATTCAGGAAGTACTTCTTCTTTATTATCTTTTTTACGGTTCTTCTCCCATGTTCTTACACATGCTTTCCAGTCTTTCATTTTACTTTTACCTATCATCCAGTTTTTACTTTCATAAAAATCTATAAAGTATTCAGCATCTATTCCGTTGTTTCGTTCCTTACAATATTCGTTCACTTCTTCTAAGGTTGGCTTTTTAAAACTTTCATTTCTTTCTTTATATATTTCTTTCTTACTTGTAATATTATTACTTGTAATATTCTCTTCACCTTTTTGTGAATACCCCCCTCCTTCTTTTGTGAATAGGTAGTCACATTTGTGAATACCCTCTATCTCTATAATTCGTGCTTCAATTTCTTTGCCTTTTTTCTGATATTTAACATTTATATATCCTTTATCTTTTAAGTCTTTTATCCATTTACTTATCGCATTTGGTTTGACTTCATACAATTTAGCAAAGTAATTGTTTGATGCTGTACATATTCCATTTTTACTAGATAGTGCTGTTATTTCTCCATATAATAATTTTTCGTTAGCTCTTAATTCATTGTCATATCTTACACTGGCAGGAATAACTGCATAATAGTTTGGCTTGTCTTCCATAAATGCCTCCATTGTGATATAATTAAGTTAAGAATTATTTATCAATTCTTTTAAATAATTCATCATAACTTTTGCCGTAGTATTTGCATATTTTTTCTATCTCGCCGATTCTCCAATCAATTTCGCCTGATAGTCTTCTACCTACTGAAGTTACTGTTATGTTTATTAGTTTTGCTAATGTGCTTTGTGTATCTCCATGTCTTACCATTTCTACACGTAATTCTGGGTATATTGATTTCTTCATAAACTCTCCTTTCCGGTAACAAAAAAACCCAAGACTTGTGTGTCTTAGGTCGTTAGAACTTCTTGAAGTTGATATTATGTTAACTTCTTAAGACACAATAGTAACGGTTGATTGTTACCCTTACAATTAACATTTTACTATTGTGTTTTTAATTTGTCAACATTTTTTTATATTTTTTTAAACCCTTTAATATCAACAGTTTAAGACAATTCAAGAAGTTATTGCAATAACATTTTTCTATATCCTTATATTAATATTTTAATAAGGTTATACATCATTATTACTATAAAATAATATAATAAGGTTTTTAACTCTCTAAATACAATTAATTTGATTTGTTTTCTCTTTATGAATAGTTGTTTATTTTTCTCAATTATCTTATAATACTCGAATTCTGAATAATATTTGCCCTTATATTCATATTCAATGTTTAGTACCTTCCATCCCATAGAAGTTGAATCACCTATTCTATAGGGTGGAGTTGTATTTCTTAATCTTTGTATTATACTTCCGTCTCTCTTTTGATATGTTACTTGCACAACTTCTACTCCACCTCCTTTTGTGAAGCAGTATTCTACTCTATTTTGCTTTATAAATCAATAAAAATATATTTGAAGGAGATAGATAATGAAATCTAATAGAAGTAAAGCTACTGATATTCCAATGTCAGTAAAACAAAAAGTATGGGAACGAGACCATCACCATTGTATTAATTGTGGTAGTCCTTATGCTATGCCTAACGCTCATTATATTTCTAGAGCTCATGGTGGTTTAGGAATAGAAGAGAATGTTGTTACTTTATGCCTTGATTGTCATCACAATTACGATAATGGTAGATCTAAAGAATTAAAAGAACATATTAAAGAAAAAATAGAAAGATATTTAAAAAGCATATATCCTAACTGGGATAAGGATTCACTTATATACAAAAAGAGGTATTAAACCTCTTTTAATTTACTATCCACGCATCTTCTACTATTCTATCTCTGCAGTCAAAACTATCATAGACTATACCATATTTAGAACATGTAATATGTCCATCCATTGTGATTAATAGGATTTTATCAGGATATTGCCCAGATACTTCTCCTACTGTTTTTGATAACATTGGTATTCTTCTATATCTTGTATCAAGTAACCATTTTATGAAGTAACTATCATCCATCATTGTTCCTTTAGTTTGTGCTATATCACTTAATTCATTATATGTTTCATCCCATGTTTTATTCTCTGCAGTTGAAATTGCTCGTACGGTACAATCATTAACAAACTTCCCTAATGAATTAGCATTATAAAATCTATACATTACATTTCACTGATTTTCATAAAATGTTTTCTTACAATTTCTTGCTCTTCTGGTGAAGTTGCTTCTTCTTTTATGGTTTTAGCAAATTTTACTAAAGAGTGTAACATATATTCAAGTTCTTTTAACCCATCTTCTTTTGCTCTATAATTACCGTTGTTATATTCATTACGAGATTCTTCATAAGCTCTATAACTTCCATTCATACCTTCCATATAACTTTCACCACGATAACGAGCATCTACTCCCCTACGACCATAATCGCCGTAAGCATCATATCTACCATAATTATTCATACATTCTACCTCCTTTATATCTTTGTGAATATCTACCACTTTGAACAAATAATCAATGTCTACATTATTAAAATCTTCAGCAGCTTTCTCTATATATTCACTTGTCTTTTCTAGTATTTTTTCTTCCAATGGACTCACTCCTTTCTTTTAGAAGTTCCAATATCTCTTCATTTTGAGATATTATTTTTTTTAAATATTTTTCATCCTGTGTTTGTAATTCTTGCATTAAATCACTATTGTTGTAATCTCTAAACAATATTTCTAAACTTAGCATTTGCAACACTAAAGATAAATTATTTATCGTATTATTCATTAAAATCTTACTTTTTCTATAATTAAATTAGCATTCTTTATTGTTGGTGGTACTGTTTCGATTGGTGTATCTACTACTCCACTAACAGCAGCTATTGAACCTATTGTTAGAGTGACATTTTCTCTAGGACATAACCTTATAACTTTAGTAAATGAAACATTTTGATATTCGTCAGGAGTAACAACCTCATTAACACTTGCTCCGACTACTGGTGTTCCATTTTCTTTTAATCCAATTTCTATTGGACCTGCAGTAGCTCCTGTAACATTTGCATTAAATGTTATTTTATAAACATTAGGGCAGTTACAATTACCACTACCTAAAATTGTATATTGGCTAGTTCCTTCGGTATGATTTAACCATCCACTACATGTTGCACTTCTAGTTCTTATTTCATCGTTTAAAAAAGTTATATCACTTGTATTTGTTGGCAATATTAAAGGCAATTCTTGTGTACTTTGTATCATTATATCTCTCCTTTCTATTAAAAAGAACAGGACTTGCCTGTTCTAGTTAGCAAGTTCTCGTAATCGAGTTAGTAGTATTCTACTCTATGCTATTAAATAAATTGACTTGTACCTGTGCATCCGCAACCATTTCCTAAATTGTTTGAGCAAGTAAAGATAGGTTGATTTCCAAATACTGGGACTGTGCCGACTGGGCAATTTTTTAACTCGTTGTAAATATTTGATGTTATTTGTTGAGTTTGGGCTATCTGACTAGCTTGACCTCTGGCGTATAAGATTTCTTGACGTAATTGTGAGATTTCGTCATTCTTCTCGTCAATCTTATCTTGACATAATTGGTCTTTTATAGATTGAATTCCACCAGTTATTGCAGTAAGTAATGTTTGTGTATTTTGAGTGTCGCTAGTTCTTGTAGCACATGCTTCACGAGCAATATCTGCTCCTAGATTAGCAATACCTAATCTATTTTCACAGCAACAATCAGCGAATTGTCTACTTAAATCAAATGCTTGTTGCATATTAGCCATTTGTCTATTAGCTGCTGAAATTTCCACTCCATTAAATCCGTTACAGATTTGTGTTGATAGATTATTGATAGCATCTCTATTTCCTTCAAGTTGATTTGATAGATGTAATGTATCGAATCCGTTGTTAGTATTGCTCATTATTTCT
>Ga0247609_10005979_pt1 | contig 11823 bp, 13 predicted proteins | sample 172DNAGHGlowgp2_FD_193487 | JGI IMG/M metagenome (GOLD analysis project Ga0247609, IMG submission 193487) | Sheep rumen microbial communities from Palmerston North, Manawatu-Wanganui, New Zealand - 1728 DNA GHGlow gp2 | ecosystem: Host-associated > Mammals > Digestive system > Stomach > Rumen ... | reverse complement strand
GATTGAGATAGGGCGGATAGCCTTCGCTGAACGAGACGACGCAGGGTTTCTGCTGGCTGTCGGCATAGTCGAAGAGGTATTTGAATCCCAGGGCATCTGTTGCCGTGGTGTATTTGTAGACATCGGTAGAGTCGATGTACTTCGTGTTGGAGTTGACGGCATTAGCCACGAGACAGATGTCGCTGTCGAAGGCAATACCCCGATAGCGGGTGTCGTAACCGCTGCCTGCCGCAATGCCCAGGGTAAGGGTACCGTGTGTTTCCGACTCAGCGTCAGCGGTATGTCCGTAAGCCAGCAGTTCCTCTGTCCCGATATAATCCCGTCCTACGGGCAGACGGCTATCCAGCGTGTCTTTCGACAGCTGGTCCCAGAGCGCTCGGATGCGGTAGTTCGTCGTCGAGCGGTCGTAGAAGGTCGGGTGCGTCAGGTCAAACCCCACATCCATCAACCCCATGACGATACCTTCACCTGTGTAGGCCGAATGGTTGGGAGTGGCTTCATACGCAGGCAACACATTGACGATCATTGCTGCCGTGTCGACGCAGAGTGAGGCACGAGCCCCAGCCTCTATGTGCCGTACTGACGGTTCGCGCGACAGTGCTGCCAACTGCTCCAGAGGGATGCTGGCTATGATGATATCGCCCCAGCGTGCATGTTGGTGGCATCCGTACCTTGCCAGTATGTCGTCATTATCCGTCTTGACAAAGGCCGTGAGGATGCGGCCGTCGGAAGCCCCTCGTGTAAATGCCGCCGACTCCAGCGCCGCCTGTCTGGCTAAGCCCGACAGCTTCCTGAAATCTGCCGTCTGTGCCGCCAATGCCGCAACCCGCAGCATCAACCCCAGTAGGATTATAAGTCGTATTCTTGCCATATTTTATTCCTGTGGCTGCAAAAGTACGAATAAGCGCGCGAAATACAAAATAAATCGCGATATATTTTTGAATGTACTTGCAAAGTAAATTTTTAGCTAATTATTTGGAACTTTCGTTTTTTTTATCTATTTTTGCAGCATAAATACGATGATAATGAACAAAGAACCGAAGTTCAAATATCAAAAACAGATAGACGAATTGTTGGCAAAAGGTTGTCAACTTCCAGAACTTTTTGCTCCCAACAATATGCATGCGTGTCGCTTTGCTTTTATACCAATCTCCGCAAAGCGTTTAAGAATATTTCCACCTCAATTGGCGATTCCCTTTCCGAAGGAAAACTCACAAATGAGGACGGACTGAAAACAAGCACCGGTAACAATGGACACTTTGACTTCTATGAATACGAAACTTGTGACCTGAGTAAGACGTTCTTGATAACAAAATATTTAATTGAAACAGAAGATGAGAAAGATTGAAGGTTACGACATACAGTACGATTTCAGTGGTTTCAAGAAAATTGCTGACTTGATTTATTTTGAAGGTCCGTTCCTGTCTCATTACGTCAGCGACAAAGGCGACGACTACCTGTTCTATTGGGTAGACAAAGATGAGACGGACAATCGTTGGCTCGTACTTCGTGTCAGTCTTGCTAATCTTCAGAAATACATCGCTAAAGAACTTACGTTGCTTCAACTCATCGAGAGTCCCAACGATGGCTATCTCTATACTGTCGATGTTGACAACGATGTGAACTATCACAACGTCAAGCTTGTCCAACCTTCAGATTTGCCAGAAGATTATCTGCCCGATTCTGACTCCTATTACGAGTTCGAACCGATTGCCGCAGAGGATGCAGACGAACTTATGACCTATGAGCTCACCATCCCCTACAACGAGCGCAATCGTTTTGAAGAACTACTTCATAAGATTGGATTCCCAGTCTCTGCACTTAAGAAAGTTGTAAACAGGGCAGCAGTATTTTAAAAACGTTTGAGACAAATAAAACTCGGTCACGGGCGGGCGGTCGCAATAATGCGGCCTCCCGCCCGCAATAATAAGCACGGCCGCCCGAATCCGCTTACCTGGCCATTCTCTCCCTGTTACTTCCCTACAAAATCCCTGTTTGCACGGCAGTCTCCCCCTTCAACTGCCCGGCACTAAAATGCAATACTCCGAAAGAAATTTTGAATACTATCGGAGTATTTTTGCTTACTCCGATAGTATTGGCTCCATCACCTTCCCTGCTAACCGCCACTCTGCTCCCTGCTGTCGGCTTGACACTTCCCTGCTGTCGGCCGCACATCAGGGAGCAGAGTGCCGTTCAGCCAGTAAGGTGATGGGGCGAACCCCGTGCGAGGCTTTCGTTCCCTCAATAAGTGGCACTTATTTCTGAATAAGAGCTACTTGTTTTCCGAGAAGTGGCACTTATTGACGGATAAGCGGTGATTCCTTCATCTGGCATTAATTAAGGTAACGGCGGCTGTTACCTTAGTTAACGTGGCGTGTTACCTAAGGTAATGGACAGCGTTACTTTATGGGGTACGATTGGGGCACCAATGGGGCACCATTTTTGACCGATACTACCCCTGTTAACTTATTGTAAAACAATGAGTTAATTACCATTAGGGCACATGGGGTAGCATTTATTTGCATTATGATATAGATTAGTGCTTTTTGTTATGTGTGTTGGGCTCGCCTTTTAGTTCGCTTTTGGCTGAATGAAACGCTGGCAAAGGAACGTGCACAAAAGAAAAAGAAGAAAAAGTTGCGGAAAAGTTGCGATTATTAAGAAAAATGTACTATCTTTGCAAGCAAGTATCGGCTAATCGTCGTAAACGACGCAAGCTAAGGCTGATTCTCTGAGTGCAGGGTGCCGGTATGACATTGAGGGTAAAATAACAGCATTAGCAGTTATACGACGTGCTTGGAATGTGAGAGTTTCAAATGTCTACGACGTTTAATGTTAATGTCTGCGCTTATAGGCGTGGACATTCACTTATACGTAGACGGGTATCTCTCACAACCTCAAGCACGGATAAGCGTCCGCGCTTTTTTCGTGTCCATAGGTTGTTGGGATATCTGTATTGTTCGATAAGTGCTATGCTCCTAAGACTATTGAGCAATGGCTAACAAGAATCTTAACGCCGCAAAAACGGCGAAGAAGGATGAGTTCTATACGCAGATGACGGATATAGAACGGGAATTACAGCACTACTGGAAGCATTTTGCAGGGAAGGTAGTGTTGTGTAATTGTGATGATCCTTACGAGAGCAATTTCTTCAAATACTTTGCTCTGAGGTTTAACCAACTGGGGTTGAAGAAGCTGATTTGTACCTGCTATAACGGTTCTCCCGTTCAGGGCAATGAGTTGATGATTGATTTTGGTGACTTTGAAGACGAGCCAAAGAAAGTTGCGTATAAGGTAGAGATTACGGAAGTGAAAGACCTGAATGGTGACGGTGCCGTAGACCTCAGCGATGTGCAATATCTTTTGAAGAACGACAAGAATGTCATTGGAACGTTGAAAACAGGTGATTTCAGAGACCCAGAGTGCATTGAGTTGTTGAAGCAGGCTGATATTGTTGTGACGAATCCTCCATTTTCACTCTTTCGTGAGTATATTGGGCAATTGATGGAGTATGGGAAGAAATTCTTGATAATTGGAAGGCAGCCCAATGTTATATATAAAGAAATCTTCAGACTAATAACGCAGAATAAGATTTGGTTAGGATACAAATGTGGAGATATGGCATTTAGGGTTCCAGCCGATTACGAAGAAAGAGACACTCGTTATTGGAAAGACGAACAAGGGCAAAAATGGAGAAGTCTTGGTAACATATGTTGGTTCACAAATCTTGACCACAACAAGCGTCATGAGGAATTGGATTTAGTCTGTCGGTATAATTCTGAAGAGTATCAAAAGATAGACAACTATGACGCCATAAATGTTGATAAGGTTGACGATATACCATGCGATTATGATGGAATTATGGGTGTACCCGTTACGTTCTTAGATAAATATAATCCAGAACAATTTGAAATAATTGGTATTACGAGAGCTTGGGATGGAAAAGCGAGTAAGATATATCCTGATCAAATTCAAGTAGACAAGGGAGGTAAGCAGTCTAGAGTAAGTAAGTTGAACGATGGTCCAGCTATCGAAATCCATACACCTCCCATTGATAGAACTTATTATAAAGTTGGTGATAAAATGTATGTAGGACTTTTCCAACGTTTATTAATCCGCAACAAACACCCTCAAACGATATGATGACAATTAAGCAGATAGAAATAACCGTTGGCGATATAGTCAAGGGTTATGTGAACAACGACGAGCAAGGAGTGCGTGGATATAATGGGCAACTGGATATCCGCCCACCATATCAGCGTGAGTTTATCTACAATGAGAAGGAGCAGCAGGCAGTAATAACAACTGTGCTAAAAGGCTATCCGCTCAACGTGATGTATTGGGTAAAACGCTCTGATGATGCCGAATGCCCATACGAAGTGATGGACGGTCAGCAACGCACATTGTCCCTCTGCGAGTATGTAGATGGGAAGTTTTCATACGACTTCAAAAACTTCTTCAATCAGCCTAAAGACATTCAGGAGCGCATACTCAACTATCGACTGACAGTCTATGTCTGTGAGGGTGAAGCCTCAGAAAAGCTGGAGTGGTTCCAGACAATCAACATTGCAGGCAAACCACTCAATGAACAGGAGATAAACAATGCTGTCTATGCAGGACCATTCGTAACAGATGCCAAGAAGCACTTCTCAAAGTCCAATTGTGGTGCATATCGGTTGGGCAAAGACTTGGTAAATGGTACACCTATCCGTCAGGACTTTCTGAAGAAGGCTCTTGAATGGATGGCAGACCACGAGACGCGTAATGGAAAACGTCAGACAGCTGTAGGATATATGGCTCAGCACCAGCACGACCCGAACTCGAACAATTTGTGGACGTATTTCCAGAACGTATTGAATTGGGCTATCACGAATTTCGAGATGAAGAAATTCAAGAAAATCATGAAGGGTTTGGACTGGGCATTGTTCTATGATCGTTATCACGATAAGACGCTGGATACTGCAGAAATGGCGAAACAGATATCAGTCTTAATGCGTGATAGTGAGATACAGAAACAAGCAGGCATCATCCCTTACGTATTGACTGGTGACGAGCATTATCTCGACCTGCGTGCATTCCCAGAGGATATTAAGTTGGCTGTTTGGGAACAGCAGCATCACATCTGCCCCAACTGCGGCAAAGAGTTTGATTATGAATTCATGGAAGGTGACCACATCACTCCTTGGCGTGAGGGTGGGCGCACAGTCATCGAGAATTGCCAAATGTTGTGTAAAGAATGTAATAGACGTAAAGGGGCAAAGTAAAACCAAGAACGATATGCAAGAAAAATGGAACCAGTTCGTATATGTACTATGCGAAGCTAAGAAGAAAGATGTGGATGAGGATAATTTCCACACACTCATCGAAAACCAGTTGCAATTGTTAGGTTGGGTAATGTATAAAGGTGAGATTTGTCACAAACCGAATATTCATATAGGCAACAACAACCGCATTGAGCCAGATATCTTAATAAAGAGAGATGGTGAGGACGAATTTGTGATTGAGGTAAAACGCCCATCACACAAGCAAAGTAAAAAGGACGTAGATCAATTGCTGTCATATATGCGTCTGCTGAAGCTAAGTGTAGGCATTTATATGGGTGAACATATCGAAATCTTTTATGATATGCCTTCGAGTAAGGAGGCCATATCCATTATGAAGATTCCACTGGAAATTGACAACAAACTGGGTGCAAGATTTATTGATAAGTTCTTGAAAGATAATTTCAGTAGAGAGGCTATTGTCGACTTCTGTGAGGAACGTATCCAAGAAATACAACGTCAGAACAGTTTGAATGAAATCAAGGAGAGTCTGATAGCAGATGCCCAGACACAGATAGCAGAAAGCTTGAAGCCTTATTTAATGGATAAATATGGCAGTAGTTTCTCTGAAGAAGAAATCAGGGGCATGTTGTCTACTATGCGCTTTACTGCTTCTGCTGATGGAAGTCGAACTGAACCAGAAGTAGTTGTCCCCAAACCTCAACCTAAGCCAAAGAACAATCTTATTAAGTGTCATATAACCAGGAATGCTGATGCCCAAGGCCTTTTTAATCCTGCAAATCAGTCTCTGACAGTTCTAAAGGGAAGTCGAATCAATCCTGTACACGTAAGAAAGATTAGCGAAGCAGGAAGAAAGAAACGCGACTGGCAGTTTGCAGAATATACAGAAGTGCAGGATGGAAAGAGAATAGTTAAGGAGGACGTACTTTTTGACACTCCAAGTGGGGCTGCACAGTTCTGTGTTGGCGGTTCTGCCAACGGCTGGAATGAATGGAAGGACGAAGAAGGTCGTGAGTTGAATGTATATCGCGTCAATGATGGGAAACATAAGACTGGAGGCAGTTTCGATGCAAACAGGGTAACTGCCCCACACCAGTTCCAGTTAGATTTCTGGACGAGATTCAAGGCAAAACTGGAGGCAACGGGAAAGATTCCAACTCTACAGACACCACAGCCGCATAACTGGTATGATGTAAGGATAGGACGCTCGAACATCTTGTTGAACAATGTCTGTAACACTCAGAAAAACTTCGTGGGGGTGAAATTGTATATAAGGAATCAAGTAGTCGATGTGTATTATCCAGCATTGGAAGCCAGACGCAATGAGATAAACCAAGCTTTGGGCTGTGAGCCAGAATGGGATGCCAACCCCTCAGCAAAGGATAAGACAATCGCCCTGTTCCACAAGAAGGATCTATCAAATCCAGAGAAAGTAGAGGAAGCCCTCGACTGGCTTGTTCAGCAGACCATTATCTTCTATAATGTGTTCTCGAAGGAGGTAAAGGGAATTAAAGTATAATAGGATGAAGAAAAGGTATGAATCAATAGAAAAGCTAGACAAGTGCCCTAAATGTGGGGCGCCTGTGTATCGGATACAATATGGCATGCCGATGATGTCGGAAGAGGAGTATTTCAATACTTATCATGAGCATGTTATCTATGGTGGATGCTGTGTTTCAGAAGATGACCCGGAATGGCAGTGTAGCAAATGCGGAGCTGAGTTTTACAATGCAAAACATATTCCATTGACAAAGAAAGATGCCTATGCAAAGTTAGATGTTATGCTGAGCGAAGAGGATAAGAAAGAAATGACAAAGGGAGATTCCTGTGAATATCATTTTTCGCTTGGGATGTGGATCAGAAATAACTGGATTTATGAACAGGATGATGAGTATAGAAAGCTTTTAGCTGAAATATTTGGTGATGATTCTCCCTTCTTTGAACCAGATGATTTGTCTGACAGGATTATCAAGTCGTATCAGCGACATCTGAGGGGACTGAAGAAAAAGAAGCAGGACTGAAAGGGTCCTGCTTCTATTAGCTTAAACTGGTTCCACATCCTCCAGCTCATCAATCAGCTCGATAATTGACTTACCATCAATTTTGAACTGCTCAAGGGCTGTATTGCCATCAGGGAATGCCTGATACTCTTCTGTGTAGTGCTCATCGCAATATGCTACATGCTTCGAATCAGAGAGGAAATGATACGGCTTGCCTTTGTAAGTGAAATACAGGTCATATCTTTGTACGGCGAAATCATAGAATAAAGTTTCCTCTACTTCATTCTTATAGCCATGATATAAGCTTCCATTCACTTTGTAGTTAGGTGGATACTTGGCATTGTACCAATAACCAGCCAAATCTTTCATTACATAGTCTTCATGTGCCATTTTTTTCTTATTTAAAGTTTAAAACATCATCTATTAGTTTCTTCATGCTCTTTGTAAGCGGTTGTGCATCAAGAGGATGTCCATCTTTCCAAGGATGGAAATGAGCGCCCAAACCGTCATGGTCTGTTGTGTGAATCTCAAAAATTTTTTTGCCATCAGCATCGTATTTTGCAATAGCCTTCACCCCCTTGCCACTTTTATTAAAGATTGCATAGACGGAATTAGGGCTGTGACTTTCTTCTGGCAATTTTAAGGATGACTTAGGATTCTTCAACTCGAGAATTTTTATTCCAGAACTCGTTATTGTTACAGTTTTCCATCTGCGACCAGCTTCCGACGCAGTTGTTTTTCTTGCAAAACTTCCATTACCTCCCATAGCGCAATTTCTTTAGACGTTCGTTAAAAAAATAAAGGCTGATATCGCTGTGCTCGTAAGGCATACGAGTGCCATAGCGAATAATGAGAGAGGGATGAAGCGTCGAGATGGCTTTCTCGTAGCCACGATACCAAAGGTACTTTGACACGTCGTGCTTTAGGATGCCATTACAGTTGATAGCTACAGGTGCGTATTGAGGAATGCCCGTGAAACTATAGTCATAGCTATCGGGCAACGACCAGGTAACATTGGGGATAACAATGACTCCATGCTGTTGCAGATAACGCGCAAACGCACGATTGATATATGCACTGAGATATCTTTCATCTGCAGACATGTCGGAATACTGAGATAAGTCGGGCATGATTACCGCATTACATTTCAGGAAGAAGTCCAGATATCTTTCCGGATGGCGAAGTACGCAAAAGAAGCGTCTATCGTGGATAAAGAAATGGACTACGCATCCATAGTCCTTACGGGCATAGGCCTCATGAAAAGGTACTAACCTGATAGGGACTATGTTTTCAATCTTAATTGATTTCAGCACTGGCAGCTCTTTTCTGCTTGCTGAAGGCAGGCCACCATACAAATCGGGGTGAAGAAGTTCGCTATAGTTAATTTTGAACTCCTTTCTCTTTAACTTTAATGGTTCTAATTTCGTCATTTTGAACTTTAAAAAGTTAAAAATACTAATAATCTATAATAATTTCCCGATATTAGAACCATCATGTGCCGCTTTCAAGAATAATTTCTTAATTTTGCAGCATGGAACTATGATGATCCCTTTTCTGGGGCAACTCGGAAAGTCTATCGGGAGAGCAATCCTAAGGTCTCGTACTATTCGCGGTAGTACGGGACTTTTTCGTTGCCTTACTCTGTTATATCTTTCTAAACATCATAATGCTCATCTATTTTAAAGTTAATTACTCGGTCTTTTCTCATTGAATTGAGATGGAGACCCTTATCACCTTGCAAAGTTAACAATAATAATACTCTCATCCAAAAATATAATAAGAAAAATGTTCATATTCGAATTTTTTTATGTAATTTCGCAATCTGAAACAAACAAAATCTTTTTAAAAGCATTTCGTTGTATTGTTTTTAACAGGCAAACTTATCGTTATTATCGAGTATCACATATTTGTCGGAGTGCATCCAGTACGCCAAACATTTGTATCACCTCTAGGCGTTCTGCCAGATTTATGGCAGAAGTAAGTGGCAGGTTATTTATGCTTGTGAATCCAGTTCCTTAGCAGTACCGCAATGATTAATACTGCCGCTATGATAAATAGAGGTATATAACTTTCCAGGTCGTTGGTTATGAACTGGTTGAATCCTTGAACGATTCCTTTTCCAAGTGTTTGAAAGAATTCCATATCGATGCAAAGGTACGAATTATTCTGGAGAAAACAGCAAGATTCTTCAAAGCCCTGATGAACCTTGTGGAATCTTGTTATTTCGGAGGGCGTTTTTCCCTCTTTATTAATTCGATTCATCGATTTTATTAACTCGATTGATGATTTGAGTTAATGAACGGTTTTTGGCGGGTGAGCGGTGAAATGTTGCACAAAAAGGAAGAAATGTGCACAAAAGGGCTGTTTTTGTGCATTTTGTTTGGCTGTGTGCGCAAAAAGTTGTACCTTTGCGGGCGATTTTAAGAAATCACCCGCGAGAACAGGCTTCGCCTCAGCAATTTGGAGCAAGCTCCATTGCGTTCTCTGACTGGTCAGAGTGTGGCGTTGCAATCGGTTTGCACTGTCCTTGCACCTTTTTTAGGATACACATTATTTATATATATAATTTATGGCTTTAAAAATTGTTGTGCTGGCCAAGCAAGTGCCAGACACCCGAAATGTGGGTAAGGACGCAATGACTGCCGAAGGAACGGTGAATCGTGCTGCCCTGCCCGCCATCTTCAATCCAGAAGATTTGAATGCCCTGGAGCAGGCCCTTCGCCTGAAGGAACAGAACCCAGGCTCAACAGTAGGAATCCTCACGATGGGTCCTCCACGTGCAGGTGAGATTATCCGTCAGGGACTTTATCGTGGCGCTGATACTGGTTGGTTGCTCACCGACCGTCTCTTCGCTGGTGCTGATACCCTCGCTACCTCTTATGCGCTGGCTACTGCCATCAAGAAGATAGGCGACGTAGACATCGTGATTGGTGGTCGTCAGGCTATCGACGGTGATACTGCTCAGGTAGGTCCTCAGGTGGCTCAGAAACTGGGCCTGAACCAGGTGACTTATGCTGAGGAGGTTCTCTCAGTAAAGGACGGCAAGGCTACCATCAAGCGTGTGATTGACGGTGGTGTTGAGACTGTTGAGGCTCCTCTGCCTGTGGTGATCACCGTGAACGGAAGCGCTGCTCCCTGTCGTCCCCAGAATGCTAAGCTGGTGATGAAGTACAAGCGCGCTACCTGTCCTATGGAGCGTCCTGCTGAGGGTACTGCCTACGACTATCTGTACGATGAGCGCCCTGAGCTGACACTGAACCAGTGGAGCGTGGCCGACGTGGATGGCGATGTAAACCAGTGTGGTTTGAGTGGCTCACCCACCAAGGTGAAGACCATCAAGAACATCGTGTTCCAGGCTAAGGAGTCGAAGACTTTGACGGCTTCTGATGCTGATATCGAGGGAATGATCAAAGAATTGTTGGAAGAAAAAATCATTGGCTGATAAGATATGAATAATGTTTTTGTTTATGTAGAAATCGAAGGAACAACTGTTCAAGAAGTTTCTCAGGAGCTGTTGACCAAGGGTCGCAAGCTCGCCAATGAACTGAACGTAGAGCTGCACGCCGTTGTTGCCGGCACAGGCATCAAGGGCAAGGTAGAGGACCAGATTCTGCCTTACGGTGTCGATAAGTTGTTTGTTTTCGACGCTAAGGACCTGTTCCCTTACACCTCAGCTCCCCACACCGATATTCTGGTGAACCTCTTCAAGGAGGAGCAGCCTCAGATCTGTCTGATGGGTGCTACCGTCATTGGTCGTGACCTCGGTCCACGTGTATCGTCGTCTCTGACCTCTGGTCTGACTGCCGACTGCACAGAGCTGGAGATTGGTCCTTTCGAGGATAAGAAGAACAACAAGACATACGAGAATCTGCTCTATCAGATTCGTCCTGCCTTCGGTGGTAACATCGTCGCTACCATCGTGAACCCCGACCACCGTCCACAGATGGCTACTGTACGCTCAGGCGTAATGCAGAAAGCTCTGTACGATGGCGAGTGCCGCAAGGAGGTTGTTTATCCAGAGGTAAGCAAGTATGTCAGCCCCGAGGCTTTTGTAGTAAAGGTTCTGGATCACCACGTTGAGGCTGCCAAGCACAACCTGAAGGGTGCGCCCATCGTTGTAGCTGGTGGTTACGGTATGGGTTCGAAGGAGAACTTCGACATGCTGTTCCAGTTGGCTAAGGTGCTGCATGGTGAGGTAGGTGGCAGTCGTGCTGCCGTAGATGCAGGCTGGCTCGACCACGACCGTCAGATTGGTCAGACGGGTGTCACCGTTCACCCCAAGGTGTACATCGCCTGTGGTATCTCTGGACAGATTCAGCACATCGCTGGTATGCAGGACTCTGGTATCATCATCTCTGTCAACAGCGATCCCGATGCTCCTATCAACCGCATCGCCGACTACGTGATTGTTGGTACAGTGGAAGAAGTAGTTCCCAAACTCATTAAATACTATAAGCAAAATTCGAAGTAATTATGGCAAACTATTATAGCGATCATCCTGAGATCGGGTTCTACTTGAACCACCCCCTGATGGCTCGTAT
>Ga0247609_10005977_pt1 | contig 11825 bp, 9 predicted proteins | sample 172DNAGHGlowgp2_FD_193487 | JGI IMG/M metagenome (GOLD analysis project Ga0247609, IMG submission 193487) | Sheep rumen microbial communities from Palmerston North, Manawatu-Wanganui, New Zealand - 1728 DNA GHGlow gp2 | ecosystem: Host-associated > Mammals > Digestive system > Stomach > Rumen ... | reverse complement strand
CCTGGATGGCCTTGTTGATAATGCCGTGACCAACAGCAACTACCGTCTGACCATCATAATGCGCCGTGACGAACAGCAGGAACTGACGCGCACGCTCCAACAGCGCCTCCAACGACTCGATGTCGTCAGACCAAGGGGCACCCTTCAGGTCGGGGATGTAGCGTCCCGTGAACGAGCCCCAGTCGCGCTCCCGCAGCAACGGCGTCTGCACCACCGGCAGGCGGTGGGGTGCTGCCAGTAGCTCTGCCGTCTGCACCGAGCGGTGCAGGTCGCTGGCAATTACGGCGTCCAGCGCCATGGTCGACAACTGGTCACGCAGTTCACAGGCCTGACGGATGCCCGTCTCGTTGAGCGCACCCTGAGTCTGTCCCTGCATGATCTGACGGGCATTGTCCACCGTCTCGCCATGCCGCACTAAAAGCAATTTCGTAATCATTGCGGCAAAGTTACAAAAAACTCTTAACTTTTAACCCTTAAATCTTAACTTTTTTGTATCTTTGCACCAAAATTAAAAATAAAGTTATGAGAATACTCCAAAGTTCGGTCTTTCGCGCACTCTGCGCCATCATTATCGGCGCACTGCTCATCAAGTTCCCCGACAACACGGTCAAAGGCATCACCGTGGCCATCGGCGTGCTGTTCCTCGTGTCGGGCATCATCTCATGCGTCACCTATTTCTGGGCGCGCAAACACGTCAGTGAGTATAAGATTTACGACAACGAGGGCCACCTCGTGGCTGGCGAACGGCCGACGTTCCCCATCGTAGGCATCGGCAGCGCCATCCTCGGACTCATCCTCGCACTGACGCCCTCAGCCTTCGTCTCGGCACTGATGTACATCATCGGCATCATCCTTATACTCGGAGCTATCAACCAGTACATGTCACTCATCAGCGGGCGCCGCTATGGGCACATCAGCTTCGGGTACCTGATCGTACCCACACTCATCCTACTCACCGGCCTCTACGTCATGGTGAAGCCCATGGCACCGCTCAATATGGCGATGCTCGTTCTTGGCTGGTGTACCCTGATTTATGGACTAACCGAGCTGGTACACGCCCTGAAGTTCTACCGCGACAAACGCGCCTGGCTCAAGACTCAGGAACAACCACAGCAACTCGACACCTTCGAGGAGATCAAAGAAGCTACGGAAGAGGCGAAGGACACTCTATAAGGGACTGTTCAGACGCCTGTCACAATGCCCTGAATATATGTCTTCAGGATGTGAATGCCGGTCTTGTTATCGCCGCCCCAGGGGATAATGAGATCGGCAAACTTCTTGGTGGGCTCGATGAACTGCTCGTGCATGGGCTTGAGAATCTTCTCATAGCGGTCGAGCACCATGTCGACGGTGCGTCCACGCTCCACGACATCGCGGCGGATGTTACGAATGAGGCGCACGTCATCGTCGGTATCGACGAATATCTTCAAGTCCATCATGTCGCGCAGCTTCTTGAAATGCAGCGCCATGATGCCCTCGATGATGATGACGGGCTTCGGCTCTACGTGGATGGTCTCCTTCTGGCGGTTGCTCTCTATATAAGAATAGGTGGGCTGCTCCACGGCCTTCCCGTCCTTCAACATGCGGATATGCTCCGTCAACAGTTTCCAGTCGAAGGCATCGGGGTGGTCAAAGTTGATTTGCTTACGTTCCTCAGGCGTCATGCCCGTGGTATCGTTATAATACGAGTCCAAGGGGATGACTGCCGCGCAATGTGGCGGCAGTGCCTTGGCAATCCTTTTGACGACGGTGGTCTTTCCCGAGCCTGTTCCGCCGGCGATTCCAATAATAGTCATTTTGCTTGTTTTTTCGTTATAACGCGAAATCGTTACTACGTTATTTCTGCTCCTTCACCAAATAGACGACGGTCGGCAGGTGGTCGCTATAGCCGTTGAGCCAGGCGCCACCGGCATGCGTACGCAGGGTGTTGCCCTTGTACTTACCCTCCTTCTGGAACAGGTAGTCGCGGCGGAATATCTGGTAGTTCCACAGCTTCAGCGTCTCGAAGTTCTTCGTGCCCTCACGGTCGAGCAGCGCGTTCGACAGGATAATCTGGTCGAAGAGGTTCCACTTGCCGTCATACTGGAGCGTACCATTGCCCGATGCCAGCACGTCCCACCAGGGGTTCCACAGTCCGCCGGGCTCGCTGGGCACGTCCTTCATCTTGCGTTTTGCACCGAGGGCCTCGGCCATGGACTTGTCCTGCGGATCGTCGTTCATGTCGCCCATGATGAGCAACTTCACCTCGGGGTCGTCCTGCACCAACGAGTCGACCACGGCACGTATCTGGCGTCCGCCCTCCTCACGATAGAACGACGAAGCGCCACGCGAAGGCAGGTGGTTGACGATGATGGTGACGTGCTCGCTGGCCAGCGTACCGCTGACGACGAGGAAGCCACGGGTGGCACGCATCGAGTCCTGTGGCAACGTATATATATAAGGTTCGAGCTTCGTGTCGCGAATCTGGAACAGCTTCGGGTTGTACACCAGTCCGCAGTCGACGCCACGCTGGTCAGGCCCCTCGAGGAGGACGTACTGGAAGTTGCGCGCCTTCAGCGGCTCCTGGTTACAGAGGTCCTCCAGGCACTTGGCGTTCTCCACCTCGGCTACGCCGATGGCGGCACAGCCCACGCCCGGCAGTTTGTCGGTTCCCATTTCGCTGAGTACGCGTGCCATATTCTTCAGCTTGTTGGAATACTTCAGTCCTGTCCAGCGGTTGGTTCCGTCAGGCAGGTACTCATAGTCATTCTTTCCTGCATCGTGGCAAGTATCGAACAGGTTCTCGAGATTATAGAACCCTACTCCGTACATCGAGAACTTCTTCTGCGCACGGGCTGCACCGGCTGTCAACAACAGGGCCAGCGCCATCAAAAACATGCAATTCTTCATAGTCGGTCAGTAATAATTTGTGCAAAGATACAGTTTTTTTTGGAATCTTTATCATTTTTCCCGAAAAGTTTTGCTGATTTCCACAAATTTTCTTATCTTTGTGGGCAAAGAACAATTATTAACCGCAAAATTAACTTCCTATGAGAAAAACGCTGAAACTAACCGTGATGGCCATCTGCTGTTCGGCAAACGCTATGGCGCAGGAGCCCGTTGACTCCACAGCCACCGATTTGCAGGACGAACAGGCCTTCACATTCACCGAGGCACAGCTGGAGGACGACGAGTCGGCGACGCAAACCATCACCGTCATTTCGTCGAACCGAAACGTCTATGCCAACGAGGTGGGCTACCGGTTCAGCCCAGCAAGGTTCAAGTACCGTGCCTTGGGCGCCAAGTACACCGACATGTACATCAACGGCAATCCCGTCAACGACATCGAGCGCGGACAGTTCGGATACTCCTTCATCGGAGGTCTGAACAACCAGACACGCGCCCGCGAGTCGTCGCTGCCGTTCGAGGACAACAACTACTCTATGAGCGGACTCGGCGGCTCGGGCAACTACAACTTCCGCCCATCGTCGTTCGCCACCGGCCAGCGCGCCTCGCTTGCCTTCGGCAACCGCAGTTACAATGTACGCGCCATGTACACTTACAATACAGGTGTCATGGAGAACGGCTGGGCCTTCACCGGCTCGCTGACCTACCGCTGGGGCAATGGCCTCGGGTTCGTCGAGGGTACGTCATACAACTCGCTGAGCTACTTCCTCGGTGCCGAGAAGATCCTGAACGACCAGCACCGCCTCAGCCTCGTCACTTGGGGCAATCCGACGGAGCGCGGTGCGCAGCGTGGTGCCACCGACGAGATGTACTGGATTGCCGGCTCGCACTACTACAACCCCAACTGGGGCTACCAGGACGGCAAGAAGCGCAACTCGCGCCTCGTCAAGGATTTCTCTCCCGCCGCCCTGCTGACATGGGACTGGAAGATTGACGACCAGACGAAGCTCACCACCTCGCTGCTGGGCAAGTATGCCATGTACAGCAACAGCCGACTGGCCTATAACGGCGGTACGAACCCCGACCCCGACTACTACTCGCTGATGCCGAGCTTCAACTTCAACGTCTGGAACGATCCTGATGTCATCGGTTTCGACGACGCTGTCGCTCTGGGCAACTGGCAAGCCGCCTACGACTACTTGTCAGCTTCGGAGGACAACCGCCAGGTGAACTGGGGGCGTATGTACTACGCCAACAGCCTGATGGCAGCTGAGGGTCAGGATGCCATGTACTACGTGCAGCGCGCACACGATGACCAGCTGATGTTCTCGTTAGCCTCAAAGATTGACCGCCAGCTGACGAAGAACTCGTCGCTCAGCGGCGGCATGCAGTTAGCCACCAACAAGGGTATGCACTACCAGACGATGGACGACCTGCTGGGCAACGCCAAGTTCCATAACATCAACACCTACGCTGTGAAGGACTACGGTTCGCTGTCGCCCTACGTGTTCTACGACATGAACGACGGGAGTGAGCCTCAGGAGGTGAAGGTTGGCGACAAGTTCGGCTACGACTACAACCTGCTGGTGAACAAGGCACAGGCCTGGGCCAGCTACTCTGAGGACCTCCGCTACACCCACTACTTCGTGTCGGGCCGCATTGCCGGCACCACCATACAGCGCGACGGTAAGATGCGCAACGGTATGGCCCCCGACAACTCCTACGGCAAGAGCGGCACGGCCAAGTTCCTCGACGGCGGCCTGAAGGCGGGCATGAACGTCACGCTGGGCAAGGGACACGCCCTGGCCTTAGGTGTCGGCTATGAGTGGAAAGCACCCACCCCGCGTACAGCCTTTGCAGCCGCCCAGATCAACAACGACTTCGTGAACGACCTGAAGCAGGAGAAGGTGGCCTCGGCCGAGCTGGGCTACCAGTGGAAGAACGCCCTCTTCGCCCTGAACGTCAATGCCTACTACGCCCAGATGAAGGACGTGACGGAGCAGAGCCTCTTCTACTCCGACATCGAGAGCTCGTTTGCCTACGTGTCGCTGACCGGCATCGAGAAAAAATTCTACGGCGTCGAGTTAGGACTGAACGTCAAGGCTACCGACTGGCTGAACATCAAGGCACTGGGCACCGTCAGCGAGGCCAAGTACACCAGCAATGCCAACATGCGCATGATGCTGTCGAACTCTGGCGTCTACGAGGACGACATCTGCATGATTGACGGTATGCGCGAAGGCAACACACCGCTCACCGCAGGCAGTTTGGACTTCAGCTTCAAGTACAAATTCTGGTACATCGACATCATCGGCAACTACTACGACAACATCTATCTCTATTTCGCCCCCGTCACCCGCCGTACCCAAGCCATGATGAGCGAGAACAGCCTGACTGACGGGCAACAAACCAAGGTCTACGATATTCCCGACCAGGCTAAAGGCGACGGCGGCTTCATGCTCGACGCCTCTATCGGCCGGCAGTTCCGTCTGGGCCACGGTCGCCGCATCGGCTTCAACCTGATGCTGACCAACATCCTGAACAGCATCAAGATCTGCACCGGCGGTATGGAGAACAACCGTATTGACACGAAACAGAACCAGATTGATGACGCAACGTATGAAGTCGTCAAGCGCACGAACAACGCCTACAGCTTCGAAAAGAGCGCCCGCAAGTTCTACGCCAACGGCATCAACGGTATGCTGATGATTAACTACTATTTCTAAAGGAAGGAGGACCATCGTATGAAAGCTATCAAATATTTCGCCTTGGCTGCAGCCTGTTTGTTGACAGCAGCCTGCGAGAAGACCGAGTGGGACGTCTATTCGCCCAACCCCACCGAACTGTATGGCAATAACAGCATCACGGAAGACAATATCGTTAGCATCGCCCAGCTGAAGCAGATGTATCCCAACGTCTTTGCCAGCACCGATGAGAACGCGCTCGTCGACCGCGACATAAAGATTAAGGCCCGCGTCACGGGTAACGACCTCCGCGGCAACATCTATAAGCAGTTCATCGTGCAGGACGAGACGGGCGCCATCATCGTCGCCGTCAACGAGAGTGGCATCAGCGGCTACCTGGCCGAGGGACAGGAGATTATCATCGACCTGAAAGGACTGCACATCGGCGGCTATCGCCAGCAACCGGAGATTGGCGCTCCCTACAACGTGACCAGCATCGGACGAATGCACAAAGATCTGTTCCAGCAGCACTTTAAGTTCACCAGTTCACCCATTCAGCCCGTACAGCCCATCACTTTTGACATCAATATGGACAAGGATGAGAACTGCGCCAAGCTGGTGACGCTCAAGAACGTCACCTTCGCCGAGGCCGACGGCAAGACTACCTTCGCGCCCGACGACGGCACAGCACCTGTCGTTGGCGGTTGCGTCAACCGCACGCTAACGGGCTTCTCGTCGTCGAAACTGGTCATCCGCACCAGCACCTACGCGAAGTTTGCTGCCAACAAGCTGCCCTACGACACCGTGAACAAAAAGGCGCAGACGGTGAACATCACCGGTATCGCCACCCGTTACAGCGGCACCTGGCAGATCCTGATTCGCAAAGAGTCGGACATTGAAATCGTACAATAACATAACAAACAGAAAAACCATACAACTATGAAGAAAATACTGTACAGCGTCATGGCTCTGGCCATCGCTACCATGACATTCACCGCTTGTGAGGACGTGCCCGAACCATATCCCACTCCCAAAGCAGAAGGCGGCAGCACAACAGATGTTGCGCAACTGCCCTACCAGTCGGCCAACTTGAACTCTGGCTGGACGCTCGTAGAAGTAACCGCTGGCGCACAGCCCTGGAGCAAGGGCAGCAGCTATGCCCAGGCTACAGGCTACCAGACGTGGGGTGGCAGTCAGAAATCGAACAAGGCCGTCGAGGGCTGGCTCGTATCGCCCGCTATCAGCACCGTCGGCAAAGAGAACGTCAAGCTATCGTTCAACCACACCATCCGCTACGCCAACAACGTGTCAGGCTGGCAGGCATATCACAAGGTCTATGCCACGACCAACTTCAGCGGCGACATCAACACAGCCGCTTGGACGGAACTGGCATTTATCCCCAAGGAATCGCCCTACACAGACTGGACTCTCTACTCGTCCGGCGAAATCCAGCTGCCTGCGGCTTTGGTAGGTCAGGAGAAGGTCTACATCGGCTTCCTGTTCAAGGCACCCGCCGACGCGTCGACCACTTGGGAGCTGCAGAGCTTCAAGATAGAGGAAGGCATTGCCAAGGAAAGCGAGGAGCCGACCCCACAACCCACAGAGGAGCTTGGAACAGCCGACGCTCCGCTCACCGTGGCCAAGGCGCTCGAACTCATCAACGGCTACAAGGACGGTGGTTCTTCATCGGCTGACGCCTACGTCAAGGGAAAGATTGTCTCCGTGCAGAGCTACAACTCACAGTACAAGAGCATCACCTATTATATCTCTGACGACGGCACGGAGAACGGCCAGCTGCAGGTCTACAGCGGCAAGGGTCTGAACGGTGCCGACTTCGCCTCGCAGAAGGATTTGAATCCAGGTGCCACCGTCGTGGTGAAGGGACAACTGAAGAAATATGTCAAGGACAGCAAGGTCACGCCTGAGATCAACCAGAGCAGCACCATCGTGTCTATCGAAGGCAACGAGGGTGGCAACGTAGAGCCAGACCCGCAGCCCACCGACAATCTCGGAACGGCCGAAGCCCCGCTGACCGTGGCCAAGGCGCTGGAGATTATCAACAGCTACGAAGACGCCGGCTATTCACCCACCGACGCCTACGTTAAGGGAAAGATCGTCTCCGTACAGGGCTACAACGACAAATATAAGAGCATCACCTATTGGATTTCTGACGACGGCACGGAGAACGGCCAGCTGCAGGTGTACAGCGGCAAGGGCCTGAACGGTGCCGACTTCGCTTCAAAGGATGACCTGACCGTCGGTGCCACGGTCATAGTGAAGGGCGAGCTGAAGAAGTTCGTCAAGAACGGTGCCGTAACTCCCGAGATCAACCAGAACAACCAGATTGTCTACATTGAAGGTAACGGCGGCGGCAATGAGCAAGGCGGCGATCAAGGCGGCGAAGCCAGTGGCAATTCGCTAACCGTGGTCTTCGGCGACCTGGGCCTCAGCGAACAACTGGCAGCTCCCATCACCCTCTCTGACGGCACCACACTGACCTTCGCCCAAGAGGGTGGCAAGAACACCCCCGTCTACCACTCTGGCACGAAGATTATCCGTATGTACGCTCAGAACTCGGTCACCGTCAATGCCGGCAGCAAGAAGATTGCATCCGTCGTGTTCAACTACGATACCTACAACGGCACGGCATACAAGGGCAACGAAGCCATGTACGGCGAGGCTGGCACCAACAAGCTGACACCCGTCAAGGACGACGCCACCGTCACGTTCAATAATGTCAATGCCAGTACGCTGAAGGTGGTCAACGACTTCGAGACCAACAGCGGCGGCACGCAGTTCCGCATCACGGGTGTCACCATCAACTATGCCCAGTAAGTCGCGGCTAAACCTATCAGCACAATGAACAAGACAAGACTCTTTATACTCATTACAATCGCCGCTACAGTGCTTTGCGCCTGTAGCGGCGATGACCGTGACGAGGGGATACCCGCCGAACGGAACCTGAACCGCAACGACGCCACACAGGAGCCAGCCCTGCAGCGACTGGAATTCCCGCACGTCAAGGGTGCCGGCAACCGGATTCTCATCTACGCGAACAACGACCGTTTCGGCATCAACTACTCCGTGGAGTGGGACTGCACCAAGCGGTCGCAGCGCTGGTCCTGCTACCAGATGTTTGCCGCAAACCGCGTTCAGGCCACCAGCCGTTACTACTCGGACACCAACCAGTATCCCATGGACCCCAACCTACCGTCACAGTATTATTTCGACGTCGACCCGTTCCGAGGCAGCGGCTACGACCACGGACATATCTGTCCGTCGGCTGACAGGCTCTACTCAAGCGAAGCCAATATCCAGACATTCTACCTGACGAACATGCAGCCCCAGCGCCATGTATTCAACGCCGGTATCTGGGAGAAGATGGAGGAGAAACTGCGCTCGTGGATGAGCACCGGCTCAAAGACCGAAGACACGCTCTACGTCTGCAAAGGCGGCACCATCGACGCCGTGCCGGGAGTGACCGACAACCCCATCCGCGAGACCCTGCAGAATGGACTCATCGTGCCACGCTACTTCTTCATGGCTCTGCTTAGAAAACAGAAGTCGGGCTACAAGGCACTGGCCTTCTGGGTGGAGCATACCGACGATGACCGTACGAACGACCCGCTTGGCAACTACGTCATCAGCGTCCGCGAACTGGAACGCCTGACGGGCATCGACTTCTTCTGCAACCTGCCCGACAACATCGAGGAGGAGGTGGAGAACGTATCGGCAGAAAACGTCAAATGGCTGTGGAACTTCTAGCTTGCAGGAAGGCGGAAAGCGGAATGCGTAAACTTTTTCGCACAAATGTTTGGTGGTATGAAAAAAAAGTAGTACCTTTGCAGCCCGAAATTATCATCAATAAATAATAAACAGTAAAATGAAAAAAGGAATTCATCCCGAAAACTATCGCCCCGTCGTGTTCCGTGACATGTCCAACGGCGATATGTTCCTTACGAAATCCACTGCAAAGACCAACGACACTGTGGAGTTCGAAGGCGAAACTTACCCTGTGGTAAAAGTTGAAATCTCTAGCACCTCTCACCCGTTCTATACTGGTAAGAGCAAGCTCGTCGACACGGCCGGACGTGTTGATAAGTTCATGAGCCGCTACGGTAAGGCAGCGAAGAAATAAGATATTTCACACTTACAACTTATAAAAGTGCGTCCAAGGTAGTTGCATATGCCTGGCCGCACTTTTTTGCTAAAAACCTAATGACATGATGAGAAACCGCTTACAAATACTGGCGCTCGCCATCGCAATGACAGCACTATCAGCCCATGCGCAGACGACAACACCAGACAAGAACCTGCTCAACCACCTGGACTTCGGCGTGACGGCCGGCACCTCCGGCATAGGCTTCGACCTGGCCATGCCCGTGACCGACTGGGCGCGCGTGCGCACCGGCTTTAGCTACGTGCCCAAAGTCGAGGTGCCCATGACCTTCGGCATACAGGTGGGCGACGATCCCAGTACCAGCTCCAAGAAGTTCAACGACCTGTCAACCTACCTGTCGCACATCACCGGCAACCAGGTGAAGGACGAGGTGGAGATGAACGGACGGCCGACGTTCTGGAACTGGAACGTCATGGTCGACGTGTTCCCCTTGAAGAACAACCGCCACTGGCACGTCACGGCGGGCTTCTTCCTTGGCCCGTCGCGCGTGGCCGAGGCCTACAACAAGACCGAGAGCATGGCGTCGCTGATGGCGGTGGACATTTTCAACAACATGTACGACCGGGTCATCTCCAGTCCAGTGCTGAACGACGAGGACTATTTCTACGAGAATAACGTCATTCAGGTGCTGAACGACATACAGCTGTTGCACGACCTGGGCGTCATCAAAGCCAAGAACTTCCCCGCCCAGCTGAAGGACTTCTATCTCGACCCCGACAAAAACGTCATCAAGACGGCCTATCAGGATATCGCCAAATACGGACGCATGGGTATGGGCTTGGGCGTCTACAAGCGCGACATCACCGACGAGGAGGGAAACATCATCCACAAGAAGGGTGAGCGATACATCATGGAGCCCGACGACAACAGCATGGTCAGGGCCGACATGAAGGTGAACGCCTTCAAGCCCTACGTCGGCATAGGCTACGACGGACGGCTGACGAAACACGACGACCGGCTGAAAATCGGCTTCGACGCAGGCGTCATGTTCTGGGGCGGCACACCGAGCCTGACGACACACGACGGCACCGACCTCATCAACGACGTAGAGGGTATCGGCGGCAAGGTGGGCGACTACGTCGACACGATCGAGAAGTTCAAGGTATTCCCCCTACTCAACCTCCGCATCTCATACCGCTTATTCTAAAGTTAGCAAAAAAAAGCTGCACTTTCTGCACTTTCTACACCTAAAAACGGAGCCTCGGCAGGTACCTGCGGAGGCTCCGTAGCATTCTACGGAGGCTCCGCTCGCCGGAGCGGAGCCTCCGCTCCGATGAACCGAGCCTCCGTTCGCCGCAAATTCATCATAGGCAAGAGCCCCAACTGATTTTTGGGCTACTTAGGTGCAGAAAGTGCAGAAAGTGCAACCTGTTTTTCGAGAAGAACATCTTTTTCTCCAAAGCCCTCAGGCGAGTTCGACCTGCTGATAGGCTGCACAGCCGTGGCCAAGAAGATGATTATGGTGACAGAGAACGTGGATGACTTCAAGAACATCAAGGACATCCAAATTGAAAACTGGATAGACAGGAGCAAGGCATAGAAGCCCTCCTTTCGGCAAAAAAGCCTGCTACACGTAATAAATAAAAATCGTTTTGTCGTCACTTGTTTCCTAACTCGCTGTCTTACAGCTGATTGTGACGTGACAACAACCGTGCTGAGTGACGACAACTTGATGGCGTCAGACAACATGATAGCGTCAGACAACGTGATGGCTTGACGACACGTCAGGAGGCTCCTGAGCTGAAGTTTATAGCGTGGACTTCTGAGTCCACAGGCTGGACGGATTAGTCCAAGGCTTGGACTTCCTAAAATCAGCGTTTTTTGTGGTGGTAGTCGCCCAATTTTTGTCGTCACTCAGTACGGTTGTCGTCACGCTTTAAGTTACTGATTCACAACGAGATACATATAGAGTGACGACAAACTGAAAACAAACTAAAATTCTGCTGACGGCGTTGGGAGCTGAGCGCGGAAAAAAGGAAAAGGGTGCTCCACGAAGGAAGCACCCTATTTGTTACTTATTTGATATCGAACTTGACGTAGAACACCTTGTCTTTGATGCATTATTGCTGGCTCAT
>Ga0247609_10005976_pt1 | contig 11828 bp, 13 predicted proteins | sample 172DNAGHGlowgp2_FD_193487 | JGI IMG/M metagenome (GOLD analysis project Ga0247609, IMG submission 193487) | Sheep rumen microbial communities from Palmerston North, Manawatu-Wanganui, New Zealand - 1728 DNA GHGlow gp2 | ecosystem: Host-associated > Mammals > Digestive system > Stomach > Rumen ... | reverse complement strand
GTACCCAACAAAAATAAAAAATATAACTACGTCATATTTTTTATTTTTGGTCGGGGCAACAAGATTCGAACCTGCGACCTCTACGTCCCGAACGTAGCGCTCTACCAGACTGAGCTATGCCCCGAAATAACTTGATAATATTACCAACATAAAAACAAAACACAAATATTATTTTTACCTGTTGTTTTGTGTGATTTGTTTTATAAGGGTTGTCGCTATTTTTTGTGATTGTTCAGTCGGTGTCTTGTTAAACCATTCCACCATTTCTGGTGTTGGATGTCCCATCAAAATTTCCCGTCCATGTCCAGGTATCTTTGTTCCCCAGTAAACAAAATCCCCAGTCCAATCATCATAACATTGCAATTTATCACAAAATAATTGTTTATCCAAATTTCTTAAACAACATGCACTGCAACAACCCAAACCTGGTGCAATCACTGGGCGCATATTATTTTCAAACCATTTGATATCATAATGTACTTTGTCTGCCATCTTATTTAACCCTTTTCAAAACCAAACTGGCGTTTGTTCCGCCAAACCCAAAAGAATTACTTAATGCAACATCAACTGTGCGTTTCTGTGCTTTGTTTGGAACCAAATTAAAATCACCAACTTCTTCAATCGGATTATCCAGATTAATCGTTGGCGGGACAATATTATCACGAATCGCCAAAGCACAAAAAACAGCTTCGATTGCCCCAGCAGCACCCAATAAATGTCCTGTCATAGATTTAGTTGAAGACATACAAGTTTTATTTTTATCAAATAATTCTTTGACTGCGATTAATTCACCAACATCACCCAACCCAGTTGACGTTCCATGTGCATTTATATAATCAACTTCACTTGGTTTAACATCAGCCTTTGCCATTGCTATTTCCATGGCACGTTTACCACCTTCGCCATTTGGGGCCGGTGCAGTTATATGATGTGCATCCGCAGTCATTCCGAAACCCGCCACTTCGGCATATATTTTTGCACCACGTTTAACAGCATGTTCATATTCTTCTAAAACCAAAATACCAGAACCTTCGCCAATGACGAAACCATCACGGCCTTGATCCCATGGACGCGAAGCCTTTTCTGGTTCATCGTTACGCGTACTTAACGCGCGCATCGCGGCAAACCCTGCCATTCCCAAACGACACACAGACGATTCGGAACCACCACAAATCATAACATCGGCATCACCACGTTTGATGATTTCTTCTGCTTCACCGATTGCGTGTGCACCTGTGGCACACGCAGTTGACATTGCAATATTTGGGCCACCAAAACCGTATCTGATTGAAATATAACCTGCAGGCATATTTATAATAGATTTCGGTACAAAAAATGGGCTGACATATTTTGCACCATTTTGCAGTATTGCACTATCGGTATCAGATATCGTGGACAAACCGCCAACACCACTGCCTACAGAAACACCAACACGATTTTTATCACCATCATAATCTGTTAAACCTGCATCACGAATCGCTTCATCTGTGGCCACCAATGCGTACATGATTGTTTTTTCCATTTTTCTTTGTTCACGTGGATCAATCACATTATCTGGATTATATTCCCCCGGGTTTGTACCACATATCGGCATACCTGCAATTTGCGAAGATATATCAGAAACATCGAATTCAGTTACTTTGCGAATACCACTTTGACCGTTCAATAAATTTTTCCATGCATAATCTATTCCTGTTCCCACAGGTGAAACAATACCCATACCGGTAATAACAACTTTCTTCATAAAATAAATCCTTTGTAATAATTTGCTGGACGCATAATACAACAAAAGAAAATATAAATCAACGACATAAAAAAATGTCGCCATTTGGCGACATTAAAAGATTTTCACAACAATTATTTTTTAGAATGTGCATCAATATATTTTACTGCATCACCCACAGTTGCCAATTTTGTTGCTTCTTCATCAGGAATAGTAATATTGAATTCTTTTTCAACTTCCATAACAAATTCGACGACATCCAACGAATCGGCACCCAAATCATTAACGAACGATGCAGATTCTGTAACCTTTGCTTCATCGACACCCAATTTTTCACATACAATTTTTTTTACTTTTTCAAAAGTTGACATTTTATATATCCTTTGTTTTTGTTAATCCCTTGGCCTGTTTTACCAAAGCGCCTTTCACTATAAAGTATCATTTTATGGCTATCGTGTCAAGAAATTATAACAAACGATAACAAAATGTTGATTTTGACAAAAAAATATTTATTCGAACAAATCGTTCAATAAATCGTTCATATTTTCACGTAAAATATCTTTGTCTGGATTCCAAATCAATCCACGCATTAAAAATTTATGCACATCATCCATTGTTAAATTTGGTAACCCAGCCGTTGTCACGACACGTTTCCAAGCAATACGCGGATCAGTCAAATGAAACCGCCCCCGCCCCATAAAAACCCATTCGCCATCTTGGGGTAAATCTTGCAATAACAATATTGCCCTATCAGACAAAGGCATATCGCACCATAAATCATGATTAAAATCTAAATCATCCCAGCGCATTTTAAATATTTTAGTTTTCGGTGCAAAACCGTAAATCAACATAAAAAATGCAGAACGCAAATTGACATTTTCTTCTTTTTTGATTGCAGCCAACAATTTATTAATTGCAGTTTTATTTATTTTACGAACACGACGTGCAACACTGATACGTTCTATGTTATCCATCGGGTTATCTTTTCTGTATCCTGTTTCGATTGCGTAATTAAAAATGCTTTGCAATAATTCTTGCATGCGCAAAGCCATCGCACGACCAGCAATATTATCCAATACGCTTTTTAAATCATCCGTTGTTATATCTTGGACACTTTTTTTGAACAGCGACACAAAATGTAAATTGATTGCACGTTTTAATTTAACCAAAGAATCTTCACTGCGACGTACTTTGTGTGAAATATAAAAATCAACAAATTCACGGAAAGAAATTTTTTTACGACGCACCGGCACAGGTTTTGATACAACATTCAAAACTTCTTCTACACGTGCACGTGCTGTTTCTATATCAACATCAGGATAATTTCCGATAATGATTCGTCTGTCGCGACCATTAACACGTTTACGCACAAAGAAACTTTTGATACCGCGTTGTGTAATATACATACGCAATCTGGGTTCAGATAAATCTTGGACTACATCAAAACCTTTCTCTGGTGATGGCAGATTATCCAGTATATATGTATTAAAGAAAAATTGATGTGCCATGGTTTAACCCCCTGGTTTATTTATTGTTATTTTTGACGAACACGAAATAACATTTTGAAAAATTCTTTGCGTAATTGTTTATGTTTTTGATGTGCCAATATATAGTGCATATTTTTACGATACATTGGGCAATTAACATTTTCACAAATTTTATTTTGTTCGAAATATCCACATACATCAGGGTACGTAGACGAAATATTATCACCAGCGACAACAACATTTGTTATGCAAACATCAGGTTGTTTAATAACATCCAATGTTATGATTTCTGCTTCTGCATTTCTTTCTTGTTCTTTTGCATCACGAACTTCTTTCCATTTTTCTTTGATAAATTTTTTAGTCATTTTGTTTTCCTTTTTTTGTTTATTTACCGACTTTTCATTTGCTCTTTTTTCTTTTCCAACATTGTTAATTTGTTTTTAATTTTTTCTGATTTATTCACAGCCTTTTTATATTGTTGCAACATTGAATAATACATACACCCTTTTTCTTTACACGGATTTGATATACATTCAGAATGCAAAGTTTGTTCCAATGCGTAAATCTGTCTGGATACTTCGTTCCATTTTCCATGCCAACAGGAAATTTTTCTGCCCATCTTGACCAAACGATTCCAATAACGATATTCAGCTATGTATTCTAGAACTGCCATTTTGTTTTCCTTTTTATTTTATTCACTTACTTTAAGTGCGTTGATAAATGCACTTTGTGGGATTTCTACATTTCCAAAAGTGCGCAGACGTTTTTTCCCTTCTTTTTGCTTTTCCAATAATTTTCTTTTACGTGTAATATCACCACCATAACATTTCGCGGTAACATCTTTGCGATACGCAGCGATTGTTTCACGTGCGATAATTTTTCCACCGATTGCTGCCTGTAATGGTATTTTAAATTGATGACGTGGGATTAAATCTTTTAATTTTTCAACAATCTGACGGCCACGTTTTTCCGCATTACTGCGATGACAAAGGAACGACAAAGGTTCCACATTTTCATCATTAACCAAAATTGAAACTTTGACCAAATCAGAAACACGATAATCATATAAAACATAATCAAAAGATGCATACCCCGAAGAAAGTGATTTTACCCTGTCATAAAAATCAAAAACAATTTCAGACAAAGGCAATTGATACACCAACACCGCACGATTTCCAACATAAGAAATATTTTCTTGGACACCACGACGTGATGCACACAATTCCATAATCGCACCCAAATATTTATCAGGCATCATAATTGTTGCACGCACCCACGGTTCTTCGATAGATTCTATGCGGGTGACTTCGGGCATATCAGCGGGGTTTTCCAAATCCATCGTTGATCCATCACGCAAATGAATTTTATACAGCACACTGGGCACAGTATTTATCAACGATAAATTAAATTCACGATTCAAACGTTCGCTGATAATTTCCATATGTAACAACCCCAAAAATCCACAGCGCAACCCAAATCCCAACGCCGAAGATTTTTCAGTTGTGAATACAAACGAAGCATCATTCAATGCCAATTTTTCGGCACCTTCGCGCAGGTCTGGATAATCGTTTGCTTCTACTGGAAAGAAACTGGAAAACACAACAGGTACCGATGGTTTAAATCCAGGTAACATTTCAACATCACTTTTTGCATCACAAATTGTATCACCAACCTTGCAATCATGAATCGTTTTCATACCCGTAATAATAAATCCGATTTCACCTGTGGACAAAGAATCAACATTTTCCATTTTTGGTGTAAAATAACCGACCTTTTCTATCGTATATTCTGCCCCAGTTGCGATAAATCTTATTTTTTGACCGCGCGATAATTTTCCATCTACAACACGCACCAAAACAACGACACCCAAATAAGAATCATACCAAGAATCCACCAACAATGCACGTGTTGGTGCATTTTCATTACCCGATGGTGCCGGTAATTTATTTACAATTTCTTCCAATAATTCTGGGACACCCGCGCCCGTTTTTCCAGACACACATAACGCATCGGATGCGTCCATACCAATAACATCAGCAATCTGTTCACGCGTTGCAACAACGTCACTTGACGGTAAATCAATTTTATTTAACACAGGCAACATTTCCAAATCATTATCCAATGCCAAATAAGCATTTGCCAATGTCTGTGCCTGGACACCTTGGGTTGCATCAACCAATATAATTGCACCTTCGCACGCAGCCAACGAACGTGATACTTCATAAGAAAAATCGACGTGCCCCGGTGTATCCATCAAATTCAATTGGTATGTTTCACCGTTTTTAGCCACATAATTTAAACGCACAGTTTGTGCCTTAATCGTAATTCCGCGTTCGCGTTCGATATCCATAGAATCCAAAACCTGCGCCTTCATTTCACGAGATTCCAACCCCCCCGTATATTCAATTAAACGGTCAGACAACGTAGATTTACCATGATCGATGTGTGCAACAATTGAAAAATTTCTTATATGTGATTGATTCATATTCCTTTCCATTTACTTATCTATATTATTCAATAATTCTTCGATTCTGTTTGCGCGTTCCAATGTATCATCATATACGAATCTGATTTCAGGCACATATTTTTGATCTATTTTCTTAGCCAATTCGAATCGCACCATTTTTGTAATTTCATCCAATCTTTTTTGTGTGGCATCACGATTATTGCGTGCATAAAAATAAAGTTTTACAAATTGCATTCCACCATGTGCATCAGACCCAACCAGCGACACACCATTTATCAATGCATCATCAGAAAAATTTCTTTGCAAGATTTCAGCAACCAACGTTTGCACTTTGCTGGCAATTTTTTCACCACGATTAGAATTGGTTTGTTTCTTTAACATTTCTTTCACCCTTTGCGGCAATGATACACTGGTATATAAAAAAAGCAATTAAAAAAACACCGCCGAATACGGCGGTGGGAAATTCGAATATGAAAAACTATTATCTATCTATAATACGGGTTACGATAACTATTTTCTTCTCTTCTGAAATCTGCGCGCGCCCGCGCAACTCCTTGAAGCAAAGCTTGTGCACAATCGGTAACTGTATTTTTGTCACAAGTACCCTTTTCTACATTGTTACAACTAGTGTCTGTAAATTCGTCTTTTACTTTTAACCACCTCTTTGCCTTCAGTGTTGATTGTAACTGTTTGCACGCTTTCATTCTGTCTGAAGAAACAGAAGATACAACCAAAGATGCATTTTTCTGGATACAATTAAATGCAGATTCATAATCCATTGTATTACTGCAATTTTCTGCACCTGCGATATGTATTGATTTATCGGCATCAAATCCACCACCATACGTAGAATTATTAGATTTTCCACCGGCGGCTTCTAAATTCGCCTTTAACACAGATTTTTCTAATTGGATTCTTAAACGTTTCAATGTCGCATTTAAATATTCATATTGTTTATACATCTGTTGCGATAATACGGTTATTTTTAATCCAATGATTCTGTTCATTTCTTCTTGTTTTGCGGTATCAATTTGTGAATTTTCGTTATTGTATTTGTCGGCACCTATGTTATCATTATATGGGTGTGTGTCACAAATTGCAAAAACAGGATTTATATACGCGCATTCTTCATCTTTGCCTAATTCGACCATTTGACCAGCATCTTTATCCCACAAATCTTTGACACATAATGTTTCACCGTTGTTTTTAAAATCCAACACAGATTTTTTTGCAACGGCCCTGGTCAAAATATTTTCCACATCTGCCGTGGCATACTTAACCCCACAATAACATGCACCACATTCACCAGCTTTCTTACATGTTGTATCATCTTTACAACCGTTTGTGGACGATACTTCAATTCCTTTGGCACTGCCAGATTCAACCTGGTCTATCCATTTTTCCAAAATTTCAATATCGACGACCGATGATCCTTTTCTTTTCTTGCTAAGTTTGGCAAACAAAGTATTACCTTCCAATACATTCGCAGAACACGCAACAATCTTTTGATTCGTGTTTGCTTCCTTTTCTGCATTAACATAAGACAGTAAAATATCAGGGTCATCTGATTCTACATTTTTTAACCATGTACATGGACGACAAACTGTTGTCCATATTGTTTTTGGCGGTATACCAGAACGGGTCCCTGTAGATACCATCTCCCACTTTTTAGGACAAACACGTGGTGCATCATTAATAATTTCATTATGTTCATCTATATAACTGTAATTAATTTCATAATCAGTGTCTACACCCGGGCATAAATATTCCGCCCAATTATTACATGCATTACTTAACATCGCATAAATTTGTGATACATCCACACCAACATTCATCGCGGTTAATATTGCATCATAAACCTTTTCCAATGTATCGGTATACGGTTCAGAAAAACCACGTGCCAATTCACGCCATTTTTTTATACGTGTTGGGGCACTGCACCCGTTTCCACGATTATCGCATTTTGCGTAATCGAAAGAATTTTTCATCGCGGCATACACATTCTTTAATTTCAATTCAGAATCTTCGATTTCTGTCATTATTTGACCGGTAATTTTTTTACGTTCAATGACATCTGTTGAAACACCGCGTTCAATGGCTTCTTGTTGATACGAAGTTATCCCTGATTCATTTTCTTTTGCCGATTCCGTTGCAGTGGTTTTCATACTTTCCAATGCAGCCGCAGATTGAGCCTGTTGTTGCGCCAATGCTTCTTGTAATTGACGATTACTTTCTTCTTGTTGTTGCGCCATTTGCTGTTGCATTTGTGCCATTTGATTTTGCATTTGCGCCATCATTTGTTCATTTTGCGAATTTGCAGCCGCAGCAGCCTGGGCATCGGCTTGAATCTTGGCCTGTTCCAATGCCATTTTTTGTTCATTAACCCTGGCATTAGATGTTGCAACCAATTGTGCAGTCATGTATTTGATTAAATCTTCACCATATTGTTTACATTTATCGTTTGATTTAACGCATCCGGCAACTATCTGTTCCGCCACAGATGCATCAGTGCACCCACCCCCAGAACATTTTGGTTGTGCACAACGCAAAACAACCGCGTTACAATTTCCAAAATCCGCACGCGCTATATTATCATTTGAATCATAACGTCCATTTGATATTGTTGCCCACTGATTATTGTATGCATTATTGGGATTAAAAGATGTCAAATTAGACCCATTTGTTGTAGCGACAGGCCCCGCCGCAATTGACATAACGGGCGCACAACACAAAATCACGGTTAAAATACGCGATAAATTTCTCATCTCTCTTATGGGTTAATTTTATCATAAAAAATATTTTCTGTAAAGTGGAATAAAAAATTATATCTTGCAAAATTACTTGTAAATCATTTATGATGGCTGTTATGAAATTGATAAATAAAATTTTAGATAAATCTGCAGAACCATGGTACGCATGGGTTGTCTTTTTGATGACCGTATGCGAATCTGTGTTTTTATTTATTCCCCCCGAAGTTTTTATGACACCCGCTATCGTTGCAAATAAAAAACGTGCTTTGTCTATTACATTGGCGGCAGCAATCGGATCAATTGTTGGTGGTGCAATCGCATATATGATTGGGTATTGGTTGTATGATATTATTGGAACTTGGTTGATTTCTGTTTTTGCAGATCCACAAATTATTCCAAACCCGTCCGACCATGTTGCTGTCCAGGGTGTAATAGATTCATTATTAAACAAATGGGGAATATGGATGATTGCTATTACTGCTGTGACACCTATTCCGTACAAGGTTTTGGCAATATGCCTGGGATTATGTCATTACCCTATTTTGCTGTTTTTGGGTGTTTCCGCAATATTCAGAACTGGCCGTTTTGCAATAATTGGTTTTCTGTTGTGGCGTTTCCAAAAACAGGCAAACGACATCGTCAAAAAATATTCTTGGCAATTAACAATCGGTGCGATTATATTCGCATTGATGGGTGTTACGATAATTGCATTGGTATGATTTTAGAAATAGCAACGAATCCCCGCAGAAAACGAGTTATCCATTACATATCCAACATCTGTTTTTACACCGTTGAATTGGTAAAAGATATCACCACCGTCAAATGTAGACAAACGATATCTTAAATCAAATTCTGTTTTTTCATCCAGCGCATATGTCCAACCAAACATCCCGGCAGTCATCAAAGAAAAATGCTTTTCGGTGGCTCTTTCATACCATGTATGTTCCATAGATAAATTAGTTAACGCACCACCAAGACCCGCGCCAATATACAACCCGTGTTTCAAATTCAAATACACGTTTGCCGTCAAATAATACATTTCCATGGTAAATGTTGTCTTTTCTGGAACATAACCAGCATAATATTCTGTTTCTGTATCTTTAAACTTACCGATATATCCCAATTCTAAATCTGTACGTATCAGGTCAGAAAATCTGTATCCTATAAAGAAATCCAATCCTAAAACTGGTTCAAAACTGTAACTGTCCGAACCACTCATCATCGGTGCGGGAAGTTTATAGTCATTATCCCAATTTAACAAAGATAATTCACCACGACCACCGATATAATATCTGGCTTCGTCTGAAACCATACTCGCTCCGTATCCGACATTTAAATCCCCATACATATCACGCGCATAAGAATATCTGCGCATATTATTATCATTTGCCGCGAAAGCCAAAGTTGGCAATAATGCGAACACAGATGCGACAGCGAATAAGTTTTTCATGATTTTTCTCCCTCGTTTTTTTTGCTTATAAATGAATTGTATCACTAAAAAGACATTTTTCCAAACCTTAAATATATAATATGTAAAATAATCTTGCCCGAACGATTTTTTTTTACTATCATAAGCACATTATGGAAGGCAAAACAGTTATATCTTTTGCAAATGTATCTGCGAATTACGACAATGGTCGTGATGTTTTATCTGATGTATCTTTCAATATATCTGATGGTTCGTTCTATTTTTTAACAGGCCCCAGTGGTGCCGGAAAAACAACATTGTTGCGATTAATTTATCAATTGCACAAACCATACACAGGCAATATTAAACTGTTCGGACACGATTGTAATGAATTATCACGCGATGATATTTCTGCACTGCGTCATAAAATGGCAATTGTTTTTCAAGAATATTCGTTGATTTCACATATGACAGTTTTCGATAATATTGCATTACCATTACGTGTTCGCGGAATATCAAACGACAAAATCAAAAAGGTTGTCACTAAAACTTTGGAATGGGTTGGTTTGGGAAAGTATGCAAACGCATTTCCCAAAGAATTAAGTGGTGGTCAACAACAGCGCATATCGGTTGCACGTGCAATTGTGATTCAACCTGCTATTTTGTTGGCTGACGAACCAACCGGGAATCTGGATGACGAAAACGCTTCGCGTTTAATGGAATTGTTTGTACAAATGAATAAAACTTTTGGAACAACGATTATATTGGCAACACATAATAAAAAATTATTAGAAAATTACCCTTTTCCGATAATAACTATTGATAGTCATCATATCAGTTTTTCAGAAGCACACAGTAAAAAAAATTCTGGTAATTCAGAACATATGCGCCAATGGAAAGGTCCGCAACCACAAAATTATTTTAATGAAATATCAAAACAATTCGAAGAAATCGGGAAAGCATAATGAAAAAAACATCACTGGTATTTTCTGTGGTACGTGAACAGTCAGTATTTATGACTATTGTTTTGTCGGTATTGACTTTTTTATCTGTGTTGGCGTTTGGGATTGCTTTGTCTATAAACACTGGTGTTTCGCATTGGAATAATCAATGGAATAAATATGCCGCTGTTCAAATTACAAACCCTGATAATGCGGGTGTTGTGAAAAAAATATTTAGTGATAATTCTGATAAAATCGAATCGGTTCATGAAATTTCTAAATCTGAAATGGAACGCATGATGCAACCATGGATATCTAGCGGTGCAAAATTAAATAATTATTTACCACAGATGTTTGAAATAAAAATCAAAAAAGCATCTGATATGGTAAATATAAAAAAGCAAATCGATACACGTGCAAAATTTTTAACTTATCCATCTGCATTGAAAACTTCCATGTCAGCAGGATGGAAATTGATATCTATAACAATGTTAATATTGATATTAATGCTGGTTTCAATCGGGGTGTGCGTATCTTATATATCGCGTAATATCGCATTATTACATAAATATGAATTGGAAATATTAAATCAGATTGGTGCAACCGACAAATTTATCGCGGATCAAATGCAAATCATCGTTGCAAAAATCAGTGCACGTGCATGTATGATTGGTTTTGTCACTGCGTTACCGATTATTTGGTTAATTTTATCAACGGCTCGTGCTGCGCGGGTTGGATTGTTGGCAACATTATCATTGACATCTGGGGACATGGTTGCAATCACTTTGTTACCAATATTGATAGTTATTTTTTCAATTTATATAACCAAAAAAACTACTTTAAAAATATTATCAGGAAAATGATTAAATATATTCCCATTTCTTTATTGTTTATATGCTGTTTCGTATTCGGTGGAATAATGTTTAAATCTATGACACCACCACGGTGTGAATCTTTGTTACAAAATGATAACATATTTGTATTAACAGGTGACGAAAGACGTATTCCGTACGCATTGAAAAAATTGGATAATTTACAATATGGTAATTTAT
>Ga0247609_10005975_pt1 | contig 11830 bp, 5 predicted proteins | sample 172DNAGHGlowgp2_FD_193487 | JGI IMG/M metagenome (GOLD analysis project Ga0247609, IMG submission 193487) | Sheep rumen microbial communities from Palmerston North, Manawatu-Wanganui, New Zealand - 1728 DNA GHGlow gp2 | ecosystem: Host-associated > Mammals > Digestive system > Stomach > Rumen ... | reverse complement strand
AGATACAGGGCTACAAAGACCGATTGGAATCCAGCAAGAACAGAGAAGACTCCTTGCGCCGCACTATCGAAGACCTCAAGAGTACTGTCGAACAGCTGAAGGGTGAACATCAAAAGGATGAGGAAGCCTTCCAGTTCTGCCGCAAGTACGACGCGTCTCCTTCCGTTCAGAATGCCGGCTTCCGCAGCATTACTCCTCAATCACTGAAGGACTTCACGGTTTATATGCAGCAAAAGATTGCATCGTCTGAAGATCCATTCTACTACGACATTGACACGGTCCGCACCTTCATTGCCGGCCTCAACATGTCGAATATCTCCATTCTTCAGGGCATTAGTGGTACCGGAAAGACCTCTCTACCAAGAGAGTTTGCGAAATGCTTGATAACCGGCGCCCCCGACTATCAGGGTAACAGCGAAGACAATTCACCTAATGCCCCTTATCGCATCTGTGCAGTCCAATCCGGTTGGCGTGACAATATGGACTTGATGGGTTATTACAACTCTTTCGAGCACAAATACAAGGAAACTGAGTTCTTCAAGGCTTTGTACCTGGCAAATCAGCCGAAGTACAAAGATTGTCTGTTCTTCATCATCCTCGATGAAATGAACCTCTCTCGTCCGGAGCATTATTTCGCTGACTTCCTGTCATTGCTCGAGCAAAAACCAGAGGAGCGATACATTGTGGTCAACGCTCCGGATGAGGTGCTGCCTAAGAGTATTGTTCAGGGAAAATTGAGGGTTCCCGAGAATGTCCGTTTTATTGGAACGGCCAATCACGATGAAACCACCCTGGAATTTGCTCCCAAGACATACGATCGCTCCAATCTGATGGAAATGCCCAAGAACCAACTGCGGAATATTCCTTCGACGGAGCTGGTATATAACGTCGGTTACAGCTGGCTGAAGAGGATGTTTGCCGAAGCGAAGGCCAGCAATGCGGCCAGCTACCAGAAGTTCAAGAAGTTCATCAATTCTGACGAGGTTACTTTGCTTTTGGCCGACAAAGGTATCGGTGTTGGTAACCGTTTCGAAGACCAGGCAGAACGCTTTATCTCTGCATTCATTGCCACTGGTGATGCGAATGCAACCGCAGAAAGCCTTGCTAAAGCGGCGGATCATCTCATTACCACACGCCTGTTCCGTACGCTTAAGAATCGTTTCGATATTGAGAAACATTCTCTGCAGGTATTCCGCGATGAGTTTGAGAAGCTCTTCAAGAAGGAGTTTGGCTTTGAACCGGAAAAAGCTAACGAGTTACTAAATGCAGAGATAAGCAGATAGCATGCAGTTCATCGATAGATACACCCTACACAAGGTTTCGGACAAGGACCTTCCCGGCCAGATTGACTTGGGAAGGTACTATGCCGTTGATACCAAGCTGGACTTGACAAACAGAGTCTTCAATGTGGGTGTTGACAGAATGATTCAGCAGGATATCCTTGATAGCCAAAACAAGAGTATCCAGGAGCTGCTATGCTACTTTTTCGCCCAGGTTAGCCATTCTAAGAACGATTGCTTTGAGATTCCTCCACTCATTCAAAGTGTCTCCAACAAGTTGTTCCTGAACAACTTTGAAACGATGCTGGAGAAAGAATTATTCCATCTTGAAGAGATCTTCCGGCAGCCCCATTATCTGCTTCAGAGAACCATAGAGAAGGTGAACGTTTCCAGGGCTAAACGTATCCCTGCGAAGAGCTATCAGAATCTTGCCTCCCACACGGAAGACTGGCTGCATAAGAGTATCGTGGACTTTAAACCGCGTCGTATTCTCAATGAAGAGTTGGATCTCTTCTACGATGTGTACGAAAACCAAATTACGGTTGCATTGGTACAGCGCTGTATTTCTTACATCAACAGCCGTATCAAGGAAGTCAGGGATTTGAAGGATTTCCTGGTTGAGTACGAGAAACTACTTCAGGATAGGGATTTCTCACGCGGTTGGTATAAGAAGACAGAGCGGAATCTGGAACTCATTGGAGATGTTTACGAGGACGAGCATTTCCGGAAAACCAAGAACCGTGGGACTGTCTTGGATGAGACGCAGCTCAGCCTGCAGAAAATGCTGAAGCGTTTGCGAGTTCTGCAGTCGACAGAATTGTACGGAGAGGTAAACAACAGGGTCGTTCAGTCTTTGATTTCAGACGGTGACGTTACGCCGACCAATGTGATTGCCAATCACAAGCACTATCGTTATGTGCGGAGCCTTTGGCGCGAATTGAATACTGTAGATGCAGAGAAGTCTGATGAGCAAAAGGGGCGCTACGAACAAGACGTGCTTCGGGGTGTGAGGAGTTATGCCCAAACGCTCATTACATACATTGTAAAGCAGATTCTTGGCTACGAAATCTCCGGCACTTATGCCGCGTGGGATGCTGTGCACGATTATTATTGCCCCATCTCGATGCATTCCAGCGATGACGGCTTGCTTCATCTTACCATCGGAGACGCTGAATTGAGTTTTGTGTCTATTGCAAACGACACATCACTGTCCGATTCCGACATCAAGGCTCAAAACCTTTTCGTCTTGTCTCTTGGGATGGCCAAACGCTGCGGCCACATCATTAGTGTCAGCCCTTATGACGCCGACAGCACAGAGCGAGTTGGACGGTTAATCAAAGAGTATATCCTTCGGAGTTACTTGCAGGAGTTGAAGTCCTCGCAAAAATATCCTCAGATTCTCCGTGACTATGTCATTCACTTCGACGAGGAGCCAATGCTTGAGTTTGGGGATGATTTCTCATTCCGGTTTAAAGGAATTCCACGATACGATATCAGGGAAGAGGGCATCTTAGCCAAACTGGAGAATGACAAACGGTTCAAGGATAGAAGTCGTCCTGATAGAGATAACATCCGGGCTACTATGCGTGCTTTCATAGGAGATATCAATGGGATGGCCGAGGAAACTATGAAGAAGATGGTTTGCTTGGAGTGCTTTACTCCCATTTCCCGTCCTGATGCTTCGCAGCTTGACTATCTAACCTGTGAATGCGGCTTTGTCCTGGACAGCACCAATAACCATGTCGTGTACTCGAACAAGGATGAGCAATATTCCGGTTTGGGCAAAGATGACTGGGGAATGGACTACATTGAATTTGATATGTAAATAACGGCAAATAGTAAAATACATGATGCGTTAGAATTATGGTGGAAGTAAGGCTACATAAACTATTGAGACAATTCAATGTCGGGTTGGCACAGTTGGTGTCCTTCCTGCATGAGGCCGGCTGTCCAGTAGAAGAGAATCCTAACGCGAAGATTGATTCCAAGTGGGTACAAGTCATTGCTGTCTGGGCTGCAGAAAGAGAGACGAGTAATGAGAATGCGACAATGTCGAATAAAAATGATCTCAGTAAGTCTTTAGAACAAGAGATCGTACTTACAAAAGAGCCAACTGTTGAGATTAAAGATAATCCTGCAGGAAGCAAGGAGCTGCCTTCGTATGAAACTCTTCCTGATTCTCTCAATACACCTGAATGGGAGTCTATTATTAGGCACGCAATTAAAGCGATTCCTTCCCCTCGCACAAAAGAAGTTAATCAGTTCATCATAGAGAAGATTGCCTCTTGGCTTAGAGAGGATGAAATTGAACTCGTTGATGAACCGGCTATGCAAAAGCCAGACCAGGTCGACATTATTACTGCCCAAGAAGTAATCAAAAAAATACATAGCGGTGAGCCTGGTTTTATAGAGTCTTGTTTCACAATTAATGATCCGTCAAGCATCAAGGAGAAGCGTGTCCTCGTAAGCCAAGTATTGCAACAAGAGGCTCTGTCTCCTGAGTGTTTCTGGTACTTTGTTAATTCTCTCCTGTCGATCAATGCCGATGCATATAGAGCTACGATCAGCTCGTCTGTAGCCGAATATGAGTACGGGAAAGACTATGTGGATGGAGCTAAATATAGAAATGAGTTTTGCGCCGCTTCTGAGATACTTTTCAAGAACCGGGATAAGGTTCACCAGGCGCTGCCTTTTTTTACAGTTTTCAAGAACTGTCTTCCCGATGTAGTTCGCCAGGATATTCAGAATGCCACGAAGTACTTGAAGTCTATTGAAGATTTGAACCTTGCTTTTAGCATCCTCGATAGTAGCCTTCATGAAAAACTTTACCTGCTGAGTGTAAATGAAACGCAGGCAAGTCAGTTCCTAGGTTATTCATTACTTAAAGAATGCAAAGATAAAGAAGGGATTGAGGCATTAAGAAAGCAGAAGTACTTGCCCACTTATATGAACTGTATCTATGAGACACTGGCCTGGCACCTCATAAAGAAGTTGGTTCTTGAGGAGGAGGACACGATATCAGAAGATAAGGTGCAGACCATATTGTCAGACGGATATAACTCTTACGTCAAGTATCTAGACAATGCCAAAGGCAAGTTGCAGAAGATAGAGCATTCTCATTCGATTCAAGACTACCTGGGACGCAGAGTTTATTTTAGATACGAGGGAGATAACCAGTGGAACATTTTCGGAAGCACCAGGGACGGGTATGGCTATATACTGCCCAAGAAGTGGGTGTCAGAAGAGATGCGAAAAGATGCATGGTATTACGCAACAGTTGTCAAGTTCGCGAAGAGGCCAAATATTCTTGTCTTGTCGCAGAAATCTGTTACCAAGGCTGATATGAGTAGCGCCTCAACGGTTCACGTGAATGATATTGTTGAAGCCAGATTCTCACTCTATGAGAAGAGCATAAACACGAAGATTCTTGGTTGTGGCCCAACATCAGCCCAGTTAGTGTCAATCCCAAGAAACTTTGATTACAAAGTCAAGCACTTAGTCCGTGTACTTAAGGTATATGATGTCAATAAATGTGAAATTCAGATAGTTAAGTAACGTATTATATGAATACTGCCCAATACAATCACCTGTTCTCCTTTATATGGAACATCGCCAACGATGTTCTGGTCCACGCTTTCGAGAAGGGAGAATACAAGAAGATTATTATGCCTATGACGGTCCTCCGCCGTCTGGATATCCTTTTGGAACCTACTAAAGACGCCGTTTTGGAGCGCAAGGCACAGCTCGACAAAGCTGGAATCTCCAATCAGGAGCCTATCCTGTTCCAGACTACAGGTTATCCCTTCTGCAACACCTCACGCTTCACTATGAAGAAGCTAAAGGCGGAAGTGGATCCCAAGCGTCTCAAGATGAACTTCATCGAGTATCTCAATGGTTATAGCAAGGACGTTCAGGATATCATCGACAAGTTCCGCCTCCGTCAGCAGGTAGATAACTTGACCGATGCCGAGCGCCTTGGCTCTATCATTGATAAGTTTACGGATAGCTCCATCAACCTCAGCATCAAGCCCGTTTTGGACGATAAAGGCCGTGAGATCCTACCGGCGCTCGACAACCATATGATGGGCACCCTCTTCGAGGAGCTCCTACGGAAGTTCAATGAAGAGAACAACGTCACCGAAGCTGGTGAGCACTTCACCCCTCGTGATTACGTTAAGTTGCTTGCTGATCTTGCCATCCTCCCGATAGCCGACCAAATTGAGGACAACACCTATAGTATCTACGATGGCGCCTGCGGTACCGGCGGCATTCTTACCATCAGTGAAGAGGAGATGAAACGTCTGGCCAAAGAGCGAGGACGCAAGATCAATATAAACATCTTCGGTCAGGAACTCCAGCCAGAGACCTTTGCCACCTGCAAGGCTGACCTTATGATCTCAGGAGAGCGCCGGGCCTTTGATTACATTCTTAATGGATCCACCCGCCAATACATTGCTTTCGGCTCCACCATTTCAGAAGACGGTCATAAAGGTGAGACCTACGATTTCTGCATCTCAAATCCGCCATTCGGTACTCCTTGGAAGGAAGACCTCAAGAAATGGGGCCTAGCCGAGAGCGAGAAGAAGAAGATCTCCGATCACCGCTTCAAGTTTGTATATGACGATGATCCGGAGTTCAACGTAATCCCGGGCATTGGTGACCCTCAGATGCTTTTCCTAGCCAACAATGTCAGTCGCATGAAGGATGGCACTAAACTTGGCACTCGTATCGTTGAAGTTCACAATGGCTCATCTCTATTTACCGGTGATGCTGGCGGAGGTGAAAGCAATCTTCGTCGCTACATCATTGAGAACGACATGCTGGAGGCCATTATAGCCATGCCGGAGAAAGCTTTTTACAATACAGGTATAGGAACCTACATCTGGATTGTCACCAACCGCAAGGAAGCCCGGCGCAGAGGCAAAGTCCAGCTCATTGACGCTACGTCCATTAAGACCCCGCTTCGCAAGAATCTGGGTGAAAAGAACTGTGAGACTAACGAGGCCGACCGCAAGAAGATCCTGGATCTCCTGATGGCCTTCGAGGAGAATGAGTATAGCAAGATCTTCCCGAATGAGGAATTCGGCTACTGGGAAGTAGAACTCTTCAAGCCTGCCAAGGATGAGAATGGCAACGTCATCAAAGACAAGAAAGGCCGTGTAAAGATGGCCAAGGTAAAAGGTGAAGTGGAGCGGATTCCATTCACCTATCCGGGCGGTATCGAAGCGTTCCATAAGAACGAAGTGCTGCCTTATGAGCCTGAGGAAGTCTTTGGTGAGCCTACTATTGGTTATGAACTCAGCTTCACAAAATACTTTTACAAACCAATCCTTCTCCGTACCATCGAGGATATAACAGCAGATATTCGTTGTATAGAAAGAAATACAGACGGATTGCTGGATAAAATACTTGGGAAATAATCTCTATGAAAAAGTATTCTAAATATAAAGAAACAGGAATAGACTGGGCTCCGATTGTCCCTAATAGTTGGAGTTTAGCTTCTATCCGCTCTCTTGTTGTAGAAAGAAAGGAGAAAAATTTCCCCGAAAAAACAAGAGAACTTTTAGCTCTATCATATGAATTAGGCATTACTCTTTATCGAGATAAAATCTACAATTTGGATAGAGTAAAGGAGAATTATGAAGAGTATAAACTTGTTCATGAAGGTGACCTGGTTCTTAGCCCTAATGATATAATCAAGGGTTCAGTGCATATATCAAAATACTATGGCTGCATAAGCCCCATGTATCTTATCTTCAAGAACCGAGACGAAGGTACTATTAATCTTCAATTTCTAAGCTATTTCCTTAGAAATGCAAAAGCAGGAAGAAAGTTCTTTTCACTTGCGAAAGGATTGATAGGAAGTATACTAGATAATGGGAAATATGTAACTAGAAGAATGACTGTAAGCAGAAATGATTTATTGTCATTTAAGGTTTTTTTGCCCCCTATCGAAGAACAGAATAGAATTGTCTCCTATCTTGATAAGAAAATTACTTTAATTGAATCTTGCAAATGCCAGAGAGAGAGAGAGTTACAGGCTCTTAACGAATTAAAACAAGCAGAAATAGCCTCTGTCGTTACCCGAGGTCTCAACCCCAATGTCCCGATGAAGGACAGTGGTCAAGTTCAATTTGGCGAGATTCCTGCTCATTGGGACTCCGTAAGAATGAAGTACTGCTTCACACAGCGCTCTGAGAAAGGATTCCCCAATGAGCCCGTGTTATGTGCAACACAGTCGAAGGGCGTTATACCTCAGTCTCTTTATGAAAACCGCGTTGTTGTGGTGAATAAGGGATTTGAAGGTCTAAAACTCGTCAAGGTTGGAGACTTTGTTATCAGCCTACGTTCTTTCCAGGGCGGAATCGAATATGCCTATTATCAGGGAATTATCAGTGCTGCATACACGATTCTTACGCCGAAGGATGAACGTAACTCACAGTATTTCAAATATCTGTTCAAGTCGCATCCTTTCATTCAGTTACTTCAGACATGCGTTACAGGAATCCGCGAAGGTCAAAATATCAATTACGCTGTTCTCGGGAATAATTTTATCCCTATCCCGCCCATTGAAGAACAGAACGCAATTGTAGAGTATATTGAAGCTAAGACGAACAGCATTGACAAAATGATAGATGCTCTTAAAGCAGAAATTGATCGACTCACAGAATACAAACAACGTCTTATTTCAGATGTCGTAACCGGACAAATGAATGTGCAAGACTAAAACAGATAGCCTATGCCACACACAGACATGACAGAGAAAGGTCTTGAGACCATCATGGTAGAATACCTGCGTGACCACAATGGTTACGAGCAAGGCAATTCTTCAGACTTTGATCGGGAGTTCACCCTTGATCCCGACCGAGTTGAACGATTTCTCCGATCAACTCAGCCGGAGAAGGTCGAGCAGACCATGTGTTTTGCCGTGGAAAGCCAAAAGAAGAGTTTCTTCCGCCGTCTGTCGGAAAAAATATCGCAGGATGGCATCACCAATGTCCTCAGGAAGGGATTCCGTTTCAACGGACTCCTTTTTGACCTGTACTACCCCATCCCCTCAGAAATGAATCCGTCAGCCCTGGAATTCTACCAAAAGAACATCTTCAGCGTTACCCGCCAGCTACATCACTCGGCACAGCAGACGATGGATGCCCTGGATGTCTGTATCTTCCTCAACGGTTTCCCCATCATCACAGCGGAACTTAAGAACCGCTATACCGGCCAAACCTACAAGAACGCCATCAAGCAGTACCAGGAAGACCGGCCTGCCACAGATCCGCTTTTCGCCCCGCGTCGTTGCGCAGTCCATTTTGCAGTGGATGACGATGAAATCTGGATGTGCTCCGAGCTGAAGGGCAAGGACAGCTGGTTCCTGCCGTTCAACAAGGGCGTTAATGGCGGAGCCGGCAACCCTTGGAAGGAGTCTAAGATTCTTACAGAATATCTTTGGCAGGAAATCCTGCAGAAGGACTCTCTAGCTGACATCCTAGAGAACTACGCGCAGGTCATAGAGAAAGAAGAAGAAGGTAGGCCCAAGCCGGTGAAGAAGGTCATTTGGCCCCGTTATCATCAGTTGGATTGTGTCCGGAAACTCCTCTACGAGACTCAAGCAAATCCTGTCGGACAACGATTTCTGATTCAGCATAGCGCAGGCTCCGGAAAGAGCAATACAATCACATGGCTTGCCTACCAGCTCGTTACCCTGGTGAAGAATGACGAGAATATAGTTGACTCCGTCATAGTGGTAACGGACCGCATCAATCTTGACAAGCAGATTCGCAACAACATCACCGCCTTCAAGCGTCTTGCCAACATTGTTGCCTGGGCGGAAGACTCGGCAACGCTTCGGGAAGCCCTGCAGGGCGGAAAGAAGATTATCATCACTACCATCCACAAGTTCCAGTTTATTCTGGACGCCATCGGTGGCTCCCTGGGCGACCTCAATTTCGCCATCATCATTGATGAAGCTCACAGCTCACAGAGTGGCTCTATGTCGGCCGACATGAACCTCGTGGTCTCAGGTAATGCTGAGGGCGAGGAAGAGGATATCGAAGACCGCATCCTGAAGATCATCAAGGGACGGAAGATGGCTCCAAACGTAAATTATTACGCCTTCACCGCCACTCCGAAAAACAAGACGTTGGAGATGTTCGGTAAGCCGGTCCAGCGCCCTGATGGAAAGGTCGGTCACGAGCCGTTCCACGAGTACACGATGAAGCAGGCCATCGAGGAGGGCTTCATTATGGATGTGTTGCGCAACTACACGCCGTACAAGAGCTACTACAAGATTCTCAAGGCCATCGAGTCCGATCCAGAGTTTGATAAAAAACAGGCATCCCAGAAGATTCGCGCCTTCGTGGAGCGCCAGCCGCAGACCATTCAGGAGAAGTCCTTGATTATCGTCAATCACTTCCTGGACAAGGTCATCGGCGCCCATAAGGTCGGCGGCCAGGCCCGTGCTATGGTGGTCACCTCAAGCATCATCCGTGCCATCGAATTCTATTACGCAATCAGCAAGCAGCTGGAGGATATGCATAGCCCCTACAAGGCTGTGGTAGCATTCTCCGGCGAAAAAGAGTACGGAGGTAAAATGGTCACGGAGGCCACAATCAACGGATTCCCTTCATCAGAAATCGAGAAGAAGATTGAGACAGATCCTTACCGCATCCTCGTAGTGGCAAACAAGTTTCAGACGGGTTACGACCAGCCGCTGCTTCATACGATGTACGTGGATAAACAGCTCTCAGATGTAAAAGCCGTTCAGACGCTTTCCCGCCTCAACCGCTGCCATCCCAAGAAAAAGGACACTTTCATACTGGACTTCGCTAATGAGCCGGAAGATATCCAGCGTGCATTCCAGACTTACTACAAAGGCACCTCGCTCTCTCACGAGACAGACCCCAATAAGCTCAATGACCTTATTGAAATCATTGAGGGTGCCAACATCTACACTGAAGAGGATGTCCAGGAGTTTAACAAACTCTACTGGACCGCAGCGCCGAGAGAGGAATTGGATGTCATCATGAACCGCTGTGTGGCCCGATTCAAGACAGAACTGAACGAGGACCAGCAGATCAAATGCAAGAGCGCCATTAAGAGTTATGTCCGCACCTATCCTTTCCTGGCGGCCGTGATGCCATTCATAAGCGTAGAATGGGAGAAACTTTACCACTTCTACTACTACCTGGGCACAAAACTGCCTAAACTGGCAATCGATGACTGGACTGAAGGCCTCATCGAAGCCATCGACTTCGACAAATACCGTGTAGTCGAGCAGGAAGAGGTCAACATCTCACTGACCGACAAGAATACTGAGATTGACCCCGTGCCCGTTGGCACTGGCGGCGGAAAGTCTGAGCCGGAGATGGAAGCCCTCTCCAGAATCATTGACGACTTCAACACCCTCTACGGCGGCATCGAATGGGAACACGCCGACACCGTCCGCGCCCAGATCCAGCAGCTCCCGGACCTCCTGGCACAGAGCGAAGCTTTCGTCAACGCCGTCCACAACTCCGACAGCGACACCGCCCAGATCCAGTGCAACACCGACCTCTTCCAGATTGTCATCAACATGATGGCCGAGAACACCGAATTCGCCCGCAACTACCTTGACAACGAGACCTTCCGCAACTTCGTCAACACCCGCGTCTTCGCTCAGGCTCGGACAATGGTATAATTTGTTGTGCGGTCTCACTACAGACTACGAACGTAGATTTGCACCACGATGGTAAAAGAGAAACAGTACATACAACGAGAAAACGGTGAGCAGGTTCCGGCCCAGTTTCCGGTCATTGTCTCTGCCAGTAGGAGCACGGATATACCTGGCTTTTACTCCGACTGGTTCCTCCATCGGCTGAAGATGGGCTATTCCGCCTGGACAAACCCATTTGACGGCAAGAAGTATTACGTATCATACCGTGACACTCGGCTCATAGTCTTCTGGTCAAAGAATCCTGAGTCTCTGTTGAAGCAAGGCGGGTTGCTAGATTATCTGGAAGAAAAAGGTATCAACACTTACATCCAGTATACGCTCAACGATTACGTCGCTGAAGGGCTCGAAAAGGGAGTTCCTTCGGTCGAGAGGCGCATTGACACCTTCAAACGACTGGTTGACCGCCTGGGTGTTGGAAAGGTCATCTGGCGTTTTGATCCGCTGATTCTGACGGATTCTATTTCTGTTGCTGACCTTCTTCGGAAAGCAGAGGCGATAGGGAACGAACTGAAGGGGTACACCAAGAAGATGGTCTTTAGCTTTGCCGACATTTCCTCATACCGGAAGGTGCGTGCCAATCTGATCAATAACAATATTAGATACCGCGAATTCGGCGAGCAAGAAATGCTACAGTTCGCCGCCGGTATCCAGCAGCTGAACAATGCCTGGGGTTACACGCTTGCTACTTGTGGTGAAAAGATAGATATCGATGCATACGGCATTGTCCACAACAAATGCATCGACGATGATCTGATGATAAAGTACTTCTCTGATGATACCCGTCTGATGGACTTCCTAGGCGTTGAAATCACCGGTGGAGACCTTTTCCATCCAGAAA
>Ga0247609_10005972_pt1 | contig 11833 bp, 7 predicted proteins | sample 172DNAGHGlowgp2_FD_193487 | JGI IMG/M metagenome (GOLD analysis project Ga0247609, IMG submission 193487) | Sheep rumen microbial communities from Palmerston North, Manawatu-Wanganui, New Zealand - 1728 DNA GHGlow gp2 | ecosystem: Host-associated > Mammals > Digestive system > Stomach > Rumen ... | reverse complement strand
ATGGATGATAGACCAGTGTCATGCGCGGGGTATGGAGTTACATGCTTGGATCAACCCTTATCGTGCCAAGACAAAGGGCACTACGGCATTGGCTAATACGCATGTTGCCATTCAGCATCCTGAGCGATGCTTCCAGTATGATGGTCTTATCATACTCAATCCAGGGGTACCAGAGAACCGTGACTATATATGCGCCGTCGCTAGAGATATCGTTTCTCGCTATGATGTCGACGGTATTCATATGGACGACTATTTCTACCCTTATCCTGCTCCTGGTCAAGTTATCCCCGATGATGCGCAATATCGCATGTATTCCAACGGCATCAACGATAGGGGAGACTGGCGCCGTTATAATGTCAACCTCTTTATTAAGCAGTTTTACGAGGCTGTTCATCAGGTGAAGCCTTGGGTAAAAGTGGGTATCTCTCCTTTTGGTATTTATCGTAACAAGAAGAGTTCTGAGATTGGTAGTCTGACAAATGGTTTACAGAACTACGACGATTTGTATGCCGACGTGTTGTTGTGGATCAACAATGGTTGGTTGGATTACTGTGTTCCACAGATCTATTGGGAGATAGGCAACAAGGCAGCTGACTACGATACACTCATTCGTTGGTGGAATCATTATGCGGGTAAGCGTCCGCTTTTCATCGGCGAGGACATTGAACGTACTGTAAAGCATGCCGATCGTCAGAATCCCTCCCAACATCAGCAATCTGCCAAGCAACTGTTACACAGCCAGATGAACAACGTTCAAGGTAGTGTGTTATGGTATGCCAAGGCAGCGGTTGATAATACGGGCAACTATGCCACTAACCTTCGACAGTACTATTGGCGTTATCCTGCCTTGCAGCCTCAGATGTCGTTCATAGATAAAAAAGCGCCAGGCAAGCCACGTAAACTGAAACCTCTGTGGATGCCAGATGGTTATGTGCTCTTCTGGACTGCTCCCAAGGGAAAGAAATGGGGTGATGTGGCGTTTAAGTATGTTGTCTACCGTTTTGAAGATGGTGAGAAGGTGTCAACAGACAACCCTGCTAAAATCGTTGCTATTACTACCAACACATTCTTGAAACTGCCTTATGTTGACGGACGTCACAAGTACACTTATGTCGTTACTGCACTCGATCGACTACAGAACGAAAGCAAGCTTGCCAAGAAAAAGGTGAAACTCTAAGACTTTGCCGGTTGGAATCTGAGACTTTGCCGGTTGGAATCTGAGACTTTGCCGGTTGGAATCTATGACTTTGCCGGTTGGAATCTATATAAAGCAGAAACCCCAGGAACTGACGTTCTTGGGGTTCTATGTTTGTTTGGAATAAGTGTTTTGTTTGTAAGTGTTATGCTTCAGCGTTAGGAATGACTGAAACGACGCTCTTGTCGCGCTTTCCTTTGTGGAAATTCACGGTGCCATCAATAAGAGCATAGAGCGTATCGTCTTTACCTATAGCTACGCCGTTGCCGGGATTGTGATGAGTACCACGCTGACGAACGATAATGTTGCCGGCCTGTACTTTCTGGCCACCCCAGATTTTCACGCCAAGTCGCTGAGCTGCGCTCTCACGACCGTTCTTAGAACTACCTACACCTTTCTTATGTGCCATAATGTGGTCCTCCTTAAGCGATTACTTGTTTAACTTCAACTTGAGTGAACTGTTCGCGATGACCGTTCTTCTTGCGAGAGTCCTTACGGCGCTTCATCTTGAAGACAATCACTTTGTCGCCCTTCACGAGCGGGTTCACTACTTCTACTACTACTTTTGCACCTGCTACGGTTGGTGCGCCTACCTTGACTGCGCCGTCTGCATCTACCAACAGCACCTTGTCAAATTCAACAGTCTTGCCTGCCTCCACATCTTTAATGTGGTGCACGAAGAGCTTTTTGCCTTCTTCTGCCTTGAACTGTTGACCCTGGATTTCTACAATTGCGTACATTGCTTTTATTTGTTGTATTTAGGGGTTTTTCCGTAAGGCGGTGTACGTCCGTACACACTTCACCCTGCCTCCACGGACTCTTTCGGGGTGCAAAGGTACTACTTTTATTTGAGAATCAAGGTTTGGGCTTATAATTTTGACTAATACTTTATAATTATTTAACAGTCGAATAGTATCTTCTCCTTCCTTTTGTGTTATTGTATTATAAATGCAAAAGCGACGGACTTCACAGTCGGTCGCTTTTATCTTCAATAGGTATTAGTTCTTTTAAGGTAAAAAGATTGTTTTCAGGATAACGTTGCAAAGATAAGTTTTTTTTCTTATTCCTCCAAACTTTTTTACGATTTTTTTTGATAAAAATCAATGTGCGGGCGCACAAGACAACTGTGCTGTTGCTTACGCGCACAATAATGTGCGAAAGTGCACAATAATGGTTATAGAAAATTATTTGGAGAGCTTTTGAAATTTTCTCTTGGCTTCTGGATAATCAGGATAGAGTTCTAAGGCTTTTTGATAGTTTCGTATAGCTGCATCTTTCATATTCTCCTGTTCACACTCTTTTCCGAGCAGGGTATATTCAGCAGCCAATCGTTTCAATATCTTCTCGCGTTCTTTCTTTTCCTGTTTAAGTTTTTCTATCTCCAGTTTCTGATGGTTGATAATCTCAAGTTTCTTCCTGATATATCTTTTGGCGAGAGGTTTCTCTATGTCATAGCGACTATGTATCGCTTTGAAAAAATTTTCCAAGAAGAGTGTGAAGTCGCCTTTGTCGAACGCATGGATAGCATCGCGATACTCACGATCAGCCTTACCTTCTTGAAGAGCTTGGTTAATGATGGTCTGATTGTTATACCGATGGGCGAACTGTACGACCTCTGCTTTGACGAAGATATCCTGTTGACGTATTGGTGCTTTCAGCGAAATTCCTTGAAATGATGTGCATCGTGACAGGGCGACATAAGTCTGTCCGCCTGCAAAGGCGCCTCCTGTAAAGTCTATCCTGACTTTATTGAATGTGAGTCCCTGGCTTTTATGTACGGTGATTGCCCATGCCAGTCTCAGGGGGAACTGTGTATAGGTACCCAGTAGTTCTTCTTCTATCTTCTGTTCTTTCTCATTAAAGGTATAGCGCATATTCTCCCATACCTCGCGTTCTACCATGTGTTCGTGACCATTTTCTGTGCGAACAGTCAGATATTCTCCTTCCTCATCAATCTCTGTAATGATACCGATGGTGCCGTTCACCCATCTTTTTTCCTTATCGTTTTTGATAAAGATAATCTGTGCACCCAGTTTCACCAGTAGTTCCATGGGAGTAGGAAGAGAGGTCTCTGGAAAGTCTCCCTTGATGACTCCGTAGAAGGTGGCGGGGGCTCCATCAAGATCTGCCAGTCTTTGTTCATTGATATAGTCCACGGTATCGCGTCTGGTAGCGAGTGTGATAGTAAACGATTCCTGTGTCTGTCTCTCTTCTTTTGAAGATTTAGAATTGTCGACGCGGGTGTTGAGTGCTACTAGATCCTTGTCGGTCGCTTGGTTTTGTCGGATGCGGTCTAGTAGTGCAATAAACGCGTCATCCTTTTGTCGGTACACCTTACGGAGTTCTATTGATACCAGTTGCATGCGTTGCCATACCTTCGCATTAAAAAAATAAGTTGATGGGTAGAATGGCTGAAGCAGTTGTCGTTCTTCCTCTTTCACGACCGGTTCCAACTGGTATATATCTCCCACCAGTAGCAGCTGTTTCCCCCCGAAAGGTTCCTCACTTCTTGTGTAGATACGTAACACCTTATCTATAAAATCGATGATATCTGCTCTGACCATGGATATCTCGTCGATGATGATGAGGTCTATCTCTCTCAGTAACTTGCGAAGTTCGCTGTTATATTTGAGTGTATCCTTGATATGTCTTCTGTCGTATTGTGTGTCGTTAGGCAGCAGAGGGTGAAAAGGTAGCTTGAAGAAGCTGTGTAGTGTCTGTCCGCCGGCATTGATAGCAGCAATACCTGTTGGTGCCAAGATAACATTTTTCTTTTTTGTATGTTTCGATACATAACTGAGGAATGTAGACTTACCGGTGCCTGCCTTTCCTGTGAGGAAGAGCGAGCGCCGTGTGAAGTTGACGATTTGAAGTGCGTCTTGCCACTCTTTATTGTCAAGGTCCAATTCCATATCTTACTCTTGATTGATGATGTCGTCCGGCAAGTCCATAGGTTCTAGGCCGTCAAAATCATTATCTTCTTCTGGAATGTTCAGCACCCTCTCATCATCCGGATATTCGTTGAGGAAGTCAAGAGCTATACTATCCAAGGTGTCTGGTGCGATATATCCGTAGCCACAATCGTACATGTTTGTATGGATGAGTGGGTCTTTACACTCTTCAAACTTCTTCTGATAATGTGCAAAGTCCTTATCGCCTAATACCTTCTGTAAGAACCTGCCACAGATAGGTAATGCTGTCTTGCTGCCTTGTCCGAGTGCTCCTGTACGGAAATGTATGGCACGATATTCTCCGCCGACCCATGCACCGACAACCAGTCTTGGTGAGATACCTATGAACCACGCATCCGAGTGGTTATTTGAGGTACCCGTCTTTCCGCCGAAGTCGGTTGTCTCCATGTATGGTGCCACATAGTTGCGCAGCGACCAGCTGGTGCCATTCATTCCTCCCTTCAGCATGTTCTGCATAAAGAAAGCGCTTCGATAACTGATGGCTTGTTTGTTCTCTTCCGGTGCGCGATAGATGATTTTGCCGTCACGGTTGACAATCTTAGTGACCAGTACTGGCTCATGCACTCTTCCATCGTTGACGACCGTGCAGTAGGCGTTAACCATTTCCAGTAGGTTCACATCGCTCGACCCTAATGCGAGCGACGGCACCTCTTCCAGTTTGCTCTTGATACCCATGGCATGAGCCGTCTTTGCTACCCGGCTGATGCCTACTTCGTCTCCCAATTTCGCAGCAATCGTATTGACACTCTTGGCAAAAGCGGTTCTTAGCGACATGCTTGCTCCGGAAATCGTTCCGTCGGCATTATGAGGTGTCCAACTATAGTCGCCCTTACCAAAACTATAGTATGTGTCTGTGCGGTAGTCACAAGGAGTGAGGCCCTTATTCATTGCTTCCGTGTAGACGAACAACTTAAACGTCGATCCAGGTTGACGTTGTGAGGTGACCTTGTCGTATTTCCATGTATCGTAGTCTACGTCTCCTACCCATGCTTTCACATGCCCTGTATGAGGTTCCATAGCCAGGAAGCCGCAATGCATGAATCGTGTAATATATCTGAGTGAGTCCATGGTACTCATCTCTGTCTCTAAAGGTCCGTCATAGCTGAACACCTTAACAGGGTGGGGCAGGTTCATGTAATACCATACTGAGTCCGGTTGTTCAGGGAATCTCTTTTCCAGGTTTTTATATACTGGCAGTCGTTTGGCAATATTCTCTATGAAGTGAGGTATCTCCCTTCCTCGTTCATCCTGCCATGGATTTGTTTTTCCCCAATGGTTGTTGAAGTTCTGTTGTACCTCCTTCATCTGTTCCCTTGCAGCCTCTTCAGCATACTTTTGCATTCTGGTATCGATGGTAGTATATATCTTCAGCCCGTCTGCATAAAGGTCTACGCCATTTTTCTTACACCAGTTGAGAAGATGATTCTCCACTGCCATTCGGAAATAGGTAGCTGGTCCGTCGTTAACGTTCTCAACTGAATACTTCAGTTTGATTGGTTCCTGTGCAAGTGAGTCGTATTCCGCTTTAGTGAGGTGTCCGTTTTTCACCATATTAGCCAACACGATATTACGTCTTCTCATGCTATTCTCCGGATTGAGTATCGGGTTGTAGGTTGTTGTTGCTTTAAGCATTCCCACAAGTACAGCCGCTTCCTCAGCCTTTAAGTTCTTGGGTGTTGTTCCAAAATAGGTCTGACAAGCTGTCTTGATGCCGAACGCATTAGATCCGAAATCCACGGTGTTAGCATACATCGTCAAGATGTCTTCTTTGGTGAAGTTCCATTCCAGTTTCATGGAAGTGACCCATTCCTTGCTTTTTACGACTAACATCCTGAGGCTTGGGAAATTGCCCAGCAAGCCTGTAGAGTAGTCTGTGCGTGTGCGGAACAGGTTTTTAGCCAGCTGTTGTGTGATAGTCGATGCACCTCGCGCATCATGATGAATTAAATAGTCTTTTAATGCAGCGAAGAAGGCCGCCACGTCAATGCCGTTATGTTTATAGAAGCGTTCATCTTCCGTATCAATCAAAGCGTGCCAGAAGACAGGATTTATTTCCTCGTATTTTACCGGTGTGCGGTTTTCGTTAAACAGTTTTCCAATCATCACTCCATCGGCACTATATATTTCCGATGCTTGTGGTGGTCGAGTATTTTTGATGTCATCCATGCTTGGTGACTGTCCGAAGAGTCCGAAGAGGTTGATGTCTACGGCTCCGAGGTACAGGATGATAGAAAGTATGAATGTAGCCAAGCCTGAAATCAGTTTGACGTACCACGGTCTGCCTATATATAGATGACGATACCAGACAAATGGTTTGCCCAGAATATGTCTGATGTTTTTAAGTGTTTCTGTTAATGAATTCCACATATCCCTTCTATTTCCTTTATGTCGGTAGGTTTCATCCAGATGACTTCAGGATCTTTCTTGAACCATGTCAGTTGTTTACGTGCATAGCGACGCGTATTCCCTTTCATTCTCTCTATGGCTTCCTCCAGCGACCATGTTCCGTCCAGATAGGCAAACATTTCTTTGTATCCTACTGTGTTAAGTGCATTCAAGTGTCTCAGTTGATAGAGACCTTTTGCTTCCTCAACCAGTCCGTCTTCTATCATCTGATCTACCCGGATGTTGATGCGTGTATAGAGTTCTTCCCGTTCTCTGTTGATGGCTATCTTGACGATGTTGAAGGGGCGTTGCTTCCGTTCCGCCTTTCTGAATGATGTGTACGTCTTTCCCGTCATGTGACATATCTCCAGGGCATGCACTACCCGTCGTGGATTTTGTCTGTCTACTATCTCATAGTGTTCTGGGTCGAGTTGTTTCAGTTCTTCGCAGAGAGCCTCCAATCCTTCTGTTGCCAATCGTCTTTTCATCGTATCTCTTGTGACATCGTCAACAGTAGGGATATCGTCAATACCATTACATACTGCATCGATGTACATCATGGAGCCTCCTGTGAGTAAGGCATAGTCACTCTTCTGGAAGAGTTCGTCGAGTAATGCCATCACCTGTTGCTCATAGATAGACGCACTATAGTAGTCGTTGAGTCCCAGTGTTCCCACAAAATAATGCCGCACCTGCCGCAGTTGTTCTTCGGTAGGTGCGGCCGTTCCTATTCTCAGTTCTTTATATATCTGTCTGGAGTCCGCATTAATGATAGGAATGCCAAGATGTTTGGCAATCTCCAGACAAAGTGTCGTCTTTCCGACGGCTGTAGGACCGGTTATTACAATAAGTGTTTTCATTAGCGGATGATACCGCGTTTTGAATTCTCAATAAACGAACAGATATACTCTACTTCTTTTGATTGAGGGTACTTGGCGCGTGCTTCAGCAATACCTTCTTTCAGGATGCCCTGAGCATAGATGGTTCTGTAGGTGTCGTGAATCATTTCTATGGTCTCGTTCGAGAATCCGCGTCGACGCAGTCCTATCAGGTTGACGCCAGCATAACGTATGGGTTCTTTACCTGCGATGATGTATGGCGGTATATCCTGACTTGTTCTGCTTCCACCCTGTACCATGATATATCCTCCAATATGTAGGAACTGATGGATGAGCACTTCTGCAGAGATGATGGCATTATCGTCTATTTCCACCTCACCAGCCAGTTTCGTTGAGTTGCCGATGATACAACCATTGCCTACCACGCAGTCGTGTGCGATGTGCATATTCTCCATCAGCAGGTTATTATTACCCACCACCGTCTTGCCTCTTGAGGCTGTTCCTCGGCTGATGGTGACATTCTCGCGTATGCTGTTATTGTCGCCTATCTCACAGGTTGTCTCTTCGCCTTTGAACTTCAGGTCCTGTGGCTTTGTAGAAATGCTGGCACCCGGGAAGAACTCGTTTCCCGAACCGATGCGAGCGCCCGTATGAATAGTGACGCTGTTGAGCAGATGGTTGTTGTCGCCCATGACCACGTTAGCATCGATGACGCAGAACGGACCTATGATATTATTGTCGCCGAGTTTTGCTTCGGGCGATACAATAGCTAATGGATGAATTTGATTACTCATTTGTTTTTTACTATTTGTGCGGTAAAGGTAGCTTCAGAAACAATATGGTCGCCCACGAATGCATATCCTCGCATGGATGAGATACCATGACGCAGAGGAGCGAGCAGTTCCACCTTGAAGAGGATGGTATCACCTGGCACCACCTTCTGTCGGAACTTCACGCCGTCAATCTTCATGAAATAGGTAGACCATCGTTCTGGCTCTTCTACGCTGTTAAGTACCAGTAGTCCTCCCACCTGTGCCATTGCTTCCACCTGCAGTACACCAGGCATGACAGGTTCCTGTGGGAAGTGTCCTGTGAAGAAGGGTTCATTGCTGGTAATGTTCTTTACACCCACGATATGTGAAGGTCCTATCTCAATCACCTTGTCGACCAACTGCATGGGGTAGCGATGGGGCAGTAACTCTCTGATGCGGTTCACGTCCATTACCGGTTCATCGTTCGGGTCGTAGAAAGGAGCTTGAATCTCGTGCTTACGTATTTCCTTTCTCATCTCGCGCGCGAACTTATTATTTATAGTATGTCCTGGTCGAGTAGCGATGATACGTCCTTTGATGGGTTTTCCGATGAGTGCCATGTCTCCGATGATATCCAGCAGTTTATGACGTGTACATTCATTCTCCCATACCAGTGGTTTGTGCTGTATGTATCCCAGTTCGGTAGCATCCCTGTGCTCTACGTGCAGCATGTCGGCCAACATGTCGAGTCGTTCCTGTGTGGTCTGTCGCTCATACATCACGATGGCATTGTCGAGGTCGCCGCCTTTGATAAGGTTAGCCTGTAGCAGCGGCTCTATATCACGTACGAAGACGAAGGTGCGTGCCGGTGCTATCTCCTTGGCATAGTCGTATATGTTGTCGAGTGTTGCAAACTGTGAGTTGATGAACTTCGACTCAAACGAGCACATGGTAGTGAGCGAGAAGTCGTCATCTGGCAGAATGGTGATGCACGATCCCGTCTCTTCATCCTTCACTTCAATCTTCTTACGGATGACATACCAGTCCTTTGGTGCATTCTGTTCTTCGATGCCTATCTCCTGAATCTTCTCCACGTACTTTATTGCCGATCCGTCGAGGATAGGGAATTCAGGTCCGTTGACCTGTATGAGACAGTTGTCCACTCCCAATGCATAAAGTGCCGACAGGCCATGCTCTACAGTAGATACTCTCATGTCGCCTTTTCCGAGCACTGTGCCACGTTGTGTGTCTATCACGTTTTCAGCCACCGCATCGATGGAAGGCATTCCCTCCATGTCAATACGCTGAATCTTGTAGCCGTGGTTTTCGGGTGCCGGATTAAATGTGACGGTCAGGCTCAGTCCTGTGTGCAGTCCTTTTCCGCAGAGTGAGAAACTGCCTTTCAGAGTCTTTTGTTTCATATCTTATTTGTTTGCTTTTAGTTCTGCTAATTCCTTTTTCAATTCTCTTACCTCCTTGGTGAGGTCTCCCATGCGTTTCCAGTAAGCCACTGCCTTGAAGTACTCCTTGGGGTCCATGGCAGGCGATCCGATGAGTGCTTCTCCGTTGCCTTTGGTGTTGCTGATGACGCCACATTGTGCGCCCACGAAGGTCTTGTCAGCCACCTGTATATGTCCTGCGAAGCCAGCCTGTCCGCCCACCATACACCAGGCACCAATCTTTGTCGAGCCCGCCATGCCCACTTGTGCCGACATCACGGTGTTCTCTCCAATCTCGCAGTTGTGTGCCACCTGTATGAGGTTATCCAGTTTGACGCCCTTGTGAATGCGTGTCTCACCCATGGTCGAGCGGTCTACGCACGTGTTAGCACCTATCTCCACATTGTCTTCTATGACAACGATACCTATCTGTGGTATCTTGTCATATCCCTCCTGATTGGGTGCGAATCCGAATCCGTCAGCACCGATGACACTACCGGCGTGTATGGTTACGTTCTTTCCGATGCGGCATCCCTCATAGATGGTGACGTGTGGGAAGATACGCGAGCCGTCTCCTATCTTTACGTTATCGCCGATATAGGCGAAGGGAGCGATGAACACATCTTTTCCTATCTCTGCTGACGGTGAAACGAAAGCCAGCGGGTCGATTCCAGTCTTTTTAGGCTTCATCGACTCGTAGAGCTGCAACAGCTTTGCTACGGCCTCGTATGCGTTTTTCACTCGGATGAGCGTAGCATTGACCTCCTGTTCCAGTTCCAGGTCCTCGTTGACCAGTACGATAGTCGACTGTGTCTCGTAAAGATAGTGCGTATATTTAGGGTTAGAAAGAAAAGAAATAGCGCCTTTCTTACCCTCTTCGATTTTTGCAAATGTGTTAACGGCAGCAAGTTCGTTGCCCTCTACTCGGCCTCCGACAAAGTCGGCTATTTGTTTGGCTGTAAACTCCATAAATCAGATTAGGTTGTTTTATAGAGCGCAAAGTTACAAAATTAAAATGAAATGGGCGAGAAAAAGGCAATAAATTTTAGGTATACAACTTATTTTTTCTGTTTATCTCTGATAACAAAGATAATACTTGCGAACTTTTTTCGATAGTAGTTCGACGTTGAGCAGTTCGCTGGCTTCGGTAATATCCTTTATGGTTCCATCCTTATAAAGGATGCTGATGCTGTCGTCATCGACAGAATACATATCCTTCTGAATCCTGTTGACACTCATCATGTAGTGTGCATCGTCGAGGCTGATGTCCATTTTCTTGGCTATCTGTTCTTTCAGTTGGTGTATGCGTTCTTCAGGTATGGGCTGTTCGTGTACCTCCACCTTAAAGAGATGCCGGTCGAGCATGTCGGAAGCCAGTGTAGCGAGTATCTTGTCGTCGCTGTGTTTCCACACCTTCATGGCACTCCAGATATCGCTGTCGTCCAGTTCTTCGTACATCTGCAGCGCCTCTTTGTGGTCGGCAAACCATTGTGCGTCTACGTCATTATTGATGAAGTAGGCGAGTGCTGGTGAAGCAAACACCGTCTTTCCTTGTCGTGCCAAGTCCTTCGCTCTTGTCAGCATGTTGACCAATACTTTCTCAAAGCCCACAGCTGTCTTGTGCAGATAGACTTGCCAGTACATGAGCCGTCGTGTGGTGAGATAGTTCTCAAGCGAGTAGATTCCCTTTTGTTCCACCACCAGTCTGTCGTCTACCACGTTGAGCATCTTGATGATACGTGCCGATCCGATATTTCCCTCTGTCACCCCTGTGAAGAACGAGTCTCTGCGCAGGTAGTCCAGTCGGTCCATGTCCAGTTGACTGGAGATAAGCTGGTGGAGGAAGCGTTTTGGATATTCGTCTTTGAAGATTGAGATGGCGAGATTCAGTTGTCCTCCCAGGTCGCTGTTGATCTGTTCCATCATCATGAGCGAGATGTCTTCATGTGAGATGCCGTTGATCAGCGTGTTTTCCAAGACATGCGAGAACGGTCCGTGCCCTATGTCGTGCATCAGTATGGCCGCCTGTACCGCCTCTGCCTCACTCTCGAAGATGAAGATGCCTTTCTGTTGCAGATTGAGTATGGCCTCGCTCATCAGGTGGAAGGCTCCCAACGAGTGTTGGAAGCGTGTGTGTCGTGCCCCAGGGTACACCACCGATGCCAGTCCCAACTGGTTGATACGGTTCAGTCGTTGGAAAAGCGGATGCCTCACTACGTCGTAAAGCAGTCCGCGTGGGACCTGGATGAAC
>Ga0247609_10005971_pt1 | contig 11834 bp, 5 predicted proteins | sample 172DNAGHGlowgp2_FD_193487 | JGI IMG/M metagenome (GOLD analysis project Ga0247609, IMG submission 193487) | Sheep rumen microbial communities from Palmerston North, Manawatu-Wanganui, New Zealand - 1728 DNA GHGlow gp2 | ecosystem: Host-associated > Mammals > Digestive system > Stomach > Rumen ... | reverse complement strand
AAATACAAACAAAAGTTTGAGAAAATTAGGAGATAAAAGTGAGCATTTTAGACGGATTAAATGATAAACAATATGAAGCTGTTATAAATACTGAAGGACCATGTTTAGTAATAGCAGGTGCTGGTTCTGGAAAGACAAAAGTATTAACACACAAAATAGCTTATTTAATAGAAGAGAAAGGTGTTAAACCTTGGGATATTCTTGCAATTACTTTTACAAATAAAGCTGCAAATGAAATGAAGACAAGAGTAGAAAAGTTAGTAGGAAGCGTTTCAAATGATATGTGGATAGGTACTTTTCACTCAATTTGTGTAAGAATATTAAGAAAACAAATAGATAGAATAGGATTTGATACATCATTTGTAATTTTTGATACATCAGATCAGAAGACATTAGTAAAGAAAATTCTTAAAGAAAAGAATATTGATGACAAATTAATAACAGATAAGTCTGCATTATATGAAATAAGTAAAGCTAAAAATGAAATGCAAGAACCTGATGAATATAGAGCCAAAGTTAAAGGCGATTTTAGAAGAGAGCTTATAGCAGACATATATGAGCTATATCAAAAAAGACTTAAAGAAAATAATGCTATAGACTTTGATGATATTATAAACTTTACAATAAAAATATTACTTGAAAACGAAGATTTACTAGAATACTATTCAAGTAAATTTAAATATATTTTAGTAGATGAGTATCAAGATACAAACAAAGCACAATTTACATTAATAACAATCCTTGCTTCAAAAAATGGAAACATTACTGTAGTTGGAGATAATGATCAAGGTATTTATTCTTTTAGAGGTGCAGATATAACAAATATTTTAAACTTTGAAAAAGATTTCCCTGGAACAAAAATAATTAAACTTGAACAAAACTATAGATGTACACAAAGCATTTTAAATGTAGCAAACGAAGTAATAAAAAATAACGAAACAAAATATGAGAAAGTTCTTTGGACTAAAAATGACAGAGGTGTTATGCCAAGAGTATATAGAGGAAAGACTGAATATGACGAAGCAAATTTCATAGTAAGTCAGATAAATACTCTAAGAACAGAAGAATATTATAAGTATAACGACTTTGCTGTTTTATATAGAATGAACTCACAATCACGTTCTATAGAAGATATTTTAAGAAGAGAAGATATTCCATATAAAATTGTTGGTGGCTTAAAGTTCTATGAAAGAAAAGAAATAAAAGATATTATCGCATATTTGAGATTAATTCAAAACACAAACGACAACTTAAGTTTAACAAGAATTATTAATGAGCCAAAAAGAGGAGTCGGAAAAACAAGTTTAGATAACATAGACACATTAGCTGCAAACTCAGGAATATCAATGTATGAGATAATTAAGAATGCAGAAGACTATGGTTTGTCAAGAGTATATGCAAACACCAGAGAATTTGTAAACACTATAGAAGATCTTAGACTTAGAAAAGATTCATTAAGCGTATCTGAGTTAGTCTCAGAGACATTAAAACAAACAGGATATACTAAAGCATTAGAACTAGAAAATACAGTAGAGGCTGAAACAAGAATTCAGAACTTAGAAGAATTTTTAACAGTAGCAATAGAATTTGAGGAAGAATCAGCAGATCCATCACTTCAAGAGTTTTTGGAAGGAATTACATTATCATCTGATATAGATGGAGTAGAAGAATCAGAAGATTCTGTAACATTAATGACTCTTCATAGTGCAAAAGGACTAGAATTTCCAGTTGTATTTTTAGTAGGAATGGAAGAGGGAATTTTCCCTGGTTATAAATCAATAGGTGAAGAAAAAGAAATAGAAGAAGAAAGAAGATTAGCATATGTTGGAATTACTCGTGCAAAAGAAAGACTATTTTTAACATGTGCTAAACAAAGAACAATATTTGGATCAACAAGTTATAACCAAGTATCTAGATTTGTTAAAGAGATACCACCAAGTATGCTTGAAGGTTATGAAGAAATAGAAGGCGACAGAGATATATCTATGGTTGCTGATGAAGGTGTCGGATATGATGTAGAGTGGACATATGGTGGATCAAGAGCATCTAGAAATAGCTATGATTATGATTCATATGGATCTAAGTCAAAAGATACATCTTCTACATTCCAGTTTAGAAGTGCTGACAGTTTCTTAAAGAGTCTAAATTTGTCAAGAGGAAAAGATATAGCAGTAGACGTTTCAAAATATAAAGCAGGACAACGAGTAAATCACAAAAAATTTGGTGAAGGAATTATTAGTAAGATAGAACCAGAAGGTGATGACTTAAAAGTAGATATAGATTTTGATAAAGTTGGTCATAAGAGACTAATGGCAAAATTTGCAGGATTAGAAATATTAGAGTAAAAAAAGACAACAAAAAAGTTGTCTTTTTTGTTACAAAAATTTAATATAATTTAATTCTTCAAACATTTGAAATTGAAACATATAATGATATAATATAAACATCGAAAATAGGGGTATTAGAATCATTTTGAAAGGAAAAATTAGAAAAAGTGGAATATAACGAAATTATAACCACATACAAGAATAAATCTTTAGCTATTGACACTCTAAAAAAAGATTTGGCCAGAGCTAAAGCTTTAAAAGGACGTCCAAAATACAGAGTATTAGACGTTGTTTCTAGATCTACAGTTTTCCACATTGATTCTGTAAATATCCTAAGAATTCCTGAAAAGGGAGAAAAAGTAGAATTATTCGAAGATAGTTTGAACTATGTTTTAGACACATATTTTCAAGATATTGTGGAAAACATTAGAGCAAATAAAGCATGGAAACAAATGGGATTAAATCCAAGAGAGCATGCATTTGAAGACTTTAAAAAGAAGTCAATATCTAACAAGATTAAAGAAATAACAATGCTTAATAAAGAGTATTTTAAGTATGTAGAGATTCAAAGAACGGCAGACTTAAGAGATAAAATATCTAAGTTAGGTATTGTCGAAACAGATGATCAAATTCGAAGAATGGAATTTGTTAGAAAAATGTTTGGTGCTCTTAAAAATATGGATATGCAAAAAGAGCTATATTGTTTCCAACCAGCTTTCATAAAATCTTTGATTGCATTTAAAAATAGTAAAGTTTTAAGAATAGAAGAATTCATGTCTTATAGAAGAAAAGGCATACAAAGTGAGTACAGAAAATTTTCAAAATTTTATGCTACAGAGAATTTTAGAGACTTAGCAAACAATATTGTATTTACTTCTAAAACGGCTAAGATGCCAACAGATCAAGTCATAGCATGTTTTAGTGATATCTCAGAGTCTAATAGAGAATTAGAATCTTTGCTTGATGAAAGAGATTTAATTAGAAGTTTAGCAAAGAAATATATTGTAATGAGTAAAATAAAAGTACAATATATAAAAGAACAAAGAGAAAAAGAAGAAGCAGACAGAGAAAGACAAGAAATTGAAGAGCAAATAAGAAGAGAAGAAGAAGCAAAAAGAAAAGTACAAGAGGAAGAGAAGAAAAGAAAAGAAGCAGAACAAAAAGCTGAAGATGATAGACAGATTGGAAAGACAGAAGGCACAACTGGAAAGCTATCTGAAAGTATTGCAAAGCAAGCAAATACTCCTACAGCAAAAGAACAAGTTAATCCTATATTCATTTCTTGGCTAGGAAAAGATGACATATCTTTAGCAAAGAAAGTTGGAACAAAAAGGTTAAAAGATTTCTTTGATAAACTAAAGAAAATGGAAGAACAGACCGGAGTAAGAGCAAGTGTATTCTTAATTACTAATGCAGATAAAGACATAACATTAAACAGAGTAAGGGATTTTAAAGCAAAAGCTGTTATTAATGGTCAGCCAAGATTGGTTGAAGGTGCTTATGGTGCATATAGTTCATTCATGGTAGATAGCGTAGAAAATGTTAAAGACATTTCTGTTATGAGTGAGGTAAATAGGAAAAAAATAATAAGGCTTTTAGAAAATAACGGTGGAAGAATATTAAATGAAGATTTAATAGATGACACTGAACAAAACTACTTAAGATATAGATTCACGACAAATGGAAGAGATAAAAGCGTTTCAAGAGAGTACTTACAAGATATGATTGGTAGAGTTGTAAGAGACCCAATTGTTGCTAAGCAACCATTAAAATTCCTATCATACTTCGAAAAAAATGGAATTGGAATTGATGTTCTTTTAGCAAGCCAAGTAGCAGGACTATCACAACTTGCAGAATACTATAAAACAAAGTATATTTTTGCACCTGGTAAAACAATTAGTTTTAATATAGATGATATTGATAATTTTATATACGACCAGCCAACACAAGTATCATCAGAAAAAGAAGAAGAAAAATAAAGACTATATTTAAAAGTATTTTTAAATATAGTCTTTTTAATATATTTTATAAAAGAGTTTTCAAATTTCTTGCCATTTGTACACCACTTGCTGATGCCATTATAAGTCCTCTTGTTAATCCGCCGCCATCACCAATTGAGTACAAACCTTCAATAGTTGTTTCGAAGTTATTATCTATTATGATTTCATTTGAATAGAATTTAATTTCAGCAGCATATAAAAGATTATCTGGATGAGCAAATCCAGGAATTACTTTATCCATTGCCTTAATAAATTCAAGAATATCTGTCATTGTTCTATATCCAATTGCATAAGTAATATCTCCAGCAACAGCTGTTTTTAAAGTTGGAACGACAGAGTTTGATTCTAATTCTTGTTGCCAAGTACGTTTTCCTTTTAAAATGTCTCCAAGTCTTTGTACTAAAACATTTCCTTTACCAAGCTGATTTGCATTTTCAGCAATATTTATACCATATTTAATAGGCTCCTTGAATGGATCATTAAAATGGTGAGAAACAAGAATAGCAAAGTTTGTGTTTGTTGATTTCTTGTTTTTATATGCATGACCATTAACTAAAGTAAGGTCGTTATCATAAACTTCGTTTGTAACAAAACCACTTGGGTTTTGACAGAATGTTCTAACTTTATCTTTATATGGTGGAAGATATCCTACGAATTTACCCTCATATAAATATTTATTAACATCAGCCATTACAGAATCTGGTACTTCATATCTAACTCCAACATCTACAATACCAGCTCTATTTCCAATGTCATGCTTTGTGCACATTTCAGACAACCAATTAGCACCTTTTCTACCAATTCCAAGAACTACTCTATTGCTATAAACTTCTCTTGGTTCTTCTTTAGCTTCAGCATCTTGGATAATTACACCTTTAGCTTTTTTGTCTTCAACAATCAAGTCTAAAACGTTAGTGTTAAACATAATCTCAATACCATTTTCTAACAAATGATCTTGAATTTTCTTATATAGTTCATGACTCTTTTCTGTTCCTAAATGTCTTATTGGACAATTTGCAAGAGTAATGTTATTTTCTTTTGCTCTAGTAGCAATTTTATTTATTTCATCTAAGTGGTCTAATCCTTCAACTTTAGGATCTGCTCCAAATTTTAAATAGATATCGTCTGTGTAGAACATAAGCTCTTTTGTTTTTTCAACACCAAGATATGTATCTAATATTCCACCAACTTCAATAGTATCACTATCTTTATTTGGAAGAGTTAGCTTACCATCAGAAAATGCTCCTGCTCCTGAAAAACCACTTGTAATATTGCAGTATGGCTTACATTTCACACATTTACCAATTTTTTCTATTGGACACATTCTTTTATCTACAGGCTTGCCCTGTTCTATTAATAATATTTTCTTATCTTTTGCGATTCCAAGTTCAATTAATTCATAAGCAGTAAAAACCCCGCTAGGGCCTGCACCGACTATGATTAAATCGTAATTATTATTCAATAAAATCACCTCACGGGCTTTATTATACAACAGAACCCCTTAAAAGAAAAGGATTGTTTTTTCTTTTTTTATGTAGTATAATTAATGCATTATAATAATTAAAGAGCGCTTTTTTTAAGCGCTCTTTTTGTATCTAAAACTTAAAGAAATTGTAAATGATTGGTAATTGAGCTTTATTATACATAGAAATATAATAAAAGAGTATAGATATAATTGGGGATTATATATGGAAGAAAATGAAGAGAAAGTATTAAGTTCAATAGGGTCTAAGGATGAGATAACTGAGCCACATGTTAAACAGATTATCTCTGCTTTTGATGGAAAAAAATTTCTTGCAGAGGATATAAACAAATTTAAACAATTAGAAAAGACCTTTAGAGAAATATTACAATTAGATGATGGTGAAAATGTAATAAATAAGCTTACTGGTGATATTACAAAAATGATTACCAGTGGAGTTGCAATACAATTAAATAATGGAACAGTATCTATTGGACAAGTAGCAACAATTGTACTTAATATGTCAGCAGATAGATTAAAAGAAAGTATTGAGATAGAAGAGAATGCAAAAAAAGAAAGAGCAAACGCAGCTCAAGCAGAAGCGGATGCCATGACTAACAAAAAAACAACAGCCAATGAAATTAATGGCTTCGAGAGCAAAGAAGAATTTGATAAATTTAATGATGACTTAATTAATTTATTTGAAGCTTTGGGCGTAAAGTTAAGTGATGAAGATAAAAAAGAGATTAAAAGTGAACTGGACAATTTGTATGCAAGATCAAATGAACGTGATGAAAATGGTAATATAGTAGATGAAGGTGCTTATAAAGCAGCAGGTGCATTAAAATTGATGCAAGAAAATCCAACCAGAGAAAATTACCTTAAGGGATTTGATATACTCATTGAGTATTATGAAAATGAAATAAAAAATAATGAAATCGCATTAGATGAGGTACGAAAAGGTAAAAAAAGAGAGCTAACCCCTGAAGAATTTGAGCAAAGAATAAATTTATGCAAAAGAATGATAGCAAGATATAGAAAAGAAAAAGAAGCGTTACTTGCCCACGAAGAGTGTGAACCAGAGGAAGTAATTGGAAAAAGTGCGGAAGTAATACAAAAATTATTAAAAGTAAAAAAGGAACAAGCTGGTTTAGATAGCAAGAAAGATAAAGAAGCCTTTGCTATGTTAAGGACAAGAGGGACAAAAATAATTCAATCACAAGAAACAATTTTCATAGATATGAGAATTGAAGAATACCAATCAATACTGGAAAGAATTATTAAAAAGATGGAGGATGCTTCTGAAGAAGAAAAACCAAAGCTGAAGGATCAGTATAGGGCATTTTATGGCAAATTATGCATACAATTATCACAAAAAGAGAAGCTTGAAGGTTATTTGAGCGAAAAAGATAAAAGATATGAGCAAAAAGAGTTTAAAAGGAAAAAAACCTCAAAATTGGTAAATTTAGCAGAAAAAGAAGGAGACATAATATCAAGAACTGATATAGCTCTTAAACATGCAAGAAAAATAAATGATATGTACAATGATAAAAATGGAAGCATATCAACGAGTGAAAGACAAGCATACTTCTATGGAAAAAAAGTTCAGCTTTTAGCCGATAAAAATATTTCTCAAGTTGCGGTAGAATCATTAGTGGATCAATTTGAGAGAATTTCTAAAAAATTATTTGACTTAATAAGTAACAGTAGCAGCGAACAGGGAAAAATGATTATTTTTAGACAATATATAAAAGCCAAAACAGCTTTTAGTATACAATTGCAAAAATTAAACATAACCACAGAATACCGAAAAGAAATAATGAGCCAATTTACCATTTCTGAAGGAATTGTAGATCCAGAAGAACTACAACTTCTAACATGGAAATATTCTTTAGAAAAAGTAAAAGAAAATGGTGGAAGCACACAAAAGATAGAAGAAATGATGGGGAGACTAGAAAGAAATAAAGGTGTGTTTTCTGAAGCTATGAAACCAATTTTAGAAGATCCAGAAAAACGAGAAAGATATGCCGAAATATTAGAAGCGTTTAGGATGATTATTAAGCCTAATAATATCTCATATCAAGATTTAAAAGATGCATCAACAGAAAGTGAAGTTATGAAACTGTTTTCAGATGCTTTTGACAAGAATTTTGGTGCGAAAGAGCAGAATGATAGTAGTGTAAAAAAGCATTTTGAAGATATATTAAAAAATATATATGATAAAAATGGAAAAGATGGACTAATAACTCTCTTTGAGAACAGACCAACATTTAGAGATTATATTAATAGAGTAGATAAATCTATTAGAAAATTAAATATAGAAAAAGAAGTATATGAGAACTTAGGAGAAGAAGATAGAGTTGTCTTTGGAAGAGTAGCTGATGACGGAAAGACAATTGAAGGTGAATGGCCTGAATTTTTGACTGACAATAGCAAAATGTACCTAGAGGTGATGTTGGCATTGCGAAAACAATTATATTCGGAGGAAGAGATAACCCAGACTTTGCTTCAACTGGATCCTGAAGCAGTAAGAAATGCATATTTAATGTATGAACTGATTGAAAACAAAAAGTTGTTGGAAAACCCTCAAATTGGAGAAGAAGAAAAAGAAGCTTTAGAAGATAGAAATAAAGAAATAATAGAAATGAAATATCAACTGTATGTTCAAAAAATAAAGCAGCAAATGAAGCAGTACGGGAATATTTCTAGAAATTCAACAGATGGAGAGTATAAAAAATATTATGAACAACAGGAAAAAAAGAGTAAAGAATTATTGGCTATAGCTTCTAAGCAAAAAAAAGATTTTGATATAACTCAAGTACAAATAACTATGCCAGATGAAGAGGTTACTAATGAGTTATATTTAAAAGAAAGCCAACAATTTAGAAATAAGACATATAAAATAAAAGGTTTTTTAAATTCTACAACAGATCTTGAACATGATAGAAAAGTCTTAAGTAAGAAGTCACATCCAACCACACAAACGGCAAAATATATCCAGTATGTTAGAGAAATGCAAAGAAGAAACGAAGAAAAAAGCAAAAAAACAGCCGGAACAATTGATTCTCAAAAGGGTGCCTCTGTTGGTACAATAAAGTTATCTGATGTAGTAGGGAAAACACAAGGATTGCCTTTGGGAGAAATAAACAGAACAACTAAAGAGACAAATGGATTAAGAAGGCAAGAGATAGAGAAAAATGAAGAAGGAAAGACATCAGAAGCATCTATTGAAGATATGTCAGTATAGACATAAAAAATAAAATAATATGTTTAAAAAATGGAGAAAAAATGGAAGAACGTCAAGAAGAAATAAGAAACATAATAGAATCTGGTGCTGAAAACGAAATAAAAGAACCTCATGTTAGACAAATTATTTCTACTCTCGGTGGAAAAAAGATATCTAACGAGGACATGATTAAATTTAAAAGACTAGAGAATGTTTTTAGAGATATTTCAAAACTTGAAAATGGCGATAGTATTTTAAATAAGCTTACAGGCCAAATTAGAGAAATGATTATAAATGGAGCAAATCAACAAACAAATGAAGGAATTGTTTCAATAGGTCAAATTACCAATATGGCAATAGGAATGTCTGAAAAAGTATTTGAAGAAAGCCGTTCAAATGAAGAAGCGGCAAAACAGCAGCCAAGACAAACTGTAGGAGAATACGTTGAAGAAGCAAGAAATCGTAGAAATGCTAGTGAAAAAAATAATTACAGTAATTCAATCATGTCTCAAGAGGAACATAATAATTTTAAAAATGATTTTATCAGCTTTGTGAAAGGATTGGGGATAGATTTAAACAAAGAAGAAGAGAAAGGATTAGCTAATTCTGTAGATGACGTTAGAGAACTTGCAAGTGAAAGGAATGAAGATGGCTCTCATAAAAATGAGGATGCTGCTAATTTGTATGCACATATCAGTAAAGCAAAAGATTCGAAAGACACAAATGAGTGGATTTCAGTTTATAAAGAATGGATAAACTTCTTTGAAAATAGATGTAGACAAGTAAATCAACAAATTAAAGATCTTGAAGAAAAGATTAAAGTAGCAACTGAAGAAAACAAGGATATTTCAAATTTATTATCCGCTAAAGAGTTGCTAGAAAATAAATTAAGAGATTCTGAAAAAAGCGTTGAGTTTGGTAGAGCTTGTTTAGAAAAGCTATCATTAAATAAAGACTGTAACCCAGCACAATTATTTGGTATAGATGCAGAAAGTATTAGAGAATTTGTAGAGATTAATAGTCAATTAAAAACAAAAGAAGAATCATCAGGGAAAGATAGCGAATATAATGAACTAGTAGCTAGAAGAGAAGAGATACTAAAAGTTCAAAAAGTTAAAGAACTTGATGAGAAATGCTTAGACTTGGCTGACAAGATATTTGATATAGGAATAGAAATAAGTAGTACATCAGACCCAATTAAAAAAGCAAGGCTTATTGAAGAAAAAGATAACTTACTTAAAGATTATTATGTAAGTGCATCTAGATTAGAAAAATTGAAGGGATTACAAAAAAAACATTGGCATAGTGAGTCTAAAAAGAGTAGCACTAAACCAGTTGAAAAGACTTCTCCTGAAAACAAAAGTGAGGGAGAAAATATAATAGAGGTTACAAGAAGAATAAATAATGAATATATTCAAAGTGGTGGTAAGATATCATATTTTGATTCAGCCTTATCTGATATGAGAAGTAGTTTGGGCTTTTTAAATGCAAGTAGAGAAACGAAATATGCAGTAAATATTACAATGGCCAAATATAAAGATCAATTAAAAAGTCTGAGAGAAGAAATATTAAATCAAAGAGGCAGTAATGGTATGAATCCTCAAAAAGTTAGAGATGTATATGTTGAAACCTTTGAAAATATAAGGAATAAACTAGGTGAAGAATTAAAAGGTTTAAATATATCTGAAGAGCAAAGAACAACAATAAAGGAGCTTTTTGTTGGACAAGCTTATGCTTCGGGATATGTAGGATATAGAAAGTATATTTTAAATAAAACAGCAGAAAGATTAAGAAGTGAAGGAAAAGACACGAGTAGAATTGATAGTATGATTAATCGCTTGGAAAGAAGTGGCAGAGCTTTCGGTTTGATAAAAGGTTTTAATCAGCGAGGTGAATTAGATGATAACCAAATGGCAAATTTTGTAGAAGCATTTAAAAAAGTAATAACAGGTACTATATCAGGAAAGATGAAATCAATATCTTCGAAGGAGGAGATGAACCAACTTTTAAACGAAGTAATGAATGAAAAGCTTTCTGATGATTTAGAAGATAAAGAGACCATAAAGGAAACACTTCTAGAGTTAATGGGAAAAATATATGATTCTACAGGAAAAGATGGTGTAATTTCATTAACAGAAAATGCTACTATATCACAAGGGTATTTGAGAATGGCAGAGTTACGAACAAAAAATATGCTCGAAAAAAGAGAAATACTAGGTGATACCCCAGAGCCTGTAGAAATATCACTAATGGAGTCAAATCCTGATTCAGCAAATAAAAACTCAAATCGGTTGGCCTCCATTTGTGTACTCAAAACTAGAATCGTTACATTTGCTACTCTGCCTAAGAAAACAGGGAATTCCAGAAGACCAAATTGTAAACAGATTAAAAGAGTTGGGGAAAAATCAAGCAAGAGATGCATATGCTTTATTTGAATTAGTTGCTAATAAACAAAAAATAGATAAGGAAAGTACCGGAGAGAAAGAAAAAAGAGCTCTGATTAGTAGAAGTGATGATATTTTAGAGATGTTATTGCAGACTGATGTAAGATCAAATGAAAATAAGATAGCAAATATTCAAACCCTTGCTGCATCTTTAGATAAAGATGATCCTAACATAGAAACGTGTACAGAGAACGCTGATAAAGTTTTTAAAAACATGGTATTTGCTAAGGAATGTAAAAAGAATTTTGATATAGAGAAGGCTGATATACATATACCTGAAGAATATCAACACATGTTTGAAGCTTATAACAATGAAAATAGTCATATAATGGGGACACAAGAAGATAGTGAAAAAAAGGCAGATGGTGTGGCTGG
>Ga0247609_10005967_pt1 | contig 11838 bp, 5 predicted proteins | sample 172DNAGHGlowgp2_FD_193487 | JGI IMG/M metagenome (GOLD analysis project Ga0247609, IMG submission 193487) | Sheep rumen microbial communities from Palmerston North, Manawatu-Wanganui, New Zealand - 1728 DNA GHGlow gp2 | ecosystem: Host-associated > Mammals > Digestive system > Stomach > Rumen ... | reverse complement strand
TTATTATATGGCGTTTCCTTACAAGAAGCTGATCAGGGAAGGAAAGTACACTACTAAGGAGCTGGATGAAAAGGTGCGCCGAGTGCTGCGCCTTTTCTACCGCACCACCATGAAACGCAACAAGCCATTCGGATTCCTGTGTAGCGAGAGCCATTACGTGGCAGCGCTCAAGATAGCTCAGGAGGGTATTGTGCTGCTTAAAAATGAAAAGGTGAAAGAATTAAAAGGTGAAACGCTGCTGCCTATCGACACCAAGAATGTGAAGAAGATTCTGGTGGTTGGCGAGAATGCTATCAAGATGATGACAGTGGGTGGTGGTTCTTCATCACTTAAGGTTCAGAAGGAAATCCTGCCGCTGGATGGTATCAAGGCGCGCTTTGCTGGGGCTGATGTTGATTATGCCCGTGGCTATGTGGGCGATACAGTGCAGAGTTACAATGGTGTTACCGTTGGCCGCTCGCTCTATGAGACTCGCAGTAAGGAGGAACTTACAGCTGAGGCTGTGGAGAAAGCAAGCCAGGCTGATGTGGTAATCTTCGTGGGTGGACTGAACAAGAGTGACTATCAAGACTGCGAAGGTCACGATCGCAAGAGCTACGACCTGCCTTATGCACAGAACGAGGTTATTGAGGCAATCCTCAAGGTGAATCCACGTCTGGTTTATGTTAACATATCAGGTAATGGTGCTGCGCTGCCTTGGATTAAGAATGTTCCTGCTATTGTTCAGGCTTGGTTCATTGGTTCGGAGGCTGGCGAAGCTATCGCATCGGTGTTGGCTGGCGATGTGAACCCATCGGGCAAACTGCCATTCACCTGGTATGCATCGCTCGACCAGTGTGGTGCACACGCCACCAAGAGCTATCCTGGCACTTGGCGTGAGGATTACAAGATTATCGACGAGGAATATAAGGAGGGTATCTACGTGGGCTATCGCTGGACCGACAGTCGAAAGATTAAGCCTCTCTTCGCATTCGGCCACGGTCTGAGCTACACCACCTTCCAGGTGGGCAAAGCAACTGCCAACACCCAAGAGCTGATACCCACCACCCAACTCACCATCACAGTTCCCGTAACTAATACCGGCAATCGTGCCGGTAGCGAGACTGTGCAGCTCTACATCTCAGCCAAGGGTAGTAAGATAGACCGCCCAGTGAAGGAGCTCAAGGCATTCCGTAAGGTATATCTGCAGCCAGGCGAGACTCGTAATGTAGAGTTTACCATCGGTGCCGACGCACTGAGCTATTACGACGAGGCAACCAGTGCTTGGCGCACAGATGCTGGCAAGTACGAGGCACTAATCGGAACCGCCTCTAATCAGCTACCTGTAAAATATGCATTTACGCTTAAATAAAATTTGGTTTCATACTCATACAAATAATTGTTTTAGGTACATACATAGTTGATATTAGTTAGTAATTAGTAGTTCGAATAACCGATTTTTTACCATCGATTACACAAAAAAATGGAGCTAGCAGTGATGCCAGCTCCGTTTTGTTTCTATCAACCTTCGAGTCCTATCTCCTTGACTTGCTGTTCGAACTCGTCGCGATTGCCTGCGGCCTTATTCTTCACACGGTTGCGATAGGCGTAGATGGAGTTGGGCGAGTAGCGCAGGAACTCGGCAATACGCGAACTCTCGTCGATGCCCAGACGGATAAGAGCAAAGATGCGCAGGTCGGTATTCAATCGGTTGTCGCCTGTGGGCAGTATCTGCTCGCCTGGGCGCAGCAGTGCGTTGAAGTCGCGTATGAATGTGGGGAACAATCGCAGGAACACGTCGTCGAAATTATCAAAGAGTTCCTTCAGTTCGTCCTCCTTCAGCTGGTCGCTGCTGGTCATACGCATCAGGTCAGTCTGCTGGCCGGCCTTAAGCTTGCGGTTAATCTTTATGCGGTAGTTGTCCAACTTGTCGATATACTCAGAGCAGATGCTGAGGAACTTGCCGATATACACATCTTTCACGCGGTTAGAATCATTAAGGTGCATGTTGGCTTCCGACAGTTCGTTGTTGCGGTCGGATAGTTGGGCGTTGAGCTGCGCCAGCTCGTCGTTGGCAGCCTTCAGCTCGTTGCGTGCCACAGCCAGTTGGCGTCGTTTCTGCTGCACGTAGAATAGCAGTATGAGCAGTCCTATCATCAGCAGACTGATAGCTGCTATCGTCCATCGCAGGTTGGTATTGGCCTGATTCAGGTTGCTCTTATATTGATCGTTTATGCGGGTTAGGATAGGGGAAACCAGCCACGAGCGCATGTGGGTACTGAACTGAGATATACAGTTCCACGAGAAGTCCATATATTTGTACGCGCGATCCAGATTGCCCTCTTCCTCCATTATCGAGTTGGCCAGGCTCCACAGGGCTCCCTGGTCCATTATCGACAGTCGGATATCAGTGATGGCCGACTGTATCAGCCAGTACTGCTGCTGTTCCACATTGCCCATCTTGCGGAATATCTCTGAACGGAAAAACGACATAAAGGCATACTGACGTGTGCTGGGCTTAAGCAACGCAAGCCACTTGTCGCTGTAGGCTAATGCACTGTCTAGCTGGTTCTGATTGTTGAGCATCATCGACTTCATACCGATGTAGTCGGCCGATTCTGGTGGCAACAGTTGGAAAAGGGAGTCGCGAATCGCGTCGGCCTTCTTGAAGAACTGGCTGCTCAGGCGTTTCTCGTGCGAGTAGAATCCCATCTCACCATACAGATGTTCCCTGCCCGACAGGTAGGTAATCATCATCTCTGGAGTAAATTCGCTCAGGTCTAATGCACTGAAGTGGTGTTCGGCCTCAGGATAGAATCCTGTATCGGCCAGCTGATAGGCCAGCGATAGTTGGCACTGGGTCTTAAGGTCCTTGCGCCCCATGCGGTCGGCACAGTCCATACACACCTGAAGATAGTGTATGGCCGAATCGTTTACAAATGTGGAGTATTCGCGATACAGGCTGTAAGCAAACTGGTACTTCTCCTGCTCGCTGGCGGCCGTCTCGAATTGTCGCGACAGCGTGAGTATCACATCGGTTTTCTGCTTCTGATAGTAGGTCGATGAATCGATGGCAGCATCAAGCTTACGGTAGAGCGATGCAAGATTAACCTTGCCAGCAAGGCACCCAGAACTGCAGATGGCTATAATTGTTATTAGAAATAATAGTCTTTTCATTTTGTCTTGGAGTTGTTATTGCCGCAAAGTTACTCATTTTTGTTGAAACACACAAATAAAACTCCAAAATAATCACTGAGTACCCCCTTACTTCTTTCTCAAAAACATGAAATAGATGCCAAATACGTCTATATTGCTATGGAATGTGCCAAAATTAAATATCGCTGATTATCAGGTGTTTAGCTAAAGTGTGTGCTCTACATTTATCTATATAACCTCCTAGATGGTCTATATCGGCTAAGATTTTTGGCATAATTTTGCAACCGAAATCGAATAACTCGAAAATCTTAAAGTAACTAACGAATTAATTATGGTACAAAAAGAAGAAAGAAGAATTCTGAAGACCGGCAAACTAAGCTGGCTATTAATTCTGATGCTGCTGACCACTCTGCCTGCCTTTGCACAAGTGCAGAAGATAGAGGGCTCAGTAATTGACTCGCAGGGCGAACCTGTGATTGGTGCTTCTGTAATTGAGATTGGTACATCGAATGGTGTGGCTACCGATCTCGACGGACGATTCTCTCTCAACGTCAAAGCAGGTTCGCTCCTGCGCGTATCGTTTATCGGCTATCAGACTGCTGAGGTAAAGGCCAAGAATGGTATGAAGGTAACACTGGCCGACGACAGCAATCTGCTTGAGGAGGTTGTGGCCATCGGTTACGGTTCGGTAAAGCGTAAGGACGTCACCACAGCAGTAAGCAGTGTGTCAACCAAGGACCTTGAAAACCGTCCTATCGTATCGGCCGCTCAGGGCATGCAGGGTAAGGCTGCCGGACTGCAGATTATGCAGGCTAGCGGTCAGCCAGGTAATGCGCCTACCGTACGTGTGCGCGGTACTACTTCATTGAATGGTAGTAACAACCCTCTGTATGTGGTAGATGGTGTGCCCTTCGAGGATATCGACTTCCTTGCTGCTGATGATATCGAAGACATCCAGATTCTTAAGGATGCATCGAGTGCAGCCATCTATGGTAGCCGTGCTGCCAATGGTGTAATCATCATCGGTACCAAGCAGGGTAAGCAGGGGGTGGCTAAGGTTAGTCTGAACGCTCACTACTCTTTCTCGCAGGTAAACCACACTCCAAAGGTGCTCAACGCATGGGAATATAAGGAACTGATGGACGAGATAGGATTGGTAAAGCTGCCCGACGGACTGGAGGATCAGACCGACTGGAAGAAAGAAACATTCCGTACAGGTGCTGTACAGAACTATCAGTTGCAGATTACCAATGGTACCGACCGTCTGCGCTACTATCTCTCTGGCGGTTACACACGCGAGAACGGTGTAATCAAGGAGACCGACTTCGAACGCTATAATTTCCGTGCTGCCGTAGAGAACGACCTGCGCAAGTGGCTCCGTCTGAACGCTAGCGTGGCTTACTCAGACTACACATATCGTGGCAGTATCATATCAGGCAATGGTGCCAACCGTGGTGGTGTGCTGATGTCAGTTATCAACACCCCGACATACGCTCCTATCTGGGATCCTGAGAATCCTGGACAGTACAACGACAACTTCTATGGCGTAAACATCACCAGCCCGCTGAATAACATCGCTCGTACCAAGGACAATCGCTCTAACTACAACAAGTTGATTGCCACAGGTAAGGCTACTGTATACTTCATGCCTGAGCTCACATTCTCATCTAGTCTGTCGATGGAGCGAACACAGGGTACAACAATGAACTTCCTCGATCCTTTCGAGACTCTCTACGGACGTAACACCAACGGTACTGGTTACGATGCACGCAGCATCCGCACCACACTCACCTTTGATAATATCCTGAACTTCAAGAAGAATATCGGTGCCCACGGTTTCGATGTGATGCTGGGTTCTTCAAGTACAAGCGACAAGAGCTCGAACAACTGGATTAACGGTTCGAACTACGCTAATGCCGACATCAAGACACTTAACAGTGCCAACAAGATTTCGTGGACAGGCACAGGTTCATGGGCAGGTCACTGGGCCATGCAGTCGTTCTTTGCACGTCTGTCATACAATCTCAACGATACTTATCTCTTCACCGCCAATATGCGTGCCGATGGTTCATCTAAGCTGGCACCTGGCCATCGCTGGGGCTACTTCCCTTCGTTCTCAGCAGCATGGCGCGTTACTCAAGAGAAGTTTATGAAGAACATCTCCTGGATTGACGACCTGAAGATTCGTGGCGGTTGGGGTCAGACAGGTAACCAGAGCGGACTTGGCAACAATAGTTATCTGGCCTCATACAACATCAACCGCATTCAGTGGTTTGGCGAAGGCAATGATGAGAATGCTACACCAACCCGCAGTCAGAGTTCACTCTCTAATCCAGAGCTTACTTGGGAGACAACCACACAGACCGACCTTGGTATCGACATCACAGTACTGAAGAATCGCCTGACTCTGTATGCCGACTACTATTACAAGAAGACCAGCGATATGCTGATGTGGATTACATTGCCCACAGGTTCGGCAGCTGCCAACTCTCTGCCATACAATGGTGGCGAGATCGTGAACAAGGGTTTTGAATTCACACTCAGTTCAAAGAACATCGTAGGCAAGAACTTTAACTGGAACACCGACTTCAATATCTCATTCAACCGCAACGAGTTGAAGAGTCTTAAACTTACTCAGATTTACTATGCTGCCACCACCACCGACTTTATCAAGGAGGCTGTGGTACGCAACACTCCAGGTCGCCCACTTGGTAGCTTCTGGGGATATATCAGCGATGGCGTAGATCCTGAAACTGGCGAACTGATGTATCGCGATGTTAACGAAGATGGTATGATTTCTGCCTCTGACCGTACATACATTGGCGACCCGAATCCCGACTTTACTTTCGGACTGACTAACACGTTCTCATATAAAGGTTTGAACCTGAGCGTACTTATCCAGGGCAGCTATGGCAACGATGTATACAACGTGGGTCGTATGGAGACTGAGGGTATGTATGATGGTAAGAACCAGACCACACGTGTGCTTGAGCGCTGGCGTGTGCCCGGACAGATAACTGACGTGCCAAAGGCTGGTTTCGAGATGCACAACTCTAGCTACTTCCTTGAGGATGGCTCTTATATCCGTCTGAAGGACGTATCGCTCTCGTACGATTTCCCACGCCACATCATCAAGCGCATTGGTCTCAGCAAGTTGATGCCATATATGTCGGCAACCAACCTGCTCACTCTGACCAAGTACATGGGCATGGATCCAGAGGTAAACCAGAATGGTAACAGTGGTGCTGTTCAGGGCCTCGACTGGGGTACATATCCACTCTGCAAATCATTCTCAATCGGACTGAAAGTGGAGTTTTAATAATTGATAATTTATAATTGACAATTGATAATTATGAATAAAAAGATAAATAATATGGTGGTGGCAGGAGCATTCTCATTTCTCCTTCCTCTTTCCTCCTTCCTCGTATCATGTTCTTTGGACCAGGATCCTATCTCAGATCCTACCGAACTCACTGAGGGTGTGCTCACCGATACAGTAGCTGCTGTGCTTAAGGACAAGCAGGCTGCTGTTGACCAGCGCAAGAATCTATATGAACTGCTTCGCAATCGTCAGGAGCACTGGTCGCTCGACATGCTTCTTATCGCCGAAGCTCACTCTGATAACGCCTACGCTGGTACTACTGGTGCCGAAGTGGTGCCTTACGAGACTAACTCTATCGATGCTTCTAACTCTGTGCTGAGCCGCGACTGGAGCCGCTATCTGGCTGATATTGCACAGGCCAATGTGCTGATTAACGGACTGGATGAGCTGCGCGCCAAGAATCTGGTTAGCGATGCCGAGTGCCGCCAGTGGCAGGCCGAGGGTAAGATATTCCGTGCGCTGATTATGTTTGATATGGCTCGCCTGTGGGGTTCGTTCCCAGTAATCACAAGCATAGCTAAGACCATCACTAACGAGAATGTAGAAGATGTCTATCCTACCTATTATCCTCCAAAGATGACTCCTGAGGAGTGCTACCAGCAGGTAATCAAGGACCTTGAGGAGGCTGTGGTTGATGCTCCTGATTTCTCTAACTCAGATCGCACCCTGCTCACCAAGACTGTGGCTCAGGCCATGCTGGCTAAGGTTTATGCCGAGCGTCCTGTGCAGGATTATAATAAGGTGATAGAATATGCAGAGAAAGTGAAGTCTACAGCAGGTCTGGCACTTGAGCCCGACTATGCTACACTCTTCGGCTACGATGCTGATAAGAAGGACTGCGTGAAGCGCAATACAAGTGAGGGTATCCTTGAGATTCACTACACCACAGGTAATGGTAACTGGGAGACCTGGATGTACGGTCGTCAGCTTGATGACTACGAGTACTACTTTACCTGGGCCAAGTGGGTTACTCCATCGCGCGACCTGATTCGTGACTTCACTGAGGAAGGCGACAAGGTTCGTTTCAACGAGAGCGTAGTTTACTACGAGTGTACTTGGAGCAACTACTATCCTGCATCTCACTATCCATTCATGTACAAGTGTCGTTCGTCATATCAGAACCGCTACAAGCTGCGCCTGGCTGATATCCTGCTGATGCAGGCTGAGGCCTACGCTCATCAGGGCAATGCCCAACAGGCTGCTGCACTAGTTAATCAGATTCGCAGTCGCGTAGGTTTGAAGGATATCGATGCCTCTGGTGATATGGTCGAGAAGGTTCTGCACGAGCGCCGACTGGAGTTGGCATTCGAGGGTCAGCGTTGGTTCGACCTGTGCCGCAATGGTAAGGTCGAGAAGTATATGAACGCTGTATACGCTAAGGATTCTGGTCGTCTGGCCCAGAAGCGTACCTTCGATGAGAACTCTTATCTGTTGCCTCTGCCACAGACAGCTCTCGACGAGAACATTAATCTTGAACAAAATCCTGGTTATTAATTACAATTTACAAAAATGAAAACAATGTCAATAATAAGTATAGCAACCGCACTGTTGCTCTCTACAGCATCTTGCTCTAACAGTGCATCAATTGATGACAGCCCACGTCCAGCTGGTCAGGGCAGCGAAACTATTCCTACAGGCGATGTTGCCACCATCTATACCACCACAGGTAGTGGTGCCCAGTTGCTCAACATGAGCAAGGCTGAGGTGTTTACCGGCAACAATATGGCTCCATCAACCATCATCCTTGATCCTGCCCAGCAGTATCAGACTATGGATGGTTTTGGATTTGCCATCACATATTCTACATGTTACAACCTGCTCAAGATGTCGGCTGAGGATCGTGCTGCTTTCCTGAAGCAGACCTACTCTGAAACCGAAGGCTACGGTGTGAGCTATGCCCGCATCAGTATCGGTTGCAACGACTTCTCGTCGACTGAATACTCGCTGTGCGATGAGCCCGGACTTGATAACTTCCGTCTGTATAGCGATGAGACACAGTATGTTATCCCAGTACTTAAGGAAATTCTGGCAATCAATCCTAATGTAAAGATTATTGCTGCTCCATGGACTTGTCCTAAGTGGATGAAGGTTGCTGATATCGAAACCAAGAAAGCGTTTGATTCTTGGACAGACGGTCACCTGAATCCCGACTATCGCAAGGACTATGCCCAGTACTTCGTAAAGTTCATCGCTGCCATGAAGCAGCAGGGCATCAATATCTATGCTGTTTGTCCACAGAACGAGCCTCTGAACAAGGCCAACTGTGCTTCGCTCTACATGCCTTGGCAGGAAGAGGCTGCATTCGTAGCCGAACTCGCTTCTGCGTTCAAGAAGAATGGTATCGCAACCAAGATTTATCTTTTCGATCATAACTACAACTACGATAATGTCGAGGATCAGCAGGACTACCCAGTTAAGGTTTACAATGCTCTTGGCAACGAGTTCGAGGGCTCAGAACTTGTGGTTGGTTCGGCTTATCACGACTACGGTGGCAAGAACACAGAGCTCACCGATATCCACACTCAGGCACCCGACAAGGAGCTCATCTTCTCTGAGTCGAGTATCGGCACATGGAACGATGGTCGCAACCTGTCAAAGCGCCTGATTGAGGATATGAAGAATGTTACTCTGGGCACCGTTAACCAGTGGTGTAAGGCCGTGCTGGTTTGGAATCTGATGCTGGATATGAACATGGGACCAAATCTGGATGGAGGTTGTCAGACATGCTTTGGTGCTGTCGACATCTCGATGGATTACAAGACAATCACACGCAATTCTCATTACTTTGTAATTTCTCACATGGCCAGCGTGGTTCGTCCAGATGCCCAGCGCATAGGCGTACAGCAGCGTTCGCTCACCAAGAACGGTCTGGTTTACTCTGCTTTCCGTAATCCTGATGGCACTTACGCAGCAGTGGTTCTGAACAGTTCTGACGAGAATATCACAGCCGTTATCAGCGACGGACAGCGCCACTTCCGCACTGTTATACCTGCTCAGGCAGTAGTATCTTGCCGTTGGTAATTACTTAGTTAATAATTTAGAGATAAGAAATTAGAGTTATGAAAACTAAGATATATAGAATAGGTGGTCTGATATTATCAGCACTGTTCATGCTCACTTCGTGTATCGACGAAGATTATAAGAATATCGTGCAGCAGGGCGATCCGCTCATTGGTGTCAATGCCCTGGGTGATGCCCAGATGGGCGAGACCGTAAACTTCACGGTTAACTGCACAGATAAAACAGGCGAGCGCCTGTCTACACTCAAGGCCGAACTTTTGTTCACTGATGAGGCTGTGGATGCCACAACCATCCGCACCAAGGAGCCTGGCGACTACAGCGTAAGTCTCGACGTTCCATATCTTCAGTACATTCCTAATGGCGAGGCTAAGGTTCGTCTTACCTTGCAGAATGTCACAACATCTACTACTATCGTAGAGGTACCTCTCAATGTAGAGCGTCCTCACTTCAGTGACTTGCAGTTCATCGCTGCCGATAGCACTGTTTATCAGATGACAGAGGGCGATGACTATCTCTATACCGTCACCGTATCTACAGCCGAGAGTGCCTTCAAAGGCTACTTCATGACACGCGATGGCAAATACAGCTTTGGTAGCAATGGCAGCGAGATAGAGTTGGGACAGAAGGGTAACATCGACTTCGTTACCAATAATACTGGTGATGTTGTGGTAAGTTTCAACACCTGCGACTATACCTTTGGCCCTAACGAGGAAATCACAATCCTGCCTCTCAACTTCACCGAGGCTGAGAATGTCATCACTCGTCAGATGCAGCAGGGCCGTGAGTATACTATTGGTGGTATCGTGGCTGATGACTGGTTTATCGATCCCGACTTCTTCGAACTTAACGATGATGGCAACTACGTGTTCCGTGCTATCGATGGTACCTACACACTTACTGCTTATGGCAACTACAAGTTCGTGCAGGTTTATAGCGGCACAGCTAGCGAACCAGCTACACTGCAGGCCGATGGTAGTGGTGCTATCTGGGTTATCGGTGGAAATGGTATCAACAAACCATTCCTCAGCACCAAGAACAACAATGGATGGTGGACTGGCACGGAATGGGATCAGGCTACAGCTCAGATTAAGGAGAAGGTTTATCAGATTACCCTTACTGTCGGAAAGCAGCTTTCTGCCACCGATGTAAACTTTAAGTTCTTTGGACAGCCCAACTGGGGCACAGAGTTCAAGGGTGATGGCAGTGACTACTCTTTGGTTTGCAACAGCGATGTGTTTGGCGTGGGCGATGGCAATGGTCACGACAATGGTAACATCTATCTCAAGGATGGCGCTACACTTAACGATGGTGATACTTATATCTTTACTGTCGATCTTACTGGCGGCACAAAGAATGCTCCACTTACCGTCAAGAAAGGTGCGGGCGAGGGCGCACAGCTGGTAACCTTGGCCGACAAGGAGCCACAGGCTATGTCGATCAAGAAGGGCGCTACACTGCAGTTCGATGGTATCGTTGGCAGCGACTGGCATGTCGATCCTGACTTCCTGAAGGATAATGGTGATGGCACCTACACCTTCCTCTGTATTAGCGGCCAGTATGCCATCAAGGCTTTTGCCGACTATCAGTATGTTCAGGTCTATCCTGTAAACGACGAGGGCAAGCCTGCCACACTGCAGGCCGACGGCACCGGCTCAATCTGGGTGATTGGTAGCGACTGCGTAAACAAGCCTCTCCTCACATCGGCTAATAACAAGAGCTGGTGGACCGATCCAGATTGGGATCAGTGTATGGCTCCTATTGCCAAGGGTGTGTATCGCATCACTCTTACCGTAGGTCAGCAGCTTGCTGCAACAGGAGTTAACTTCAAGTTCTTCGGACAGCCTACATGGGGCATTGAGTTCAATGGTCAGGGTGGCGACTACCATCTCGACTCTGACAACGATTGGTTCCGTGTTAACGCTGCCGACAGCGACAATGGAAACATCTTCCTTAAGGATGGTGTAATCCTGACAGATGGTGAAACCTACGTGTTTACTATCGACCTGACCGCCGGCGTGGCAAATGGAGTTTTAACAGTTGAAAAGAAATAACTTTGGTTTATACATAACGTGATTGTATAAATTGAGATACATAGTTGATATTAGTTAGAATTGAATGGAGTCCGCAGTGATTGCGAGCTCCATTTTTTCTGATTATTCAAAAAAAATCGCCAATTTTCTTGGTGCTTTCGATAAAATACCTTACCTTTGTCAACGTATTCTAAAAACTAAAACGATATGAAGAGGAACGAGAAATTTGTAATTGCCATCAATCGTGAACTTGGTAGCGGTGGTCGCACT
>Ga0247609_10005965_pt1 | contig 11839 bp, 10 predicted proteins | sample 172DNAGHGlowgp2_FD_193487 | JGI IMG/M metagenome (GOLD analysis project Ga0247609, IMG submission 193487) | Sheep rumen microbial communities from Palmerston North, Manawatu-Wanganui, New Zealand - 1728 DNA GHGlow gp2 | ecosystem: Host-associated > Mammals > Digestive system > Stomach > Rumen ... | reverse complement strand
TTGGTGATTTCTGGCTTGAGGCCAAGGACGATACTGTCGAGATCCATTTGAAGACGGAAATCCCTATGGATCTGCAGACAAAGAACAAGATAATATCAGTCTCCTCTTCAGGAAAGAATTCTGCCGCAAAAGGCTTTATGGGCAGGATCCGCGAGATGATCACAAACGCAACTTTACCTGAAGATCCTGAGTCTAAAGCTATGTCAGATCAGGCATTGGGTCTTATGGCATTAGGCTGCCAGATGGGCACTTATTCCGGCAGCTACTCATGGTCCATGAGCACATATGTTGCATCCATTGATAAGGCTTATGACACTCAGACTGCTGCCAGAGATGCCAAGGACGAACTCGAGAAATCCATAGTTGCGAATCTTGCTGATGACATCATGGTCCACATCGTTAATTCAAATGTGGAGATCGCACTTTACAAGTCATTCGGCTGAATTTGTTCAGGAACAATAACGGGGGTGAACAAAAAGCACCCCCGTTTTATTTTGCCGGTTTCCGGATCGGTCTGTTAACAGGTCATTCCAAATCCGGTGCGCCGGATTCCTTTGCCCAGGATTTAGGAACATCATCTATCCTTACATCTGCTTTGGCGCAGATCTGGTATTTATCCTCATATACGATATCTCCCGGAGAATTCGTGTAGACAAGATAATACGGGTGATTGTATCTTTCGAGAAGCCAGAGCGCGGGACGGATCATCTTCATCATTTCATCCGTATTCTCCAGTTTGAACCAGCACACAACCGGTTCCTGACGCATACAGGGCTCAGGCCACGGAAGATTCTCTGCGAACCAGGAATCGATCTCTTTGAAGAGCGATGCATCCTCTTCATCCATGGTATCATTTCTTATCAGGTCCCAGCACATACTGAAGATGCCTTTGCCCGTCATTGTATTCCGGGCAAGTTCCTTGCCCTGTATCCTTACATATTTGAACTTGAGACGGTCCATAGCAATCCCTCTCCAAAACGGATCATATTTTTTTCAAGAGCGTCAGAATGTTCCTGCCATTCTTATACTCATATTTAACGTCATCCATTGTCTTCTTGGTGATAAAGATCCCGAGCCCTCCGATCTCCCTTTCCTCAGCAGAAAGTGTCACATCCGGTTCCTCATTTGCAAGCGGATCGTATTGTATGCCTGAATCCTCAAATACTATCTCTGCAACTCTGTCTTCGATCTTCATCTTAACAGTGGCATCACCACTTCCGCCCTTGTCCTTATAAGCGTAATGACAGATATTTACATATATCTCTTCAACTGCAACACCTATCTGTACCCGGGCTTTCATGGAACATTCTGCAGCTTCAAGTCTTTCTTCGATAAATCCCTGAACTTTATCAAGATTGTTAACGTCAGCCACAACTGTGATCTCATCATAAGATGCTGTATTGGAATTCATCGAATCACCTCCGTAATACTTTATTGTCAACATTGTCAGATAATAAAATCGGCGTAAGCTGTTCAACTTGAAAGAACAGCTTACCGCCGATAGCTAAAGCAATACCTGACAAAAAGATCGAAGACCCCGCGAAGGTCCTCACCTTAAACGTCCTGGATTCCAGTTCAACGCTCATATACGGGAGGCCCTCAGGGGAAGAGTTACTCAATCGTCAAAATATCAGAGAAACCTGTTACCTCGAAGATCTCCATGATCATCTCATTAACATTTGTAACCTTCATTCCGCCCTTCTTTGAAAGACTCTTATGAGTAGCAAGAAGAACACGGAGTCCGGCAGAAGAAATATACTCAAGCTTGCCAAGATCAAATTCGAGTTCATTAATACCGTCAAGAACAGGGCTGAGTGCAGCATCGAGTTCTACGGAAGTATTAGTATCAAGTCTTCCCTCCAAAGCGAAAACAGCCTTGCCGTTTGTAATCGTCTTGTTGATATTCAACATCGGAATACCTCCTTGTTTGTTAAGCACTTCAGGTGCAGTAATTTATATGATTCAGTATAACATAATAATTTTTGAACAATCAAAACAAAGTATAAACTTTCTATCTACTTCTTAATAAATATTCCGCAGATACAGGGAATTCAAAATAAGTATCAGGATAAGGTTCATCTTTCAGCGTGAAATGCCACCATTCACAGTCAATTGGAGCAAAACCGTTACGGAGCATGACATTCCTCAATATCATCCTGTTGCTGTACTGTTCTTCCGTGATCCCTTTGTAGTCAGGGTGTGACACTTCGCTGAACATATCAAAGGGGCTCCCCATATCCAGATCCTTACCGGTCTTCATATCCAGAAGCGTAAGATCTATGGTGCTTCCCCTGCTGTGTGATGACCTGGATGCGACATAACCTTTTGAGAACAACTCCTGCTTTACCAGATCAGGATAGAAATACTCTTTCATACGTATATCGGTATCTTCCAAGCCCCACATAACGAAATGCTTTACGGCACAGGCAGGTCTGTAACAATCGTAGACCTTCATCCTGTAGCCCCGGACATTAAGCTCATTGCTGACAGTCTTAAGCGCTCTTGCCGCCTCTTTTGTAATGACAGCACACGGCTGTTCATATCCGTCTATTCTTTCACCGATAAAATTGTAAGTGGAATAATATCTGATCTCCTGAATAACAGACGGAACATAGTCAGCAAGAAGGACAAATCCCGACGGATCCATAGTCACTTTACTTTTATAGTTTGTTTCCATAAGCATGCCACCTCAGTTGTCATGATACGGGCTTTTGCTGCGTGTGCCGGAGGTGTATCCGTCGCGGGCATGTATACGCTGTTTTTCCTCATACATCTGCTTATCTGCCCTTTCGAAAACATCATGATAAGAGTGATCTGTCCTGCGGTTAAAAACTGCACTTCCTACGGATATGGAGACTCTCTTCTCTATATCATCTGAAGACTCCCTCTCCTCTTCAAGGATCAGTCTCAGATTCTCAAGATGATCTTTAAGAGTTGCGTACTCGATACCGGAAGGGATTACAACGAATTCGTCTCCTCCGATCCTGAATACGGAACTCATCGGGAAAGCCGTGCAAATGATCTTTGCTGCCCGCTTCAGTGCGCTGTCTCCGGCCTGATGACCAAGATTATCGTTGATGAGCTTGAGATAGTTCAGATCACACATTAAGACGGCAAATTCAGCAGTTCCGGCTTTGATCTGTTCATCTATATATCCGGTCGTATCATCATATGCGGTCTTGTTCTTGACGCCTGTCATGGAATCAGCATATGCAAGATTCTTCAGGGCGATAAGATCGCTGTTCTGTTTTTTCAAAGTTTCCGCGGCCTTTTCGATACGGCGGCTCTGGGAAGCGACCAATGCCTTGTTGTCCTCTTCCCTGGAACGTATCTTATCTATGGCAAGTCTGAAAGCCCTGGACAGTTCGCCGACCTCATTAGGTTTCTCGGGCGGCAGGACAACATCATAATCTCCTCCGCTGATACGTGTCGCAGCATCAGTAAGTTTCCTCAAAGGATCAGTGATCCTAGTTGCCATGATCGCTGTCACGATGGCAAGTCCTATTGCAAGAGCTACTGATACGGAACTCATCAGGACAACAGCATTTTTCCTTTCACTGTAAATGCTGTCATATCCGTCGCAAAGAACAAACTTCATTCCGTTGCGGAGTGTCACAAATGCCATGACACGGTCAGAGTTTTTATAGTAGTATCGGATAAGCTCATTGCCGGTATTATTCTGATACATCAGTGCTTCATTCTCGATTATCATATCTTCATTGTCGTTATGGATTTCGTTATTAACGAGATCATCAATATGATAATGGGCACTGCCGTCAGGTTCCTTAAGATACATATAACCGGTCTCACGGTATCTTAAAGAATCGATCCAGTTCAGGAGCTTAGTGAAGCTTATATCTATTCCGATAATGGCAACAGGAGTACCGTCTATGAAGACCGGCTGGACATATGAGATAAGATAGTCTTCAACGCTTTGATCGTAATATGGTTTTGTCCATAATGCTTCTCTGTTCCTTATCGGTCCATAATACCAGAATTCGGCAACAGGATCTTCCTCTATCTCACTTTGGGTAAATGGTATTATCTTGAAATCACCATTCTCATCCCTGGTATAGTACACACCCTCATCACGATCGGTAACTCCGGTAATATCCAAAGTATAATGAATGTAGGCACCCTGAATGAATTCATTATCCTCTGTCATGAAACGGATAAGATCATCAGCATCCCTGACTATCATGTCACGCAGGTTCTCATCTTCAGTGATCGTATCAACATCAGGTATTTTATTCTGTGTCCATCTCGAAAGTGCCCCGACAGCATCTTCTATCCTTAGAAGCTCCGTATTAAGGTCATCTCCGCGTTCCTCACAGAACAGATTCATCTGAGCCGCCGCGCCCTTTGTAAGGATCTTATTTGAAAGCAGTGCACTGATAACCACCAGACTGGTAGCCAGCAATAAGATTCCTATGATTATCAGCAGCATCAGCCTGGTGCTGATAGATGAAAAGAAGGCTTTAGATTTCTTCATGATCCCAGATCCGGACTCAAATCATCAAATTATTCTATGAATTATTATAAAACAAATTATTCCTGTGAGGAATATGACAGTATATCAGTCTTTATATGCTTATAAGGAAAAGGGCTGTCCTGCATTTAAGAGACAGCCCGATCATACCGGTTTTATTTATCAATACTCGAAAAACATATCCTGGATCTTACCGGCATCCTTTGTCTTGGTAAGAGCAAGGCGGAGCAGTACAGCGGCCTTTTGAGGAGGCAGGTTGTCAGCGGCGATCGTACCTTCAACGAGAAGATTTGCGGGAATTATGATTCCGTCGCCGATCCTGGAACTGATAACAACAGGTATCTTAAGATCCTTGATAACCTCTATGTAGCCTTCACTGAACTCGCCTGCACCCGCGCCGGCAATGACTATTCCATCAGAATGTTCAGCTGCGTATTTTAAGATCTCAGGATCCATGTCAACGGAGAAATATACAACCGATACCTTAGGCAATGAACTGATCGAGGAAACGTCGAATTCTGTATCTGTTGTATGACGCTTAACGGATTGTTCGTAAAAATATACGGCTCCGTCTCTAACAACTCCGCAGGCTCCGGTCTCTCTTGCCGAGATCGCCATTACATCATATGTACTTGTCTTTGTAACAGTACGTGCGGAGAAGATCAGATCAGAGAATACCACCAGAACGCCTTTTCCTACCGCATCCCGGGACGCGGCGACACATACGGATTCATAAAGATTCATCGGACCGTCTGCAGAGATTGAAGTTGATGGTCTCATTGAACCCGTGATCACGACCGGCTTATCTGTCTTTACGGTAAGGTTGAGGAAATAAGCTGTCTCCTCCATTGTGTCCGTGCCGTGTGTGATGACGAAACCGTCTATCTCAGGGTCCTTGGAAAGTTCATTTATCTTGTTTGCAAGTTCGATCCAGACCGTATCCGTAATGTCGTCTGAATTAACGTTGCAGACCTGAACCGCCTCTATCTCGGCAACATCGGCAAGTTCCGGGATTGCGCCGATAAGATCTTCAGCAGTCAGTGTTCCCGGCTTATATCCTGCACTCTTACCTGCATCACCTACTCCGGCAATCGTTCCACCGGTTGCAAGGACAACAACTTTACCAAGCGTTTTCGGCTGCTCCGAAACAGTTGTCTCAGAAGGCGCCGTCGTTTCCGCAGCTGTTGTCTCAGATACAGTTGCGGAAGTCTCCGCTGCTGTTGTTTCGGTTGTTTTTTCAGTTTCCTTTGTGGTCTCTGCTGAACTTGTTTCAGCAGAGGATTCTACCGTAGCGACTGTTTCCTCCGGTTCTGAGGTCTTCGGATTAGTCTCTAATGTTATAAGTGAGCATCCCGAAAAGAATATGGATCCGGCGAGGACCAGAGTTACTAATGTCTTTTTCATTTCAACCTCCGTAAATATGGATACAATGAACTTAAGCGCATGATTTCTTAAAATACACTTTTATAAAACCATACAGATGTATCTATTATTTAACATGGATGTTAATTCAAAACAAACAAAACTGATAAAGATATAACTGACGGGAAGATCAGGATGCGGTCTTCTTTGAAGGGTTCTTCTTAATGAGTCTTTTGAACCGTTCGATCCAGTAAGTTGCTTCCTGCATCCTCAGGATAACAGCCATGGCAAAATAGACGACTACAGCTACTATGCCCTTAACGGCAATTATCGCAAGCTGGGAGAGCTTTCCGCCCTGGGCAGGGACGAATCTGTCCATTACAAATACGATAGCTGCCATGACTGCAACACTTAAAGCTGCCTTGAAGATAAATCCGATAATGCCGTGAGGTGCGAGTTCCCTGCGTCTGCAATAAGCAACAGCGAGCATTATCATCTGACAGATATTTGTGAATGAATATGCAAGGGAAAGCGACAGAGGACCTACTCCCATCGAGACCATGATCTGGCACGCAACGGGGTTTATCACAAGACCAAGGATGCCCGCTGCCAGAGGGAGTCTGGTCTGACCAATGGCATAAAAAGCCTGATTGAATACATGTATAACAGTTGCCGTAATGATCGCGCTGCAGAATCCCAAAAGGAATGTTGCTGCAGTCTGAGCATTGCGGTCCGTGTAAGAAGACGACCACTGGTATATGGCTTTAACAACGTCAAGATTCAGTACGGCTATAAAGGCAGCGGAAGGTATTGTCATGAACAGTGCACTCTTCATTGAACTCGAGATCAGGTCCGATGCTTTGGAATAATTCTTCGATTCATAATCACCGGCAAGTTCAGGTGTCATGACCGTAGTGATCGCAACCACAAATACGGAATAAGGTATCTGCCAGATAGTCGAAGCATTTCTGAAACCGTACACGCTGCCCTGGTCGAACATGAGCGCGAAATGATTCAGCACGACAACATTGATCTGCGTGATGGAGGCTGATATCAGAATAGGGACCGCGCGTCTGAAGAGCATCAGGAATTCCCTGTCGGCAGGCCTGAATACAAACCTGAACTGCTTCATCTGCTTAAAGCCCAAAGAATACTGGAAGATAAAATAGATTACTGAAGCGGCAAGTATTCCTCCGGTTGTCGTTACCAGTTTTGTAAGGGAGTTGCCGCCAAAGAAAAAGATTACGAGAAGGACCATGATATTGTAAAGAACCGGTCCAAATGAGGTAATGCCGAATCTTCTGTAGGAGTTTAGTATTCCGTTGCACAGCGCGGCGAGCATTATGAAAAATATCTGCGGGAACAGCATTTTCGAGGCCTGCGCGGCAAGAGACAATACCCGGGGATCGATCTCATTGCTCCTTAACGCATACAGGGCGTAGATCGGTTCGGAGAATATCGATCCCAGAGCACAGCACGTGAGCATGACAACGCAGACGACAGAGATAAAAATACTGACTGTCCTTATGCCCTGCTTCTCCTTGCCTACGGCAAGCTGAGCGCTCATGTAAGGGGCAACAGTGGAATAGATCGCACCGCCGACCAGGAGATTATAAAACAGGTCGGGGATCGTAAACGCAAGAGTAAAACCGTCGCGGAAAAGATCTTCGGAAAACCTCATCGATACGATGATGTCACGAAGAAGACCGGAACATTTGGTGATGATAAGACCTAATCCTACGATAAACGCGGATAATGCAAATCCCATCCTTTTTCTCTTGACGGGAGATGCAGGTGATGCATTGTTTTCGCCGCTGTTACCGGACACTTAGACCTTACCTTCCTTGATCAGTTTTACCGCAAGCTTCAAAGCCGCGAGCACTGTATTGCACCGTATGGTATCCCTGTCACCGTTAAAATTCAACCTGATACTTCCGGATAACACATCCGGACCTGAATCATTTCTTAAGCAATAGCCCATATAGACCGTTCCGACAGGTTTTCCCGGAAGATCGCCGGTGGGCCCGGCTATTCCGGTAACAGATATGGCAAGATCAACACCCAATAAAGAAAAAGCGCCTTCTGCCATAGCCCTGGCACATTCATCCGAAACCTCATTATAAAGATCGATGATCTCTGCAGGAACTCCAAGAACATTCTCTTTGATCCCGTTTGTATAGGAAACGACCGAACCCTTAAAAGCCTTTGAGGCACCGGGAACATCAACTACAGAAGACGATATCATGCCGCCGGTAAGGCTTTCCGCAAAACCGAAAGTCTTACCTTCAAAATATGATACTTCGATAAGCTCACTTGCCTTTATAAATATCTCTTCAGAAATATCAATCATTTTTCCTTGCCTTCATTTCAAGCCATTCAGTCTCAGTGATCAGTATCTTTCTCGGTTTACTTCCCTCGAAAGGACCGATGACCTTTTTCTTCTCAAGTTCATCAACAAGTCTTGCGGCTCTCGGATAACCTATTCCAAGCCTTCTCTGAAGAACGGATACACTTGCGCTGCCGTTCTCGATAACGGTCTGCACAGCCTGATCGAACAGGTCATCAGCGCCGTCATTATTGCCGCCGGAAGATCCTGCAGCAGCACCGCCGGCAGCCTGATCCCCTCCGGCTGTCACCCTGTCGATATCCTTGATGATGGACTCGTCGTACATAGAACCATATGTTTTCTTAAGATATTCAACAACAGATTCAACTTCGCTGTCTGACAGGAACGCACCCTGTCCTCTTATAGGCTGAGGGGCACTCATCGGAGCATAGAGCATGTCGCCCTTACCCAGGAGTTTCTCGGCACCGACGTGATCAAGGATAGTCTTTGAGTCAACACCTGAAGTAACCGCAAACGCTATTCTTGAACCGATATTCGCTTTGATAACACCGGTGATAACGTCAACCGAAGGTCTCTGTGTTGCGATAAGCAGGTGTATGCCTGCAGCTCTGGCAAGCGCGGCAAGTCTTGATATATATGTCTCTACTTCTTTTGACGCGACCATCATGAGTTCCGCAAGCTCGTCAATTACAAAAAGGACAAGCGGAAGGTGTTCCACTTCTGGATTATTCTTATACTTCTCGTTGAAGCTCCTGATATCCCTTACCTGGCCTTCCTCGAAAAGCTTATATCTTCTCTGCATCTCGATAACCGCCCAGTTAAGAGCACCGGCGGCCTTCTTTGGGTCGGTGATTACCGGCATGATGAGATGCGGTACTCCGTTATAGACAGAAAGCTCAACTACCTTGGGGTCAACAAGGATCATCCTGACTTCCTCAGGAGATGAATGAACAAGGATACTCGTAAGGATAGAGTTGATACATACCGATTTACCGGAACCCGTGGATCCGGCGATCATGAGATGAGGCATCTTAGCAAGATCGCAGTAGATAGGTCTGCCCGGAATATCCCTTCCAAGCGCAACCGTCAAAGGTGTAGCTGCCCTGAAATCCTTGGTCTCGACAAGTCCTCTTAACTGAACAGCCGTAGGAACGTCATTAGGGATCTCAATACCTATTGCCCGCTTACCCGGAATAGGTGCTTCGATCCTTATCGATACTGCCGCCATCGCAAGCATGATATCGTCCTGAAGCGCGGTAACTCTTGATACTTTTGTACCAGTTTCGAGCGTTAACTCAAATCTGGTGATCGAAGGACCGTGTGTGATGTTGACAACTTCTGCGCTGATGCCGAAGCTCTTAAGGGCCTCCTCAAGAGTATGAGCCTTTTCCTTGAGTTTTCTCTCAAGATCCGCATCTGTCTTTTGCTTTACATCAGGAGCAAGACATGAAGTCGGAGCTGGTTTATAGTTTCTTAATCTCTTTCTCTGATTACGTATCTCAGCCTCGTGTTTTTTGGTATCTTCAGCAAATTCAATGCCGGGTTCGGAACGGACCGGTGCTTCACCGGAAGAAGTCTTAAGTATCCTTCCTTCCGTTCTGCTGTATCCTTCCGTGTTGTCATTGCCTGCATTGATGGTAATTCCGCTGTTATCCGGAACAGGAGCTGCCGGAGGGTTATTAACCGGCACTTCAGGCTCCTCATCGCCTTCAGTGAGCTTGTCATACATAGACAGCTTTATCCTGGGTTCCCTGACAGAACGGTCAGGCTCGGAATAATCGTATCCGGAACCCTGTGCATCCTCAGGAACCTCATAAGGATCTTCAGTACCGCTGTATATATCAGTATCGTTTTCCTGATCATGATCATCTTTTTTAGCTGTACCGGAAAGATCGTAGAAATCATCTTTTTTATCCTTTTCGAGGAAAGAAAGCTTCTTCTTCTCCTTCTTAAGCTTTGCAGCCTGGGGAATATTAAGAGGATCCGTAACGTAGCCGAAGTCGGCTCCGGAAGTGGAGTCGCGGGATACATCGTATTCTTTCTCGTTATAAGCGATCCTGCCCGGATCCTGGGATACGGCATGTATCTGTCCGCCGGTCAGCTTATCGACATCAGTAAATCCTGAAGAACTGTCGATAGGCATGTTGGTCATAAAAGGACCCTGTTTTCCGGCATCAGGACTGCTCTGGACAAAACGCGACTGTCCCGCATTATTGCTGTTACCGCGGATCATACCATTCTCACCATAAGTAATGACAGTGGTTCCGGAAGGCCTTTGAACAGGTCTTTGCTGCCTGCTGCTCTCATAGCCGTTTCCTGAATAGATCTGATAATTCTGATCGTTATGTCTCTGGTTCTTATGTGATACCACGCTGTTATAGACTTTACCTGATGCGGTGCTTATGGCATGGGCCGTCTTCCTGGCTGTCGCTTTGAGTGAGACTCTGAAGACAAGAAGTATCTGCGTAAGCAGGAATACGATTATCGCCAGGATTCCGATAACTGTTCCGGTAACTTCATAAAGTGCAACTGCGATCGCACCTCCGATAATTCCTCCCTGAAGCACCGGTGCGGAATCTGCAGGATTGGTGATAAGCTCAGCTTCAGTTCCTGATTCCCACAGCAGCGTCAAAGCCTTCAGAGCTGACGATTTGCCATCGGGATCAACGCATAAACTGCCGAAGAACTCCATATCCATCGATACCAGTGCAAGAAGTGCAGAGACAGAGACAAGGAGCAGGATCACACTCCTGACTCTTATACCAGAAACGCCCTGTCTCTTCTCAAAGAAAACATCAAGTGCAACATAAAGGATATAGACCGGGATCGCATAAGCAGCAACGCCTATCAGGCCCAGGAAAAAACTCTTTACGGCAGCTCCCAGCATTCCCGTAAGTGCTGTGGGAAGATAGAAGATAAGAATTATCGCGATAGCAACAAAGAAAAGTACGATCCCTGCCGCCTCTTTGCGTGAAGTATCCCTGCTCAAATACCAAACCTCCTGGAAGCTTTATAAAGCAATACTAATGTCTTTGCATCATTTATCTCGCCGCGGTCAGCCATCCCGATTGCTTCAGCCAGCGGCATCTTTACCGTCGCGAGATATTCGTTGGGATCGGGTACTCCGCCCTTATATTCAAGACCGGTCCCGATATAAAGAGTAATTATCTCACTGCAGTAACCCGGTGTGGCAGCCACGGCGCCCATAAACTCGATATTGCGCGCCGTAAAGCCTGTCTCTTCGGTTATCTCACGCGAGACACAGTGGAATGGATCCTCATCCTTCTCAAGTTTTCCCGCAGGCGCCTCGAGCATGACCTTCTCGAAAGGACTTCTGAACTGCTTGACCAGATAACAATTGCCCTCATCATCGACCGGAAGGATGCATGCTCCGCCGGGGTGCTTTACGATCTCCCTTGTACTTGAATTTCCTTCGGGAGTCGTAATGTCTTTAATCTCCACATTGAATACCTTTCCCTCGAAAACGGTTTTCGATGAGATGGTCTTCTCGTAAAGCATATCGTCAGTACAGTTTATCTTACCCATTAAATGTCAATTCTTTCCTTCACTTATCTTTTTCCATTCCGCTACGGCAAGCTCATCACAGCGGTTATTGAATTCATTGTCCGAATGACCCTTTA
>Ga0247609_10005961_pt1 | contig 11844 bp, 7 predicted proteins | sample 172DNAGHGlowgp2_FD_193487 | JGI IMG/M metagenome (GOLD analysis project Ga0247609, IMG submission 193487) | Sheep rumen microbial communities from Palmerston North, Manawatu-Wanganui, New Zealand - 1728 DNA GHGlow gp2 | ecosystem: Host-associated > Mammals > Digestive system > Stomach > Rumen ... | reverse complement strand
AAAAGAAGGACGCATTGGTTTCTGTACCTTCCATCAATCAATGGACTATGAGGATTTTGTAGAAGGAATAAAGCCAAAGACAATAAACGAGCAAATAACCTACGTAATTGAACCGGGCATTTTCAAAACGATGTGCGAAAACGCCAAAAGCATCTTTACAGAAAAAAAATCCGACAAAATAGACTTCTCAAAAACCAGGGTGTTCAAAATGTCATTGGGCGAGAAAGGTAAAGATGACACTGAAATATTCGAGTATTGCATTGAAAATAATGTAGTCGGATTAGGCTGGGGTGGAGACAAAGATTTCAGCCAATGCAAAAAAAGAGAAGATTTCAAAGCCCTTGATGACACTTGGGGTGCCTTTGCGATGGAAGTATTCAAGCAATGGATGGAAATTGGCGACATTATCCTCATTTCAGACGGAACAAAATCGGTCAAAGCTATCGCTCGCGTTTTGGGAGAATATGAATTTCGTAAAGACACGCCTATCAACATGTGCCAATTCAGGAAAGTTGAATGGTTGTATACGGGCGACTTGATTCCAATTTCCAGACTCTATGACAAAAACCTTAGCCAACAAAGCATTTACGCTTTTTATTTCACACCTAGATACGGCAAACCCGATTACAACGGCACAATTAAAGTTGACGTCATCAATGACATTATTACAGGGAAAGTGGACGATGAAACCCCACAGAACTATGTCCTCATCATCGACGAAATCAACCGAGGTAATGTCTCAAAGATTTTTGGCGAATTGATAACACTGATTGAGGCAGATAAACGCATTGGTGGCGACCATCCAATCAAAGTGACACTACCCTACTCCAAAGAACTGTTTGGCGTCCCTTCCAATCTATACATCATTGGCACGATGAACACTACCGACCGTAGTGTTGGTAATATTGATTATGCCGTACGTCGTAGGTTTGCGTTTTCGACATTGGAATCAAAAATGGAAGTCATCGAAGAACATTATAAAAATGATGAAAATCTGAAATCCAAGGCACAGGTTTTGTTTAATTCGGTAAAGTCATTCCTCGAAAAACACAAGTACGAAATGGACATTGCGGACTTGATGGTAGGCCATAGTTATTTCTTGGCGAAAGATGAAGAAGGACTTGATTTGAAATGGAAATATGAGATTGTTCCATTGTTGCGTGAATATTTCAAAGATGGAATAATAAAACAAGATGTTAAAGCAGATATAACGATAGAGGATTTTTGTAATAACAAATGACGGTAACACCTCCTATAATAAAAGAGCATGACACTATTCCTGAATCTTATTGGGAGCAGTTGTCCGATATCTGTTTTGAAGGCAATCCACCAAAATTCATGGGAAAGCCAAAATACTTAGGTATTGACCAGTATTTCACAGCCTCATACTTTATAGGTGCTTCATGGCTTGTAAAAAACGAATTGGCAGTAATCGTCACCCCAAAGATGAAAAACATAGATTTTGTAACCATGTTCCTGAAGGCTTTGGAGGTCGACACCAAGAACGCATCGGATTATTTTGCCCAATGCTACGGTATTGAGTTTGACGAACCTACAATCGAAACCAATGAGCAACTCAACCAATTGACTCCGCTTTTAGTATTGCATTTCATATCATTACTTGAACGTCTTGTCAAACGAGGATTGAAAAAGGATTATATCATCCGAGAGGAAAACTTGAAAACAAAAGCTAAAGGAAGGCTTTTAGTTACCAATCATCTGCAAAAAAATGTTTTCCAACAGCGTTTTGACCGAGTGTTTTGCCAATATCAAGAATACACCGATGACATTCCCGAAAACCGATTGTTGAAAAAAGCTCTGCTCTTTGCTGACAGAATCATCAACAGTTACAAAAGCTTGAAGCCACAGTCATCATTTCCAGAAATACAATCCCGTTTGTATCGGCTGAAAAGCCTATTAGAAGGTATTCCCGACGAAATCGAACCCTATCAGGTGCAAATGCTTTCCACAAATAAGCTCTTCAAGGAATACAAAGATGCCATACGAGTTGCCAAAATGCTCTTGCGCCGATATGACTATTCAATAAGCAAGGCCAGCCAAGTGCAACACTCAACTCCGCCTTTTTGGATTGACATGTCGCGATTGTACGAAATGTGGGTGTTAAGTATTTTGCAAAAAAACAGTATAAACGAAATTTTGTTTCAAGAAAGAGGTTTCTATGGCCGCCAGATTGCCGATTTTGTCATTAGGGAAGAAAAAATGGTTCTTGATGCAAAATACAAACCTGATTATCAGAATATAGGTTTTGTTGATATAAATGACATTCGTGAAATAAGTGGCAATGCTCGTGACGAAAAATTGTTACCAGACATTTCTGAAGAGTATTCGCCACGGTGTGTGATCTTATACCCTGGCAATGAATGTGAATTGCTTTCTGAATCAAATAAACTGTTTTGTGAACAAGGAACAAAAATACCAAATTATCGTAATTTCTACAAAATCAGCATTAAACTTCCAATAACAAACCTTTAATCCATCCAACCTCATGAAAAAACTCCTAACCCTAACACTTTTAATGGCCTTAAGCATCGGTTCGGCTTGGGCCTGCACCAACCTCATCGTGGGCAAGAAAGCCAGTGCCGACGGCAGCGTGATGTGCACCTATAATTGCGACGGCTTCGGATTTTCCGGCTCGCTGTTCTACAGCCCTCCGGGACGACACGAGCCTGGCGAACTCATCCCCATCCACGGCTGGGGTCCCTCGCACGAAGGACAATTCGTGAAGCAGGTGGACTACACCTACAACGTCGTCGGACTGATGAACGAACGGCAGGTGACCATCGTGGAAACGACTTTCGACGGACGCCTGGAACTCGTCAACCACGAAGGCCTGCTCGACTATTTCACCTTGATGCGATTAGCCTTGCAACGCTCTGCCACCGCTCGCGAAGCCATCAAGTGCATGGCCGAACTCGTTGAGGAATACGGCTACAACAGCAGCGGCGAGACCATCACCATCTGCGACCCCAACGAGGCCTGGATCATGGAAATCATCGGCAAGGGCGAAGGCAACAAAGGTGCCGTTTGGGTGGCCCTGCGCATCCCTGACGACTGCATCTGCGCACATGCCAACCTGAGCCGCATCCGCCAGTTTCCACAAGAAGGCCAGCAGACAGCCCGTCTGCGGAAAAGCATCAGCAGCAAGAACCTGAAACACATCTTCCGCCCCGAAGTGGAATGCGTCTACGCCGCCGATGTCATCAGCTTCGCCAAGGAACGGGGCTTCTATTCGGGCAAGGACGAGGACTTCTCGTTCCGCGACGCCTACTGCCCCATCGACTTCGAGAACGTGCGCTATGCCGACGCCCGCGTGTGGAGCTTCTTCCGCCACCACTACAGCCAGGAGGAAATGGACAAATACCTACCTTATATTAATGGCGACTTCGAGCAATGCGACCACCTGCCGCTGTGGATCAAGCCCGACAAGCCGCTCTCGATGCGCGACTTGCAGGCCGACATGCGCGACCATTTCGAAGGCACGCCTTTGGACATGACCGCCGACATGACCGCAGGCCCTTGGGGAATGCCCATCCGCCCGCTGCCGATGCACTTCAAGGACAGCGACAGCATCCCGTACTTCCGCGAGCGCCCCATCGCCACGCAGCAAAGCGGCTTCACCATGACCTGCCAAATGCGCTCGTGGCTGCCCAACGACGTGGGCGGCGTCACCTGGTTCAACTGCGACGACGCCAACATGGTGGCCTACGTGCCGCTCTACTGCTGCATCACGCAGGTGCCCGACTGCTTCCGTCCCGAAAACAACCAACGCAACGAGTTCAGCGACCAGTCGGCCTTCTGGATGAACAACTGGGTGGCCAACATGGTCTATCCGCGCTATTCGATGATGATCGGCGACCTCCGCAAGGCGCAAAACGAATTAGAGGACTATTTTTTTGCCGACCAGGACAGTGTACTCCTCGCCATCGAAAAAATGATGCCGGTCGACCGCCAAAGCTACCTCAACCGCAAGAGCATCGCCTATGCCGAGCGCATGATGCAACGTTGGGATAAATTGGCCAAATATCTGATTGTGAGATACAACGACCAAGTGGTAAAGCGCGTCGACAAGGACGGTAATTTCCAGCGTTGGGGACACGACACGCCTGGCTACGACCAGCAATTTATCGATGCCATTGGCAAGTCGACGGGCGAGCGCTACAAGCTGAAAAAGGTGATTGAGCGAAGGGAACGATAGTAAAGACAACAAGTTATGGAAGTCATCCTTATTTATAGTGATTCTAAAAAACGACAAATACCCACAAATAGGGATTTCGGGATTTCCAAAATCGCCGTTATTTTGCATCAGATTTTTGTCATACTGTTATAGAAGAGAATTTTGAGTTAGTTTTTTAATGCGGGACAAGGTTTTGCCCCGCATTTTTTGTTTCCCGACAGCAACGGCTATCAAGCTGATGGTCATTGGTTTGCGGTGTTGTTGGAGGGAATCAGGTCGCTTTCGTCAATCAGGTTGTTCAGCAAGGCGTAGACGGTGAGGCCCGAAACCGACTTGATGCCAGTCTTTCGCGTGATGTTCTTCCGATGCGAGATGACAGTATGGATCGAAATGTTCATCCGTTCCGCTATCTCCTTGTTCATCAATCCTTTGGCGACGGCCACCAGCACATCGAGCTCGCGTTTCGACAGTTCCACGTCGTCGCCGGCTCTCGAATTGTTGTCTTTTGAAATCTCGTTCAGCTTGTTGATGATTTTCTGCTTCGAGTCAGTAATTTCGATGGTTCCATGATAAGGTGTCAGCAGGGCATGGTCGAGACAGGCGGTTACCAATGCGACAAGGGTGAGATTGGGATATTCCTTACCGAGGTTGGAAAGGAAATCCTTGTTTTGGTAGCCAAGCATCAGTGGATTGATTACCAATATATTGGCTTCCGTTGAAAGGATTCTCTCGGAGATGATTTCGGGGGCATCGAGCCGCGAAACCACGTCGAATTGGGCCATGCTGTTGATGATTTCAGCCAGGCCTATCGCGACTATCTCGGAGGACTCACAAATGATGACTTTGTTTCTCATGGCCTATGTTTTTCGAGGGTTTCGACGGAGGGGATGAGTATGCGTTCCTCAATCAAGGCATGGCTGAAGAGGTCGTCGCTCAGCTCGATGATGTCGAGCGAAATCTCGATGCGTTCCTTGGGCAGGATGTCGCCAGGCAGATACTTGAGGAGGATGTTCATCATGTCGTCGAGGGGGTCCTGTATGTTGGTGTGGTTGTGCATGAATTCGTCGATCTTGTACGAATCGGCGCCTTGTCCGTTGATGAGGGCTTCGATGTAGGGGAACACCACTTCTTCCTCATAATACTGGATGTGACGCACCACCTCCTGCTTGTATTCGCCATAGAACTGGCTGAGCATCGGGCCGAACTTCCGCCCGCAGGCATCGATGATGTGTTGCAGATGCTCCTCGATGTGCGGGAAACGCTCTTCAAGATAATAGCGGTGAGAGGCCTTCAGGTACGACAGCAGTTCGTTCATGTCGACGCGTTGGAGCGCGTTTTCGTCAGGCTTGAAGGTACTGTCGCAATAGATGCCGCAAACCATGAGGAAAAGGTCGGCGCCGACGTGGTTCATCTGGCACACGTGCTCCACGCTGCGGTCGCCAAAGCCCAGCCCTATTCCGAAACGGGGCAAAAGTTGCAACAGCCGGCGGTCTTCGGTCATCAGCTCGGCGAATTTGGTGTCTTTCGAGAATACGTTTTTCTTTTCAGCCTTCATGTTCATAGGGATTTAGGGTTGCAAAAATAGGAAAATTTCCCGAAATCAACCTTTCAGTGCCCGCATGGCATTGAGCACCGCCAACACCGTGACCCCAACGTCGGCGAAGACGGCCATCCACATGGTGGCGACTCCAAACGCGGCAAGCGCCAACACGAGCACTTTCACTCCGATGGCCAACCAAACATTCTGCTTGGCGATGCGGAGGGTGCGCCTTGCAATGCGGATGGCAAGGGCAATCTTGGAGGGCTTGTCGTCCATGAGCACCACGTCGGCAGCCTCGATGGCGGCGTCGCTGCCCAATCCGCCCATCGCTATGCCCACATCGGCACGCGACAGCACGGGGGCATCGTTGATGCCGTCGCCAACGAAAGCGAGTTGGGCATCGGGTGAGCGTTTTGAATGGAGCAGTTGGTCGACATAAGCCACTTTGTCGGCAGGCAGCAGCCCGGCATGGTATTCGTCGATGCCCAACTGTTGTGCCACCTCCTTCCCCACCTCTTCGCGGTCGCCGGTGAGCATCACGGTGCGGCTCACGCCAATCGACTTCAGGTCGCGGATGGCCTCGGCGCTGTCGTCCCTCACTTTGTCCTTGATGACGATGTGGCCGGCATATTCCCCGTCGATGGCGACATGGACGATGGTGCCCACATGGCTGCAATCATGCCATTGCACCCCGATGGAATCCATCATTTTGGCATTGCCGACGCAAACCGTCATGCCTTCCACTTTGGCGCGAATGCCGTGTCCAGCAATCTCTTCCACGTCGCTCAGCTTGCAGCCGTCGGTGGCCTCGTCGGGGAAGGCGTCGCGAAGGGCGGCTCCAACGGGATGGGTGGAATAATGCTCGACGTGGGCGGCAAGATGCAGCAGATGCCGCTCGTCGCACTTCTCGGGATGCACGGCAGTGACGGCAAACTGGCCTTCGGTCAGCGTGCCCGTCTTGTCGAACACCACCGTGTCGACCTTCGACAGCACATCCATGTAGTTGGAGCCTTTCACGAGGATGCCTTTACGCGATGCGCCTCCGATGCCGCCAAAAAAAGTGAGTGGCACACTGATGACCAAGGCGCACGGGCACGAAACCACAAGGAACATCAAGGCACGATAGAGCCAAGTGGCAAATGACCCCATGAAGTCGCCCGAAAACAGTGGGGGCAGCAGGGCCAAAGCCAATGCTGCAAAGACCACGACGGGAGTATAAATACGGGCGAAACGCGTTATGAACGTTTCGTTTTTCGACTTGTGCTCAGCCGCATTCTCCACCAAATCAATGATTTTCGACACGGTGCTTTCGGCAAAAGCCTTGGTGGTGCGCACGCGGACAACGCCCGAAAGGTTGACGCAACCTGAAACGACCTCGTCGCCTTCGGCAACGTCGCGTGGCTGGCTTTCGCCCGTAAGGGCAACCGTGTTGAGCGCCGTGTTGCCTTCGATGACAACGCCGTCAAGAGGTACCTTCTCGCCAGGTTTCACCACGATGGTCTCCCCTACCAACACCTCTTCGGGACTCACGTCCTCCGTCACGCCGTTGCGATCCACATGGGCCACGTCGGGGCGGATGTCCATCAGGTACGCTATGCTCTCGCGGCTCTTGCCTTCAGCATAACCTTCGAAAAGCTCGCCGACCTGGAAAAACAACATGACGAACACAGCCTCGGGAAACTGCGTCTCAGCCCCAGGGAGGAAACCGATGCAAAGTGCGCCGATGGTGGCTATCGACATCAGGAAATGCTCGTTGAAAGGCTCGCCATGCGCCAAGCCATCGGCGGCCTCCTTCAACGTGTCGAAACCTATAAATAGGTATGGGACAAGGTAGACCAAAAGCAACTGCCACGTCGTCAAGTCGCAGGTTTTCTCAACCACAACCGCAGCTGCAAGAAGCAACGCTGCAACCAAGATCTTGACTATTTGGCTTTTCAGTCCTTCCTCGTGATGATGGTGATGTTCGCAATCACACACTTCGTGGCCATGATGACCATGGTCGCCGTGCTCGCAATGATCGTGATGATGTGCCATAATTATTTCTCCTTTCGCTTGCAAAGGTAGGCAAGATTTCGTTGCGCCCGACATCCTCATTTGTAACGAATCGCTTTGCCGAAATTACCCATTTATGGGGATTTGGACTGCAAGGACAAAATCGGACTTTTGCAGGCGAAATTAGAGTAAAAAGTGTTCGTTATGAAACTGAAAACAATAGCAAAATGCGCCGTTTTGGGTTTGGCGTTGAGTGCCATGCCGTTGCAGGCGCAAAACAAAGTCAACGATTCCACCAAGTTCTTCTCCCTGTCGCGCCTCACGGTAGGCGGCTACGGAGAAGCGGTCTACACGCGCAACTTCTACAGCGACAACATGTTCCGCTATTCCCATGCCGACCGTTACCGCGATGCCAAAGGCCATGGTCGCGTCGACCTGCCCCATGTGGTCATCAACCTTGGCTACGACTTCGGCAAAGGCTGGAGCATGGGCAGCGAAATCGAGTTTGAGCACGGCGGCAGCGAAGTGGCCGTTGAGGTGGAAGCCGAGGAAACCGGCGAGTTCGAGCACGAAATCGAACGCGGCGGCGAGGTAGCCTTGGAGCAGTTCTGGATCCAGAAGTCGTTTGGCAAGGGCTTCAACATCCGTGCGGGCCACATCATCGTGCCCGTCGGGCAGACCAACTTCGCGCATGAGCCTAACCGCTTCTTCACCTGCTACCGTCCCGAAGGCGAGTTCAACATGATGCCCTGCACCTGGCACGAAACGGGCATCAGCCTGTGGGGTCGTCTCGGCGACTGGCGCTACGAAGCCATGGTCATCCCCGCCTTGAACTCCAATATGTTCAACAACGCCAATTGGGTGAAAAACGGCTCCGCATCGGCCTACGAATTCCGCGTGGCCAACAAATTGGCGGGTGCCGCACGCATCGACAACTACTCGGTCAAGAACCTGCACATCGGCGTGAGCGGCTACGTCGGCAACACCTTTAATAATGACATCGTCACCACCGAGTTTACGGAGACGAGCCAGTACAAGGACGTGAAAGGCACCGTCGTCATCGGCACTGCCGAGTTCGACTACAAAGGCCACGGCCTCATCGTTCGCGGCAACTTCGACTACGGTTATTTGAGCGATGCCAACCTCATCTCGTCGTGGAACAAGAACCAAAACCACCAGAGCTTCTCGCCCTATCCGCGCACATTGGTCGGCGAGAAAGCCATCGCCTACGGTGGCGAGATCGGCTACGACATCTTCCACCCGATGAAGCTCAAAGGCGATCAGAAGCTCTACCTCTTTGGCCGCTACGACTACTACGACACTTACATCCCTACCGCCACCGCGCTGACCGACTACCAATGGACCGACCGTCACGTGATGACCCTCGGCGTGAACTACTATCCCATCAAGCAGGTCGTCGTCAAAGCCGAATATGCCAAGCGTTTCCTCAAGGAACAATACAACGACGAACCGATGTTTTCGCTCGGCGTGATGTATGCAGGGTTCTTTACGAAATAATGCGAGAAAACAAATCAACAAATTCAAAACACCAATAAAATGAAGAAACTATTCAAATCAGCAGCCCTTGTCGCTGCATCCATCATGTTGACAATGAGCGTCAGCTCATGCAACAAAAACAACCAAGATGCCTCCGAAGAGGCCAACAAGGAAACCAAAGAGGCCATTGTGAAGCAATACCTCAACCACACCATCTACCCGACTTACGCCAAGTTGGCCAGCGAGACCGACAAGCTCGTCGAGAACCTTGAAGCCTTGAAAGCCAACAAGACCCAAGCCAATGTGGACGCCGCCACCGTGACCTTCCTCGAAGCCCGCGCCTGGTGGGAGAAGAGCGAAGCCTTCCTGTTCGGCGCAGCCGGCGATTTCGGCATCGACCCGCACATCGACTCGTGGCCGCTCGACGAAGATGCCTTCAACAACCTGATGGCCAGCCCCAACATGATTGCCGCCCTTGCCAACGATGAAGACGGCATGGTGGCCGGCGAACAGCTCGGCAACGCCCTGCTCGGCTTCCACGGCATCGAGTACATCCTCTTCCGCGAAGGCCAACCCCGCAACGTCAACGACATCACCGACGACATGATTACCTACATCGTGGCCGTCAGCCGCGACCTGCGCAACCGCTGCGTGCAACTCGAAGTGAGCTGGAACGCCGATGCCCCGCAAGCACACAAGGACCTGATGGAAGAATTGGAGTTCAACACCACCGTCATCGGCAGCGACAACACTTACGGCCAAAACATGATGCAAGCGGGTCAAGCCGGTAGCACCTACACCACCTTCACCCATGCCCTTGAAGCCATCATCGACGGCTGCATTGACATCACCGACGAGGTGGGCACCTCCAAGATCGGAAAATGCCACAATGGTGAAGATATCAACTATGTGGAATCGCGCTACAGCCAAAAGTCAATCACCGACTTCTATGACAACATCACCAGTGTCCAAAACGCCTACATGGGCGGCATCGAAGGCGAACGGGACGAAGCCCTTTCCATCCACAACTACCTGAAGGACAACAACGCCGAACTCGACACCAAGGTCGTCAACGCCATCGACAACGCCTTGGCGAAGATCCAAGCCATGAAGGCTCCCTTCGTCACCTACTATTCCGACCCCAGCGCCGGCGAAGCCATCGAAGCTTGCGACGCGCTTTCCAAAGCATTGGCTGAAGTGAAGGCTGAGTTCGCAAAGATTGATAGGAAATAAACCAACTAACTCATAATCATCATGTTCAATCAAAAATCCATCAAAATGATGCTCGCAGGCGGCCTGTTGGCCTTTGCCATCACCTCCTGCAAGCAACCCGACCCCACGCCGACCGAGGTCAGCGAAGACACCTACGCCGGCGGCGAGTTGGGCACGACGTTCAACACGTCGAGCACGGCCTACGAAGACCCCACCCCTGCCGTCGAAAACGCAGGCTTGGGCACCGCCTTCAAGTATGGCGAGTACTTCTTCGAGCGCACCTACACGCAAAACAACCCGCCTTTCAACGGCCTCGGACCACTCTACATCCGTAGCAGCTGCATCGCCTGTCATCCCGGCTACGGCCACGGCATGCGCATGAACCGCTACCGCGCCGACGACTGGGGCAACGGCTACCTGCTCGTCTTCACCGACAAGAACGACACCTACCTGAGCAGCTACACCGGAATGCCGCAAACCAAGGCTGTGGCGCCCTTCAAGGCCCCCTTGGACGAGACCCAGATCCAGATCAACTGGCTGAGCTACACCGACGAATGGGGCAACCAATTCCCCGACGGCGAGCGTTACAACCTCACCTATCCCGAGGTCTACATCCCCGAAGAGGCCTTCTACGTGCCGCTCGAAGTGGGTGGCCAGCCCATTCCTTACAGCGACTTCGTGTGCCGCCTCGAATCGACCATCGGCATCTACGGCACTGGCCTAATCGACGCCATCCCCGACGACTCGCTGAAGGCACAGTACCAAAAGGAATACAACGATGGCTACATGCAAAACGGCCTCAACCCGGCCATGTGGGCTGGTGGCGACTGGGCTACGACAGGCTACTACGCCAACACCAACCACCCGAAGCGCTACACCTATGCCCTCACCCGTGGTCCGCTGCAAGACGCCCCTGGCGCCAACGCCATCTGGAACATCACCAACGTGACGCACCGCACCAAGACCGGTCACTACATGACCGCTGCCTACGCCACCAAGGCTTCGCAAGACCCCGACGTGCAGGCTGAGTTCTACAACTACTTCCCGCAGTACAACCTGACCGGCGATGTGGAGACCGACATCTACAACTACCTGATGATGGCCAACATCCCCGACGAGCTGAAAGAGCCTGAGATGAAGGACGAAGACTATGTCAACTTCATGGTGTGGCACCGTGGCTTGGCCGTGCCTGCCGCCCGCAACTTGGACGACCCCGATGTGCAACGCGGCAAGCAACTCTTCAGCGACCTCGGTTGCGCCTACTGCCACCGTCCGTCGTGGACGACCGGCGACGACATGTTCACCGACCCCGCTGGTTTCTTTGAGGACGGCGACGCCCGCCTGCCCCGCTATCCCAACCAGAAGATTTGGCCTTACAGCGACTATGTGCAACACAAGCTCCACATGG
>Ga0247609_10005956_pt1 | contig 11852 bp, 8 predicted proteins | sample 172DNAGHGlowgp2_FD_193487 | JGI IMG/M metagenome (GOLD analysis project Ga0247609, IMG submission 193487) | Sheep rumen microbial communities from Palmerston North, Manawatu-Wanganui, New Zealand - 1728 DNA GHGlow gp2 | ecosystem: Host-associated > Mammals > Digestive system > Stomach > Rumen ... | reverse complement strand
ATCATAAATTTCGGACAAATCTTTGTTTTCTTGAGCACGAAAATATTTACCACCAGTTTCTTCAGATATTTGTTTCATAGTGTTTTCATCAATTTCAACAGGAACCATTAATGTTCCTCCTTGTGTGGGAAATGGAGCAGAGCCATTGCGTCCAATGCCAATTGTGTATACTCTTACATTTTGTTTTTTTGCTATTTTTGCTGCAGTTAAAGGTGATACCTTTCCACAGTTGTTAACCCCATCTGTAAGAAGAATAATTACTTTAGATTTAGTTTTGCTTTCGCGTAATCGAAGGAGTGAATTCATAATACCATCTCCTATAGCAGTACCATCTTCAATAATTCCCCCTGATGTACCAGTGTGTGCCGCCATTTGTTCGTCTACAGCATCATATAATGAGACTAATATATTATGATCTGTCGTTAGTGGACATTGTGTAAAAGCTTCACCGGCAAATACCGTTAATCCAATATTGTCATTAGGTCGTTTGTTAATGAAGTCCTTTGCAATAGATTTTAATGCTCGGACACGATTTGGTTTAAAATCTTGAGTTAACATGCTTGTTGATATGTCAACCGATAACATTATATCAATACCTTCAATATCGTAATTGTCACTAGAATTAGACATCTGAGGTCGTGCCAATACTAAAACAATGCATGAGAAAAAAATAAGATGAAGTATAGAAGGCAAATAAATAAGTTTTATGCGCCATGATTTTCGTACATAATTGTATTTTGTCACATTGGGAATCGAAATACTAGGAAGACTTTTTTTAAACTTCAGTATATTCCATATAATATATGGAATGCATAACAACAATAATAATAGACAATATGGATATTTGAATTCCATTGATTGTTAATAATTTAGAATATAAATATATTGTAAAAGATAAACAACAACAATAACTAAAATAATAGAAGCAATAACAATAGAAGTATATAACCACCTTTTTGCTTTTTTACTTCGTATATCTTCAACAATTACTTCTTTTGGAGATTGTTCAACAACTTCTTCTTTTCGGGTGTTTTGAATATACGATATTGCGTTAATAAGGTTTTTGTCATTTTCCGACAAATCGGGTACTAGCTTTGCAAATTTCACTAAATCCGCTGTTAAAAACAATTTGTATAGCTCTTTTACGGCAGACTCATCATTAACTTTTTGAAGTTCTGAAATAATCTCATCTGTTGTCATTTCCATGGCGTTAAAACCATAACGCCCTTGCATGTATTTTCGTAAAATATCTGTTAATTGTGTGTAATACCCTTTAGCGTCATCAATTGCAACACCTTCTTTGTAATGTAATTTTTTTATTTCATTCAATGCTTTTTTATGAGGAGGTGTATAAGGTGTAAATTTAAAACGACGTATTATTGGCTGATTATCTTTAATTCTAATTATAATATATGTTATAACAAAACTGACAATAAAGGATAATATAGACAAAAGAATTGGGGTAATCCATTCATTGATATCAAATGCAGGCTCCATTGGAGGTTTGATGTCATAGAACTTTTCTATATGTATAGTATCGACATTAACGGTATTAACTTTTAGTGGAATCTGGTTTGTTTTAACTATTTTGTTATTAATTTTTATATTAAAAGGCGGTATTGAATAGTTTGCAGAATTAAAAGAAGTAATAAAATATTTTCTTATATGTGTGTGTTGAGAATCAGAAACAACAATGGAATCGTGTTGCGATAATACTTCAATACCTGGAATAATTGTTTTTAATGAATCATATGTGGGAAACTCAACTTTTGAATCATTTGGTACTTGAGCTCGTATTGTAATAATAGCTTGTTCACCTATTAATATATTGTTCTTGTTAATGTTTGAAGTGATGCTATTTTGTGCACTTACTTTCAATATGCTCACAAGAAAATATACAAAAAATATTATATGTAATTTTAAATAATACATAAAATTTTATTTATGCAATTAAATATATTATGTTCTTCGTTTGAAAAGAGCACTAATACCTTTAACATAATCTTCATCTGTACGTAAATGAGTGCAATCAACATTTGCCCTGGAAAATATATGATTCAATTGTGCCTGATGTTTTATCCACCATTCATGATGTGCCTTTCGTACAATTTTTGAGGATGTGTCTAAGAAAATAATATCATCAGACTCGCTATCATGCATTGTAATTATTCCTATATTCGGCAATTCCAACATTCGTTGGTCATAAATTTGAAGCGCTATAATATCATGTCGCCTATTTGCAATCTGAATTTCCTTACTAAAGTCTTTTGTATCAAAGAAATCGCTCAAAATAAATACCGTGCATCGTTTCTTTATAGCATTGGTCATAAACTCAATGGCATTCCCAATATTGGTTTTTCTGCTTGAAGGAGTTATACTTAATAATTCACGAATAATATATAATATGTGTTTGCGCCCTTTCTTGGGGGGGATAAATTTTTCAATTCTATTAGTAAAGAAAATAACACCAATTTTATCATTATTTTGTATCGCAGAAAAAGCTAGTGTTGCTGCTATTTCCGTAGCCATAGCTCTTTTGGTTTGTTGAATTGTTCCAAAATCCAAACTCCCAGATACATCAATCATTAAAATAACGGTTAATTCACGCTCTTCTTCATAAATCTTAATATGTGGTCGGTCAAAGCGTGCCGTAACATTCCAGTCTATATCTCGAATATCATCTCCATATTGGTATTCGCGAACCTCAGAAAAAGCCATTCCTCGCCCTTTGAATGCAGAATGATATTCACCCGCAAAAAGATTGTTTGACAATCCCTTAGCTTTTATTTCTATGCGTCTTACACGTTGTAATAATTCAGATGTTTCCAAAAGTATAGTTTATTATGGTACTTCAACTTTGTTAATTATTTTGCTAATAATTTCTTCTTGGCTAACATTAGATGCTTCAGCTTCATATGTTAGTCCAATTCTATGTCGAAGAACATCATGAGCAACCGCCCGTACATCTTCAGGTATAACATATCCACGATGTTTTAAAAATGCATATGCGCGAGAAGCCAATGCTAGATTAATGGATGCTCTAGGAGACCCTCCAAACGAAATCAATCCATCTAATTCTCTTAATCTATATTTTTGAGGATAACGGGTCGCAAACACAATGTCTGTAATATATTGTTCAATTTTCTCATCAATATAAATACAGTTTGTAATGGAACGTAATGATTCTATTTCATTTGTCGTAACAATTGGATGTACAATCTCATTCGAACCATTAATGTTCATTCTAATAATTTTCTTTTCTTCTTCAATATTTGGATAATCTATAACAACCTTCATCATAAAACGATCTACCTGGGCTTCTGGAAGAGGATATGTTCCTTCTTGTTCTATTGGATTTTGAGTTGCTAAAACAAGAAATGGTGAGGGTAGTTTATAGGTGGTTGTTGATAATGTGACTTGACGTTCTTGCATGGCCTCCAGTAATGCACTTTGAACCTTTGCTGGAGCACGGTTAATTTCATCAGCTAAAATAAAATTTGAGAATATTGGACCTTTTTTTGCTTCAAAGACTCCTTCTTTCTGATTATATATCATAGTACCAATTACATCAGCAGGTAATAAATCCGGAGTGAACTGAATGCGGCTAAACTCACAATCAATTAATGCTGAAAGAGTTTTTATGGCTTTTGTTTTGGCTAGTCCAGGTAATCCTTCTAATAAAATGTGCCCATCTGATAGCAAACCAATTAATAGAGATTCTATCAAGTGCTTCTGTCCAACAATATGTTGGTCCATTCCAGTTACCAAATCAATCAAAACATGACTATGACTTTCTATGCGTTCATTAAGTGCAGTAATATCTACCGTTTCTGACATATTAGTTTAATTTTTCTTTATTAATTATTTATATGCAAAATTACTTAATAAATTAATAAAATAAGTTATTTTAGGTCATATTTAAACCTAAAATAACTTTTTCAATTAACATTTAAGAGTATTTAACCTTATTTGACAAAAAATCATGTTAGATTAAGACAAATCTATTTTATCAGACAACGTCATCAGTGCGATATCATATTTTAATGGGTCGTCTGAATCCCATTTTTTAAAAATGTTAGTAAGTTCTTCGCAAGCTTTCCATGACGGACCTTTTATTTTTAACAAATTGTGAGTTAGTTTACACACATGAACATCCATTACAGCATATAAGTCGTTTTGTGGCCGAGTTTTCCATATACCTAAATCTGGCAACTCTTTTCTTGTCATCCACCTAACGTACATGCATATTCTTTTACATGCTGATTTATTCATTGTGCCAACTTTTGCAGGTGATAGCCATGAACAAATATCACTTATTACTTCTTTTGTTGTTTTATCGGCAAATATGTTTTCTAAGGTCAATTCATTATTAGGTTTTTTATATAATGATAGCACATTATATATATTGTTACATACGGCCTTGAATGATTTCGTGTTTAATGTTCGGTATACACAATTGTTTTTTGTGTGTTTATAACAATCAATATATCGACGCTCTAAAATAAAATTACTAGGCGACCATAACATTTCGTCAGATAACATTTTTAATGCTGTTGGAACAATAACTTTGCGAGAGCCCCATGATATCATAGCCACAAATAAAGCTCCCAACTCTATATCTAATTGAAATTGTGTGTGTTCTAATAATTTATATACCACACCACAAGGATCAATTACTTTAAATTTTTCAAAACTAAATTTGTGATAATAATAATGATCTAAAGTGTTTTTGTTTACCTTATATGTTGGCATTTTATTGCTAATAATTTTAATGTTATTTCTAATAAATCAATAATGATTCTAAAATATTATTAAAATGTAAATTACTTGAATCTTAAAAAGCAGGTTTGAAGATAATTATTTATTTGCTGACAGAATCTTGTGTGAAAATTATAAAATCTATTGAGTCTGATGCATTTTGTATAACTATAGAGTCATGGTCAACAATTATTTCATTTTTTATTCCTCGTTTTTTACGCCTGAATAAATCTCGCCATGATTCAAAATCGCGTTGGTATGTGGCACCAACACCTTGGGTATTTAAAGTTGATTTTGTAAAATAACGGTCATTTGTTAAATTATATGCTTTTAAATATGTGTTGCCAGTAGAACTTAATCTCCAACGAACATCGAAATCTCCAATAAAACTTGAGTTGTTAGTCATTGAATTATCTCTATATCCTATGTTGCCATTAATTAATAAGCGGTCATCTAGTAATTTCCCAGATAATGTTCCTTCAACATCAACATCTTCCCAGCCGTGTTCTCCTGTTGAAATTCCTGTCCCAAAATTCCACTTACTATTAGTCCCCACAGCATTACTTAACATTTGATTAATTTGTCCGCTTAATGTAGATGATATAAGTGAGTTAACTGCTTGTGTTGTATTTGTTTCGCCGTTAGAACGCGCATATTCATTAGTATAAAATCTTCCAAATCCTAATAAATATATAAGTTGCCTATTCATTTCCTCTTCTGTTGATATGTATGATTTAACTATTTGCCGCGTTTCATCACTAACATTTGGTAGATTTAGGTCAAATTTAAAATTCATATTTCCTAAATGACCTGTTATATCTAATATGCAAATTACTTTAACACGGTTGTTCTGAGTATATACTGCATTAGTTAAGTCAGAAAGTGGTACTGATTGTAAAGTGTGCCAACAAATTAAATGGATATCCGCATCAAAAGGATTACCATTGAATATAACATTAGAACCATTTTGTAGAATTAAGTCTCTAAAAATAATATCTTGAAGATATAATCTATATTTACCTTCTTGAATTTTATATGTTCCATTTAGTGAAAAACCTCCTTTGTTATGATAGTCTGCGTGTAAAACACCTGTACCATACGTGGTTATGAATCCATCTTCCACATTGTCCATTTTTAATTTTACAGGACAGTTGTGATTCATATGAATGTTCAGATTCATGTAAATATCTCCACGATAACTGTCTTTTATAATTAGACTATTTGGTTCATCTGTATAATTTTTGTTAAACCAATACTCTTGAGGATCAATGCCTGATAATAACAATATACTATCTGAAGGAGTAATCTCTCTAAATGTTATAAAAGAATTTGTAGTTATTGCATCTGGTGTTGATGCGTCATATGAAAACTCACTACCTTTTGTTGGATATATTTCTGCATTAATAATTAAAGGGTGTCCATCAGAGCCATTTAGACGAAAAGTTCCATCACCATATATTATACCTTTGAATTTATCACTATTAAAATTATTTTCTTCATATAATAAAATATTATCTAAGTTCATGTCGAAATCATATTTGAAATTTTTGAATTTCTCATGACTTACAACGCCATTTATTATGTTTGATGTTTTATTCTTGTCTGAAATATGAATGTTTTCAAAAACAAAAGAATTTGTAGTGATTAGAATAGGATCTTCAGGACATACACTATAAGTAACATTTGTAGCTCTTAAGGTGAGTTTGGCATCCGTGGTAGCTGTACCATATATATTTATGTTATTAAATGGACCTGTTATATATACATTACCATTAATAGAACCGTATATGTTTTTAAATGGCCTGAAAAGCATGCTATTTAAGAATGAAGCGTCTGTGTTTTCGCATGTAACTTTTAAATCTAATCTTGAGTCTTCAGAATATATATATCCATCAATCGATGTAATAGAATTTTGATTATCAGACTTCATAATGGTTGATTTAACAATGATTCCATCATGATTGTTATCCCAATTTGCTAATAATATAGCATGACCAAGATCGGAATTTTTATATGATAAATCATCCACATATAGATTTGCATTTACACGTGGAGAATGTAAAACATTGTAAATATAACAATTACCGTATACATAGCCTGTAATGTTGGGGGCTTTTGTATTAGTTAATTCTAGAACATTGTCGATGGTTGTGCCATTAATATCAACCATTATACTATCTGATGGATTGTCTGATAATATACCATTAATAATAACAGAACGGTCTTCGTTGAATGCCTTCAATTCATTTAATTCAACACGATTTTTGAATATATCAATATAATTTGCTTCAATTTTTAACTGCTGATCTAAAACTTTTATTTCAGACGGAGATAACGTAACATGAGCTATTTGATTATTTGTAAAATTTAGTGTTCCTGTTAGGTTTAAAACGCCTTTAACATTTTGTTCTTTATCTAATGACCAAATAATATGGCTATTTATAATTGAACCATCGCCATCAGCGTTAAGATCCAAATCGATCTCACGTGTAGTATTATATAGTTTGCATTTACCATCAATTATATATCGATTGTTATTCTTGTTGTAATTAAATATCAAATTATCTGCTTTATAATCAGAATAGGAGATTGATTTGGAAATTAAGGAATATGATGCAGTATGTTTTCTATTATCAACATTAGTAGAGATTAAAAGAGAGTCTTGAAAATCAAAAGGAATAATTAATAAATCGTGGAGTAGGGGAGAGTCTTTAAAAGCAACGTTTAAAGTAAAAACATCAGAATAATCATTTGTGTCTAATTCATTCAGTCCAAAGAAAGGAGTTATGACGTTTAATGACTTTAAAATGTTATTATAAAAATTATTATATGAAAAGTAACCCTGAATATTTCCCGAAATAATATTATTCTCCCAATTAATACTTTTGTAATTATCTTCAGTTTGAATTAAATCTATCATTAAGTTATTTAATTCATAGTTATATTTAGGACCATTAATACTTATATTTCTAATATTAATATTCCCGTTTAAATTTGAAAAATTAGTTCCGGATATATCAAAATCACCATTTAAATTATATGTATGATCGGATATATTATTATTAATTCTAAATTTAAAAATAGATGGCGAAAAATTGTTGAGCTCCAAATGAGCTTTTAACATATATTTGCCTGTAGACAATCCATCTAACACACCTTTAAATATACCATCTATTTTCTTATCATGAATCGATAAAAAACCAGAATATTGTTGTGGAGATATCTTACCATCTATTTTAATGTTATCATAATTGAGATTATCATATTCTATATGAGCAATATCCCCTTTTAACATACCCTCAATATGATTCGATGATTTCATGTACAAATCTACGAACATATCAAAAGAAGTATTGTTAATTGGTATCTGTGGAAGTATCTTGCTTAAATAAATATTTTCGCATGAAACGTTTGAAATTAGGTGGTTAAAATCGGTTAAATTACCATCAACTTTAATACTGCCTATTGGGCTTTCTATGTAGACATTACTTTTAATAATTTTACTTGAATAATCAAATTGACCATTACATCTAATTACATCAACCTTCTTAATAGTTTGAAAAAATGAGTTATTAATGTTAAAAACTGGTTTTAAATACTCTAATGAAGTGGCAGAAATTAATAAATCTGATATTTTTGATCTAATTGATAGGGATTTTGTATTGATGTTATAAGCATGTATATCTCCAATAAATCTAAACATATTATTAGGGAATGACATATAAACGTTTTCAAAGGATAAGTTGTTTGTATTATATGCAAATATGCAATTTACAGATATTGGGAATTGCATATGATTTAATGATGGTATAATGGCTTTAAAATCATGTAAATAAATCACGCTTTTAATAACATCTCCACTAATTCCAATTGTATTATTAATTGCATTAGTGTCTATTAAAACATTATTGGATTCTATTGAACTGTTATTAATAGATAAGGAAGGATGAAGTATGTCTATTAAACCCGAATGAATTCTAATATTTGAATCAAAATTTGAAATGATTAAATCAGAATTCGTTTCTTTTACTCTCATAGATAACAATTCAATATCAATTAAAGAGGATGAAAGATTGTTTATTATCAAATCAGCATTTATTCCACTTAAATTTATGTGATTAAAATCAAGCTTTCCATTTGATAAATGTGGCAATGATAAAATATCATACTTTAAAGAACTGTTACGCACAATAATTTGACTAACATCTACGACATTTTTCTTTTCTTTCTGAGGGCGAGCTGATATGTTGTCTATAATAAATTGAATATTTAATGGAGAATTCGGATCGGAACGATATAAGTTTGCTTTCATTCCATAAACTTGAATTGAATTGATGTATAAATCTTCATTAAGTAATGGTAAAAGTTCAAAATCCCCTGATAATTTATCAATGGAAATTATGGTATCACCATTGGGTGATTCAATTATTATATCACTTAATATGGCCTGATTAAGCAAACCTAAGTTTACTCTTTTTACTTTCACTTGAGTTCCCAGATATGAGGAAAGGTACGAAGATGCAAATTCTCCTAACTTCTCTTCTAGATAAGGAATGTGAAGAAGAGTTATTAGTCCTATGTATAATATTAGTATTACACATACAACAACACGGATTATTTTTGTAATTATACCGATGAGTTAAATTAATTTAAAATTAAAAAAATATAAACTCTTTTATTTAAGATTTCTTTTAAAACCAATCATTTTTAATGCTGTAATAGCACACTCATCACCTTTATTGCCAAGACTACCACCACATCTATCAAGTGCTTGAGAATAATCATTAGTTGTTATTAGCCCATATATAATTGGAATATTCTGAATTGCATTTAAATGAGACAGTCCATGTGTTGTGCCTTCGCATATATAATCAAAATGTGGCGTATCTCCTCTTATGACACAACCAATAGCAATAATAGCATCAACATTTAATTTTGTTAATTGTGCACAAGAATATATTAGTTCAAAACTTCCAGGAACATAATATATAGAGATGTCATCATTATTAACACCATTTTTTAATAAAGTGGATATTGCACCATTTAGCAAAGAGTTAGTGATTTCAAAATTCCATTCACTAACTACAATACCTATACGCATACCACTTCCATTTGGAACTGATGAAGAATCATATTGAGATAAGTTTTTATATTTACTTGCCATTTGTCATGTATATCTAAATAAGAAATCCGAAATCCGATATATAATTTAATAATCGGGATTTCGGATTTCTTTTGTTATTTATATAAATTATTTTTTTACTCGTTCAATATATACATCAATGTTTTGAGTTGGATCTGTGCCCATAGAAACAGGAGATTGTGGATATTCAGCCTTTATTTTTTCATATAATTCTAGAGCTTTATCATTTTGTTTCAGGTCTTCATATATTTCTCCTGCTTGAATAAGGAATAACGGACTTAGGGCTTCATTGTTTGCTTTTTCAGCAGCTTCTATTAATTTAGTCGCTCCACCATTCTTGTCACCCTTTGAAACCATACAGTTTCCTAGCATTTCTATTGCTGCTGCAGATATTGTATTGTCTTTCTGGGGTTCAAAATCTTTTAAAAAATTAATTGCGTCGTCAAAACTTTTTTGACTTGCGGTAGTGTCATTTTGAAGAACACAAATTGCTGCATATAATTTTGCCAAATTAGCGGTTTTCGTGCCGCCATATTCATCAATGATTCTTGCAAAGCCAATTGATTTAGCACCATCTCCTTTCAAGGCTTTTTCATATTCCATTTTATTAAATAGTTGTTGACATAAAGCGATTGCGTTTTGAGCATCATGTTCTTCACTAGCTTTGCACTTTTTTACTCCTAAAAGGCATAGAACTATAAGAATTATTGCTATAATAATGCCAACAATTAACTTACCATTTTTTTCAAAAAATGCCTCTGCTTTTGTCAATTGAACGTCAAAACCAACGTTTTCTACTTTCTTCTGTTTGGGTTTAATTTTTTTTGCCATATTATTGTTTTATTATACAAATCATTTTTTCAAAATGCAAAATTACAAATATTTTCTCTATTGTAGAAGAAATATTTAAAAAAAATATTATAATTATCAAAAAAACATTATTTAGTTAAGAATATAAATGATAAAACTTATTTATAATTATATTAACTAAAATTGAGTTTATTAGATTCTTGAATGATTTTAAATAAATCAATATCTTCTTTATAAGTAATTTTAAAATTACGTGATTCTCCTTCAAGTATATAAATTTTACACGAAGGGATGTATCTTTTAACGACACTACAATCATCAGATGGTGTAAAATTGGGGTCTTTTAATGCCTTAGAATAAGCATTACTGATTGTTTTATATTTAAAACATTGAGGTGTTTGAGCATTAAACAAGGACTCTCGATCGGGGATTTTATTAATAAAATTCCCATCATCTGATATATAAATCGTATCTGTCGTTTTTATAGCAACAGTTACGGCTTCATTATATTTCATTGCATTTAAACAATTAGTAATAATTTGAGGGCTTACTAAAGGCCTTGCGCAATCGTGAAAAAGAAGCACGTCGTTATCGTCTTCATTTTCTAGAGATTTAATTGCGGCCAAGCATGATTCAAATCTATTTTGGCCACCTATTATTACCTTTGATATTTTATTAAATCCAAAATTAATAGCTAATGATTTTACTTTGTCAACAAGGTCTTTCTTACTAACAATAATAATATCATCTATTAATGGATGGTTATCAAATACTTGTATCGTATGTGCAATAATAGGTTTACCACACACAGAAATAAATTGCTTTGGAATTATGTTACCAATTCTAGTTCCGGATCCACCTGCAAGAATAATAGCCCTATTCATGTTTTTTAACTATTAATGTAGTGCTTATTGTGTTAGCAGAGCCATACAGGCTTCCTTTTGGCCCTCCACTTGAAAAGTTTATATATTTAGCGTTGAATATCACATTATATTGTCCGATTTTAGATGGAGCTTTAAATGTATATGTTGGATTGGATTTTACAGGGTTAACCTCTGTCCATTCATATAAGTAGTTATTGTTGTAGTCTCCTACTTCTACAATTTTCATTTGGTAAGTGCTTTTAAAAATATCTTTACCA
>Ga0247609_10005955_pt1 | contig 11853 bp, 10 predicted proteins | sample 172DNAGHGlowgp2_FD_193487 | JGI IMG/M metagenome (GOLD analysis project Ga0247609, IMG submission 193487) | Sheep rumen microbial communities from Palmerston North, Manawatu-Wanganui, New Zealand - 1728 DNA GHGlow gp2 | ecosystem: Host-associated > Mammals > Digestive system > Stomach > Rumen ... | reverse complement strand
TACTAAAAGTACACTCACTCACAAAACATAAAACATAGAAACAATGAAAAGAATGATTCAATGGGTGCTCGCCGCCACCCTCGTCTGCGGCACAACGACATTATCACTGACCTCCTGTAAGAAGGCTCACGCTGAAGAAACGCAAGAAGAACAGACCGTGCAGCAGGTGCGGAGCACCGAACTGATACGCACCTCGCAGAGCTGGGACGGCGTGGAACTGCCCGACTACCTGCAGGGCCGCCCCGAGCTGGTGGCCGTGAAGTACGAGTTCCCCGCCGGTCAGAAGTTAGGCTGGCACCATCATCCCGTGATGAACTACGGCATCCTGGTGCAGGGCGAACTGACCATCATCGGACTGGACGGCAAGGAGAAGACCGTGCATGAAGGCGAGACCGTCGTAGAGATGGTGAACACCATCCACCACGGTGAGAACCGTGGCTCGAAGCCCGTCATCCTCTACATGTTCTACCTCTCGCAGAAAGACTCGCTGCTGGCTGTGCAGCACCCTGAGATTCCATTGGAATAATTCGCCAAACAGCACCCGATGATGAGTCACCCATACAACAGACTCTTCACCGGGTGCTTTTTTTAGGTATCGCTTGTAGCAGGGATTCCGGTCATTTCTCGTCTCATTACGAAAATTATTTGTGTTTTTTACTGTATTATTGACAATTTATTCGTAACTTTGCAGTCAGTTACAAATATATCGAATCAATTGATAGAGAAGCATATTGTTTTAGAAGATATTGACCCTGTGATGTTCTACGGTGTCGGTAACAGCCATTTGCAGATGCTAAGGGCACTCTACCCGAAACTGCGCATTGTGGCTCGCGATAACGTGATGCGTGTGCTGGGCGACGAAGAGCAGATGGCGGCCTTTGAGGAAAACGCCGAAAAGATGCGCCAGCACGTGCTGAAATTCAACTCACTGGGTGAGGAAGACATCCTCGACATTGTAAAGGGTAAGCGAACCCGCGAAGAGGTGCCCGACGGCGTGGTCGTCTACAGCATGTCTGGCCGTCCTATCAAAGCCCGCACGGAGAATCAGCAGCGGCTCATTGAGGCTTACGAGCACTGCGACATGGTGTTTGCCGTAGGCCCCGCAGGAACCGGCAAGACTTACCTGAGCATTGCACTGGCCGTAAAAGCCCTGAAGGAAAAGACGTCCAAGAAGATCATCCTGTCACGCCCCGCCGTAGAGGCCGGTGAGAAACTTGGTTTCCTGCCTGGCGACATGAAGGAGAAGATCGATCCCTATCTGCAGCCGCTCTACGATGCCCTGGAGGACATGCTGCCACAGGCCAAGCTACAGGACATGATGGAGAAACACGTCATACAGATTGCCCCGCTGGCCTTTATGCGAGGACGCACACTGAGCGACGCGGTGGTCATCCTGGACGAAGCACAGAATACCACTCCTGCACAGCTGCGCATGTTTCTGACCCGTATGGGATGGAACACGAAGATGATTATCACAGGTGACATGACCCAGATAGACCTGCCTCGCACACAGAAAAGTGGCCTCGTAGAGGCGCTGCATATATTAAATAATGTGGAAGGCATCGGTGTCGTGAACCTGAACCAGAAGGACATTGTGCGCCACAAACTGGTGACACGCATTGTAAATGCTTACGAAGAATTTGACAAAGAATATAAGAACAATGAACGCATTAACAAAGACTGAGTTCCACTTTGAGGGACAGAAGAGCGTGTATCACGGAAAGGTACGCGACGTGTACAACATTAACGACGACCTGATGGTGATGGTTGCCACCGACCGTATCTCGGCTTTCGACGTGGTGCTGCCGAAAGGCATTCCTTTCAAGGGTCAGGTGTTAAACCAGATTGCAGCCAAGTTCCTGGATGCCACGACCGACATCTGCCCCAACTGGAAACTGGCCACCCCCGACCCGATGGTGACGGTGGGTCTGAAGTGTGAGGGATTCCGTGTGGAGATGATTATCCGCTCTATCCTCACGGGCTCTGCCTGGCGTGAATATAAGAACGGCTGCCGTGAACTGTGCGGTGTGAAACTGCCCGACGGCATGAAGGAGAACGAGCGTTTCCCCGAACCCATCATCACCCCGACGACAAAGGCCGATGAGGGTCACGACATGAACATCTCGAAGGAGGAAATCATTGCGCAGGGGATTGTATCAGCAGAGGACTATGCCGTCATGGAAGACTACACCCGCAAGATCTTTGCCCGCGGTCAGGAGATTGCCGCCAAGCGAGGACTGATTCTCGTAGACACGAAGTATGAGTTTGGCAAGCGCGACGGCAAGGTGTATCTCATCGACGAGATCCACACTCCCGACTCGTCACGCTATTTCTATGCCGATGGTTACGAGGAGAAGCTGGCCAAGGGTGAGCCCCAGAAGCAGCTGTCGAAGGAGTTCGTGCGCCAGTGGCTCATCGAGCATGACTTCATGAACGAACCCGGCCAAGTGATGCCGGAGATTACCGACGCGTATGCAGAAAGTGTTTCAGAGCGCTATATTGAGCTTTACGAGCACATCACCGGCGAACAGTTCGACAAGGCCGCAGAGGCAGGTGACATTGCCGCCCGCATTGAGCACAACGTAAGTGAGTGGCTGAAAAAGCGGATAGTGTAGAGTGAATAGTGTAGAGTTTGCTACCGCTCCGCAGGGCAATTCTGCCGCGGTAGCAAACTCTAAACTCTAAACTCTCATCTCTAAACTCTCAACTATTATCGGCAAATGTACAAACAGGAAGAGATAAAGCCCTACCATGAGGGCGAGAAGGCAAAGCAGGTGGAGGCGATGTTCGACAACATTGCCCCTACCTACGATAAGCTGAACCATCGCCTCTCGTGGGACATTGACCGAGGGTGGCGCCGCAAGGCCATCAAGCAACTGGAGCCTTTCAAGCCCCAGGTCATGCTCGACATTGCGACGGGGACGGGCGACTTTGCCATTCTCTCCGCACAGATGCTGAAGCCAAAACGGCTCGTCGGAGCCGACATCAGCGAGGGCATGATGGCGGTAGGCCGGAAAAAGGTGGAGCAGCTGGGTCTGCAGGACACCATCTCTTTCGAGAAAGAAGACTGCCTCGCCCTCTCCTACCCCGACGCAACGTTCGATGCCGTTACTGCCGCCTTCGGCATCCGCAACTTTGCCGATTTAGACAAAGGACTAAAGGAGATGTGCCGTGTACTGAAGCCGGGCGGCCACCTGAGCATCGTGGAACTGACACAACCTGTATCGTTCCCCATGAAGCAGCTCTTCCACATCTACAGCCATACGGTGCTGCCGGTCTACGGCCGCATGATATCGAAGGACGCAAGTGCCTACTCTTATCTCACTAAAACCATCGAAGCCTTCCCGCAAGGCGAACGCATGGTAAGCATCCTGAAACAAGCGGGCTTCAGCGATGCCTCTTTCCGCCGACTTACATTTGGCATCTGTACGATGTATTTCGCAACAAAATAGGTATAACAAAAAAGGTATTAGGATTATGGACAAGTACGGACTTATTGGCTATCCCCTCGGGCATTCATTCTCCATCGGCTACCACAACCAGCGGTTTGCCGACGAGGGTATCAATGCTAAGTATGTAAACTTCGAAATCCCTTCCATCGACGACCTGCCAGAGGTGCTCAACAGCAACCCCGAACTGAAGGGACTCAACGTGACCATCCCCTATAAAGAGAAGGTGATGGAGTTTCTTGACTACATCAGCCCGGAAGCAAGAGCCATCGGGGCCGTGAACGTAATCAAGGTGGAACATAACGGCAACGACATCCGGCTGAAAGGTTACAACTCTGATGTCATTGGCTTCACCCAGAGCATCGAGCCGATGCTGGAGACCTACCACAAGAAAGCATTGGTGCTGGGGACAGGAGGTGCTTCAAAAGCCATTGCCTTCGGATTGAAGTCGCTGGGCATTGAGTCGGTATTTGTCAGCCGCTACGAGCGACCTGATACCATCCAGTACAAGAGCATCACTCCCGAAGTGGTGAAAGAATACAACGTGATTGTCAACTGTACGCCGTTAGGCATGTATCCCAAGGTCAACACTTGCCCTGAGCTGCCCTACGAGGCACTTGACGATCATAACATCCTTTACGATCTCATTTATAATCCCGACGAGACTCTGTTCATGAAAAAGGGAGCAGAACGCGGCGCACAAACCAAGAACGGCCTTGAGATGCTTCTCCTGCAGGCCTTTGCCTCGTGGGAGTTCTGGCAGACGAAATAATCTATGGCAAATGAAAAGCTATCAGGCACACAGACGATGATTGCCACACTGGCAGGCATCGTATGTTCAGGAACAGCCATGTCGATTGGTGCTTCGTATGGCACCGTTGAAGATGCATGGACGATGTTCTGGGCACTCTGTGGTGTGCTCATCCCGCTGGGCATAGGCGGTCTGATGAAGGACAGGGCTATCCAGAAAGCGATCGAACCGACACAACGGAAGTATACCGCCATGCTCAACGGCATTACCGAACGGTATAATACTGCCATCACAAATCTGGAAAGCCAGTTCAACCGTGAGACCAGGAGCTATGTGTCTCCCATCCAAAAGGAGCATCTGCGCCTGCAATTTGATCAGCAGTACCAAGCCAAGCGAGACGCCTACAAGCTGGAGCGCAATGTCATAGAGTCGGCATATAACGAACAGGAGCCACGCGACACAAAGGCAAGAGGTTTCTGGACGAAAGTGTTTATCTTCGGCTTCATTGCCCAACTGTCTGCCTGCGGCTACTCAGTTGGTGCCCTGACCGAAGCAGAAGAAGAGGCGGGAACAGTCTGGAATGCAGACAACATACCCATGCCCCATCTGACAGACAGGAACCGATATGTGTCAAATCCCGATTCTGTCGTAACCGACAATACTGAACGGCTGCTCAACGAACAACTCAAGAAGCTCGACGACTCCCTACAGATTGAGTCGGTCATGATCCTTGTCAACAACATCGAGAATGACGATCCGTTCCGTTTCGCCCAAGATGTCGGCAACAAGTATGGCGTAGGCAAGAACGACCGTGGACTGATCATCGTGCTTGGCTATCTCGACCATTCCATCAACATCTCACCAGGCCGAAGTCTGGAGGCCGACCTGACCGATGTGGAATGTCACCGGCTGGAACAGCAATATATGATTCCAAGTATGAAAGCGGAACAACCAGACAGCGGTATGCTCTATCTGGCCGAAGCCATCTATAATCTTTTGGAGAAAAAAGACTTGCCCACCATGACGGTCCTCCCGCCGCATGAGACAGACGACGACGATGAAAGCCTCATGCTCATTGCGCTCTATTGGATACTCATGGGTTGCTGGATTGTGCTAAGTGGGTTTGTGAGTCATCGTCATGGAATAAGAGGAGGTCTGTCACTGATAGCCAATCCTTTCGCCAGAGCAGCTGTATATGCTTCTACCGGCGGAGGCTTCGGTGGAGGTGGAAGCTTCGGAGGAGGAGGCGGAAGCTTCGGAGGAGGAGGCGGAAGCTTCGGAGGAGGAAGTTTCGGGGGCGGCGGTGCCACCTCACGTTGGTAATACAAAACAATATTTTAAAATAACAAACCGTATGAAGAACAAAAGTCTAATTGCTGTTATTGCTGCCGTAGTCGTTATCGTGCTATGGGGAACCAGTGTCTACAATGGCATGGTCAGCGAAGAAGAAGAGGCAACGACCGCACTGGCTAACGTGCAGTCAGCCTATCAGCGTCGTGCCGACCTGATTCCGAATCTCGTAGAAGTGGTGAAAGGCTATGCCTCCCACGAAAAGGAGACACTTGAAGGTGTCGTTGCTGCCCGTTCAAAGGCAACTCAAGTCACCCTTGACCCTGAGAAGATGACGCCTGAGAAGATGAAGGAGTTCCAGGCTGCCCAAGGCGAGCTCTCAAGTGCGCTGGGTCGTCTGATTGCCATTCAGGAGAACTACCCTGACTTGAAAGCCAACGAGAACTTCCGCGATCTGCAGGTACAGCTGGAAGGTACGGAGAACCGCATCAACGAGGCCCGCAACAAGTATAACACCGCTGTTCAGGCCTATAATGTGAAGATTCGCCGTTTCCCCAACTCCATTTTTGCCGGCATGTTCGGCTTTGAGAAGATGGCAAAGTTTGAAGCCGATACCGATGCACAGAAAGCACCTCAGGTAAAGTTCTAAGGAATGCCCCCTATGGTTTTCCCATCACGAATGAGGACATACCATATTACGCGACGCGCCTTTCAGAAAAAATCTGAAAGGCGCGTCGCGTAATAGTTTCTCTTTTTCTGATCGCTTTTATCGCACAGGCTCTACGACCGTACGAAGCCCTTTGATCTTCTCGCCGTTCACCATGCGAAGCACCTGCTGCACCCGCTGACGGCTGACGGCAGCATAGGCATAGCGGTCATTCACGTCAATACGCCCGATCTCAGCTGGCGTCAATCCCCCCTTCTTGCAAAGGAAGCCCACAATATCGCCCTTCGAAATCTTGTCTTTCTTACCTTTGCCGATGTAGAGCGTCGCCATCTTCGGCATCGGCATCGTCTGGCATCCATCCTCCATCGGGAACGCTCCGACTTCGCAATCCAGAAACTCCGGCAGGTGCTCTTCAGGACCTATCAGAAAGAACGTGCGCCCCATTGCATCCCATCTGGCCGTTCGTCCCACACGATGCACCATGGCCTCTTCGTTGACGGGCAGATGATAATGAATGATATTGTCTATGTGAGGGATGTCAAGTCCGCGCGAAGCCAGATCAGTGGAGACGAGAACGTTAGCCGACCCGTTCGCAAAGCGGTAGAGCGCCTCTTCTCGCTGCCGTTGTTCCAGGCCGCCATGGAAGGCACTTGTCACGAACCCCTTGGCCTGCAAATACTCGTTTGTACGTTCTACGGAGTCACGATAGTTCAGGAACACAATGCTTTGGGCATCGCCCAGATAGCGGAGCAAGGTGGCCAGGGTCTCTAACTTATCCTTCTGTGGCGAGTCGACCCGATAGACCTCCACGCGTTCCGAAACTGTCTGCTCTTCAATCAGATAGTCCAGCCGCGTTGTCCGTCGCAATTCCACAAAGTGCGGTATCTGCTCTGCATCGGTAGCCGACAGCAGAATGCGACGTTGCAGATTCGGAAGTAACTCTATCAGCCGCGACATCTCCCCTTGGAATCCCATTTCCAGACATTTGTCGAACTCGTCAATCACAAGATACTGGATATGGTCAGCCAGGATATTCCCTTTTTCCAGATGGTCATTCAACCGTCCCGGCGTACCGAAGACAATCTGCGGACATGTTTTTTTCAGCACCCGATGCTCGTCCATCGCTGCCCGTCCGCCATAACAGCTCTGCGACCGCAATCCAGACCCCATGTTCTTCAAGACCGTATCTGACTGCAAGGCCAGTTCTCTGCCAGGAACCACCACCAATGCCTGTACCTCATTGCTACTGGCATCGAGCAGTTCGGCCAGCGGCAAAAGATAAGCCAGCGTCTTACCAGTCCCCGTAGGCGACAAGACCACAACATCGTTTCTGCTCCGCAAGATGGCCTCCCGTGCTTCCTGCTGCATGGGATTCAGTTCCTGTACCCCAATTTTCTCTAAAATTCTCTGTATATCCATTCTTTTATATCCGCTCTACTTGTTTCACGCCTTTTACTGCCTTTAGTTTCTTGATCAACGACTCCAGCCTGATGTTGTCACTGGCCATAATGACCAGATTACCACGGAAGAGACCGTCGTTCGAGTCGATGTTGATACTCCGCAGCACCAGCTTTTCCTCTTTGGAGATAATCGACGTAAGGTTGTTCACGATACCAAGATCGTCAATGCCTATGACCCGCAACGTGATGGCATATTGCGATGAGCCTTTGCCACTCCAACGTGCCTTGACGATGCGATAGCCAAAACGGCGGCGCATCTCCGGGGCGTTCGGACAATCACAACGGTGGATCTTGATGCCGCCACTCACCGTCACGAACCCAAACACATCGTCACCATAAATGGGGTTGCAACAATGCGCCAGCTGATAGTCGACCCCCTTCAGGTTCTTGTCAATCACCAGCACATCGTCATTCTGCTGCGTGACAGGAGTAAACTTCTCATCGAGCACGAACTCGTCGGCCGAACGTGTCTGTGCATCGCCCTGTGTGCCCTGCTGCATCTCAACATATTTGTCGAGTACGGTCGACACATCCAGCACCTCTGAGGCCATATCCCGATAGAAGTCGCTCGTCTCCTTATAACCAAGCTTTTTGATGACACGCATCATCAGGCTTTCATCCTGCTCAATCTTCCGGTTCCTGAACTTCCGTTCCAGCATCTCCTTCACCAATAGTGCCTCCTTCTGCTGCGTCTCTTTCAAGGCCAGCCTGATCTTCGCCTTCGCACGACTTGTCTTTACGATATTGAGCCACTCCTGCTTCGGCTTCTGGTTCGACGCGGTAAGAATCTCCACCTGATCGCCCGAATGCAGTTCTTGCCTGAACGTCACCACCTTATTATTAATACGGGCTCCGGTACAGGTACTGCCCACCTTCGAGTGGATGTGGTAAGCCATGTCGAGCACCGTTGCTCCGGCAGGGAACTTCAGCAGGTCGCCTTTAGGCGTGAACACATAGACTTCGTCTTCCTTCAGGTCCATCCGGAACTGATCCATCGCGTCAATGTCGCCCGTGGCATGCTCAAGCATCTGACGGATGCCTGCCAGCCACTCGTCCATCGTACCTTCGGCCTTCACGCCCTTATACCGCCAATGGGCGGCCACGCCCCGCTCGGCAATCTCGTCCATTCGCTCGGTGCGAATCTGCACCTCTACCCACTTCTGCTCCGGGCCTAACACAGTGATGTGCAGACTCTCATAGCCGTTCGACTTAGGCACCGACAACCAGTCACGCATACGCTTGGGATTCGACGTGTACATGTCTGTGATGATGGCAAACACCTGCCAGCAACTCTGCTTCTCACGCTCCAGCTCACAGTCGAGAATGATGCGAATAGCAAACAGGTCGTAGACCCCCTCAAACTCGCAATGCTGCTTCTTCATCTTCTGCCAGATGCTATGGATTGACTTTGTCCGTCCCTTCATGTGGAACTTCAGGCCTGCCGCCTTCAGTTTCTCCTCAATGGGACCTATGAACCGCTTGATATATGCATCACGAGCCTGTTTGGTAGCATTGAGTTTCTCCTTGATATGATAATAAGCCTCCGTCTCCAGATATTTGAGCGAAAGGTCTTCCAGTTCGCTCTTCAGCTTGTACAAGCCCAGCTTATGGGCCAGCGGTGCATAGAGATACGCCGCTTCTTCCGCCACCTCGTGACGGGCCGTCTCGTTGTCCGCATCACGTATCTGACGCATCAAGTTGACGCGGTCGGCAATCATAATCAGAATCACACGCATATCCTCAGCCAGCGAGAGCAGCAGATTGCGGAAGTTCTCGCTCTCGATGACGGGATTCTTCTGATAGAGATTCTTGATACGTTGCAATCCTTTCAGAATGCGCATCACCGACTCGCCATATTCTTCAGCCACCTCAGCAATGGTCAGGAAGCCCTCTTCCACACTTGGACGGAGCATGATGGCCAGCACCGCATCACGACGCAGCCCAATCTCGTCTGCCACGAGCAACGCTGTCTGCAAACTGGTCACGATCGGATTCAGCCCAAACACATCTCGGACCACGCCATATTGAGTGATGGCACGAACCAAATGTCGACGCAACGAGAAATCATCACCAGGTTCGAGCGATGCACTTATCTTTTCCTTTAACTGCGTATAGAGCGCAAGAACTTGTTCACGCTCTTCTATCGTAAAATCTATCTTCTCATTCATATATGCCGCATATTTCCACCCGCAAAGATAATACTTTTTTTTGAAACGCCCGCATGACCTCGCGGTTTTAATGCGATTTATGGAGATTTCCAGTATCGAGATCATCATCTGACAACCGTTCTTTTGCTACATTCTCCACTTCATTAAGCTGAACGATTATACGGGGCAAAACACCTGGAAAGTGTTTATAGGCTCCGAACACATTGTACTTAAGCTATATACACCGTGTTTGCAAGCCACAAACACGGTGTTCGGACCTTGAAAACAATACTGAAATGTGATGAACTAAACAAATTGGCAACATTTGAGCTCATTTTATGCAGTACACCTATTTATTAAATAAAGCCATGTGAATTATCCTCAAAAATACAGGCCGTATTTCCTCATATCAATTATTTTGCTTACCTTTGTGCCCAAATTTGTGTATTACAATGGATCATAAAAACGATTTACAACTCTCCCGACTGCGCAGCAGCAGGAGTATCATTGCAGACGGCTATCGCCTCTATACGAATAGTTTCCGTAAAATTTTCCGTCTGTCGTGGATTGCAGGGCTTATCTATGCAGTTATTCTGAGTTTCCAAGTCAGTCACAGCCTGGAGATGATTCCCTATTTTATGATGGCTATGCAATCGATGGCAAGCGGACAGGGATTATCGCCTGAACTCATCTCACAGTATCAGGCACAAAACAGTATCAGTATGGGGCTCTCGCTATTGCTGCTCATTTCAATGGCACTGCTCGTCACACTTGCCTATCAGGCTTTCAGACAACACCGTCAGGATGGTGTCTATGCCCGTCCTGCTCATTGGTACACCCTACCCGATATGAACCTCTTCGGAAGACTGATTCTTACTTATCTGTTCTTTGTGATTATCGGTGTCATCTGTTGTATTCCCATTATCGCAGGTGTATTTCTCATCAAGCAAGGAACAATCGGCCCGATAAGCGGCGGCATCGCCATCACGTTCTTTCTTCTGCTTCTGGCTGTCCTCCTGCTACCCTTCATCTATTCCGTCCAGAAATATCTGATTGATGCCAAGCCAAGCTTTTCCCGGATGGTTGGGCACGACTATCTTGTGGGATGGCGCTACTGGGGACGAATCTTTGCCGTAGCATTGATCGTGGGCATCATCACCACCTCTGTCAGCTTCATTATCGAGCTGCCTTCTCCCATTCTGTCAATGGCCTACCTGAGCTCACAAAGAGGCGTGGCAATCGGCGATCCTACGGGAATGCCCGAATATATGTCGTGGATGAAATACGTTGTTTTCATACTGGCTGGCTTTATCCAGTCCTTCGTCATTCTGTCATCATTCTTCCCCATCTATTACCTCTACGGCTCCATCGAGGCCAGTGAACAAGACCGCAAACAACCCAACCAGAGCTTATGAAGCGCATACTCTTTATCGACCGCGACGGCACTCTCGTCGAGGAGCCTCACGACGAGCAGGTCGACGCATTGGAGAAAATCAAGTTTACGAAAGGCGTATTCCGTAATCTGGCCTTCATCCGCCAGCACACCGACTTTCTCTTCGTCATGGTTTCCAACCAAGACGGCTTAGGAACGCCAGCCTTTCCTGAAGAAACCTTCTGGCCTTCCCAGAACTTTATCCTGCAGGCACTGGAGGGCGAGGGTGTCACGTTCGACGACATCCTTATCGACCCTCATTTCCCTGAAGACAACGCTCCTACCCGCAAGCCGAACACCGGGTTGGTTCAGAAATACATGGATACCCCGGAGGAATACGATATTGCACACTCTTACGTCATCGGCGACCGCGATACCGACGCAGCATTTGCCCGTAACATTGGCTGTCAGTCATTGATTTTGGGACGCGACGGTCTGACTTGGGACAAGATTGCCGAACTGCTCTTCGCTGGTGAGCGGACTGCCAGTGTGAAGCGCACCACGAAGGAGACCGACATCGAAGTAAGACTGTCATTAGACGGCACAGGCAAATGCGACATCAGCACTGGATTAGGTTTCTTCGACCACATGTTGGAACAGATTGGCAAGCACGGCATGATGGACCTCATGATTCGCACGAAGGGCGATCTGGAGGTG
>Ga0247609_10005953_pt1 | contig 11856 bp, 7 predicted proteins | sample 172DNAGHGlowgp2_FD_193487 | JGI IMG/M metagenome (GOLD analysis project Ga0247609, IMG submission 193487) | Sheep rumen microbial communities from Palmerston North, Manawatu-Wanganui, New Zealand - 1728 DNA GHGlow gp2 | ecosystem: Host-associated > Mammals > Digestive system > Stomach > Rumen ... | reverse complement strand
GCATCAGCATCGAGATGGCCGCGCGCGAACTGCGCTACCAGTGGTTCGCCGAGGTGGCCGCCACGCAGGGCGCGCAGGCCGTCTGCGTAGCCCATCACCGCGATGACAATATCGAGACCCTCCTCCTCAACCTCATCCGCGGCACCGGCATCCACGGCCTCACCGGCATGCGCCCCGTCTCACAAAGGACAATTGACAGCAGTCAATTGTCCATTGTAAGGCCTTTGCTTGAGGTGTCTCGTGCCGAGATCGAGGCGTGGCTCACGGAGCGCGACCAGACATGGGTCACCGACCATACCAACCTCGACCCCGATGCCGCCCTGCGCAATAAGATACGTCTGCAGCTCCTCCCCCTAATGGAAGAGATGAACCCGCGCGTGCGCGAGAGCCTCGCCGAGACCGCCCACCGCCTCGCCGAGGCCGAGGCCCTCATGGGCGATGCCGTGCGCGACATCAGCTCCGAGGTGTCACAACCCGACGGCAGCCTCTCCGTGTCCGCCCTCAAGCAAGCCACCTCCTCGCAGACAGTGCTTCATGAGATCCTGCATCCGCGCGGTTACACCGCCGAGCAGGTGCGCGATATCCACGACACCATGGAGGGCGAGTCCGGCAAGCTGTGGGAGAGCCGTCAGGGCCATCGCCTCCTGCGCGACCGTGGACGCCTGCTGATGCAGGACACCGACCGCGCGGCCACCGCGACACCAGCCGGTGGCACCTTCCTGCCCCTCGACGGCCTCTACGAAGGCCCCTTCGGCCTCCGCCTCCTCATTCGCCGCCAGGCCATCGACCCCGCCACCTTCGAGATCCCGCGCGATGCCCACACCGCCTGCTTCGACCTCGAGAAGCTCACCCTGCCGCTCGCCCTGCGCCTCACACGCGAGGGCGACCGCTTCCAGCCCTTCGGCATGAACGGCACGCGCCTCGTCAGCGACCTGATGACCGACCATAAGCTCTCCCTCTTCGACAAAGAGCGCCAGCTCCTCGTCACCAGCGGCGACCGCATTGCGTGGGTCGTAGGCCTCCGTGCCGCCGCCGGCTTCGAAGTCGATGACCACACGCGTCATGTCATCACCCTCACCCTGCTGTAGGTGTTGGTGTTTAGCGCAAAACTCTGCGCTTCGCTCTCACATTTCTATTATGATTTGTTCGGATTATCATTCTCTCAGCAGCCACATCCGGAAGAAGAGGTCATAGATTTGGTAGCTGCCGAGGTGTGTGCCAGTCACAGAAAAAAGGGGTGGGGCGAAAGAATTTTTTGGGGGAGAAAGTGGGAAGGTACGGAATTTTATGCGTACCTTTGCACGCGAAAAGTTACAGCGTGTTTTTTCATAGAAGTCAATGAGATATCTTTTATCATTTTTGCTGGCGCTTGCGCTGGCGTTTTCTGCATGGGGTGCAGATAATGACATTGCCGTGATGCCGGGTGGACAGTATGTGTTGCGAAACGTGGCCACGGGTTCATACCTCATGAAGGACGGTACGACTACCCGCGACTGGTCGCCGCGTGCCGATATCGTACTTTACTTTCATCCCAATGATGATGTAGTGCCACACCTCAATCTGGTGTCGTTCGTCAGCGGCAATAATTTCTATCCCTCTAAGCCGCAGACTTTAACGGCTGTATTCCTCCCCGATATTCAGACTGGGGTTTCCGCACATAGACAGAACGTAGATAAAGATAACCTTTCAGATAACCAATCCTTCGACCTTGCGGGGCGCAGAATCATCACGCCGCGCGGCGGCCAGATTATCATTCGCAATAGGCAGAAGGTGGTAGTTAAGTAAAAACATTCAATGATTAAACGCTTATCATACTCATTGGTTGCGGTAGCTCTGGCAGTCTTCTGTGCCACGATATTTACCGGATGCTCTTCCGTTGCAAAAACTGTCGCAGATAGCTTCAGCAACAACCTTTTAGAGGAAGAGCGCTATAGGATGATTCTTGACGGCCTCCAGGTGACACTGCTCATCACGGCCTGTGCAGCGGCTTTAGGTACGTTGTTGGGTGGCGTGGTATGTTGGATGCGTATGCACCGCCTGGCATGGCTGCGTCGCACAGCCGCCATATACATTGATTTGATGCGCGGAACGCCTGTGTTGGTGCTGCTCATGCTGATGTACTATGTGGTCATGGCACCGCTGGATGCCACGGGCATAGTCGTGGCCATCGTGACCTTTGCCATGAACACGTCTGCCTATATCAGTGAGATGTTGCGCACAGCGATACAAGGTATTGACCGTGGACAAACTGAAGCAGGCTTGGCACTGGGATATACACAGCGACAGACGTTCGTGAAGATAGTGTTGCCGCAGGTGATAAGAGCCGTGATGCCTGTCTATCAAGGCGAAGTCATCAGCCTGCTGAAGGGTACGAGTATCGTGGGGTACATAGCCGTGGCAGACATGACGCGCGCCTCAGACCTCATCCGCTCACGCACGTTCGACGCCTTCTTCCCCCTCATCGTGACAGCCATCATCTATTTCTTCATCGCTTGGCTTATCGGCGTGCTGCTGTCATCATTGGTGCAGCGACAGCGCCTGAAGAGTATTGTTGCTGCCGTGATGCTGGTCTTGACGGGCGTGGTGTGCTATCTGCCTGCCGTCGTATCGGAATTGGGTGAAGAGTCGTTGAAGTCTGATGCGGTGCTCTCCGCATCAGACAATGCGGTACCTCCCGTTTTCAAGTCGTTTGAAGGCAAACGTGTCGCTGTTATCATCGGCAGCATACAGGACATCGCCGTCACCACATTTGCACCCACGGCCGACATCCAGCGTTTGCCCTCATACTCCGACGTCATGGCGGCCTTGGACAATGGCAAGGTGGATATCGTGGGCAGTGAGACCATCGCGATAACTTTCAATAAGGAACTGGCCGCCAAGGTGGATACGGTCAATGCCGGACTGTCGCCGAATCCCCTCAGTGCATGCTTCCGACTCGATAACACCGAGTTGCAGCAGGACTTCAATCGTTTTCTGGCAGATATTCGTAGTGACGGTACTTATCAGGACATAGTCAAACGTTGGAGCGATGCTGATGACCCTTCGACTGTACCTCTCCCACAACAGCATGGCACGGGGCGCACATTGCGCGTGGCCACATTCCCGGCGATGCCCCCCTTCAACTTCATCAGTTCGAGACAGCCTTCAGGGATTGAGATAGACATCCTGACGGAATGGGCCAACCGCCGCAACTGGCGACTGGAGTTTCTCGTGATGGACTTCGCCTCGCAGATTCCCGCCGTGCAGACGGGTAAGGCCGATATGGCCATGGGTATGATCAGCGTAACAGAAGAACGCAAAAAGCAGGTGCTTTTCTCCGATGGCTATTTTGATTCCTACATACTGTTTCTCACTCGCAAGGGTGAGAAAGAAATGCTCTTAGCCCAATCTCGCCCCGCAACCGAAGGAGATGAAGCGGGGTGGCTATGGCCGTGGAGCGTTCTTCTTATTATATTTATAGGTGGCGGTTGCGCATGGTTTGTTACCCACCGCAGGCAAAGACATACGACAGCCCGCCCAGTGAGTGAGAGGCACGGAGGGGAGTCTATGCCTATCATCCGTGTGGAGCATGTTAAGAAGAGCTTCGGGTCGTTACATGTCCTGCGCGACATCAACCTCGACATTCACAAGGGCGAGGTTATCTCCATCATCGGCCCTTCGGGAACAGGCAAGAGCACTTTCCTTCGTTGTCTGAACCTCCTTGAGCGCCCAACAGCAGGCCGCATTCTCATCGACGGACAGGACATCCTGAAAGCAGACGCCGACGTGCCGTTGCTGCGCAGACACATGGGTATGGTCTTCCAGTCGTTCAACCTCTTCAACGGCATGTCCGTGCTTGACAATATCACCCTCTCGCCGATGCAACTCCTCGGTAAGAGTCGTGAGGAGGCCGAGCAGAAAGCCCGCGAGCTGTTGGAGATGGTGGGACTGGCAGAACGTGCCGGTGCGATGCCCGAACAACTCTCGGGCGGACAGAAGCAGCGCGTGGCCATAGCCCGTGCTTTGGCCATGGAACCCGAGATTCTCCTCTTTGATGAACCGACATCGGCGCTCGACCCGACGATGGTGAGCGAGGTGTTGGGCGTCATGACACGTCTTGCCCGCGAAGGTATGACCATGATTGTCGTGACCCATGAAATGCGCTTCGCCCGGCAGGTCAGCAGTCGCATATTGTTCTTTGCCGATGGCATAGTATATGAAGACGGCACCCCCGACCAACTCTTCGACAATCCTCAGCGCGAGCGCACTCGTCAGTTCATCCGCCAGATCCACGAGACCTCGTTCTCCATCGAGAGCGAGCATTTCGACTGGTATGCCATGACTGCACAGATGGAGAACTTCTGCCAGCATTACAATCTTTCGCGTAGCAGGACTGACAACATGCTGCATGTCATTGATGAGTCCTTGACCATCCTCGGTGCAGCGCCTGCCATGCGCATCACACTGGCATACTCCGAGCAGGATGACACGCTGCAGCTGACCGTCACCGCCCCGCAGGCTATAAGTCCCGAAGTCTTTGAGCGTGAAGAAAATGCGATTGCGATGACTATCCTGCGAAATTTCAGTCGCGACATCAGCACCGACGGAAACGCCCTCCGTGTCACCATCAAGTAACGGCGAAGGCTACTCCACTTTGTACTTTAGCAGCCGAAGGATGCAAAACTGCTAATGCTCGGCAATTGATGCAAGTATCATCTCTCTCGCTTAACCGCAGTTGTGCGGCGTAAACGACGCTAAACTTAAATTATCAATAAAACAGCAGCTACAACGTGTGTTGTAGCTGCTGGTGCTTTCAGTCCTCGAGGGTGCCGTCGAGGAGGCCGGCGGGTTCGAGGTCGGCGTAGTCCCAGAGGGCATCGAAGCAGGGACATTGCTTCTGCAATCTCATGTAGAAAATCGTTTTCCGTTTGCATGATTTTTTTATTTTAAACCATGCAAAGTTACGGACTTCTCAGCAATCCCTCTTCCCTATGCGGAAGGCGGTGGGATGGTGGCCCCCTCTAAATCTCCCCGAGGGGAGACTTGGGGAAGCAGATGGATTTGTTTGAAGTGTTCACTATACCGTCTTTTGGCGCCTTTTGTTGCTGTTTCGATATGTTAGGTTGCTTTTGTTGCTGATTTATCGACGAAAAGCAACAAAATTTACCGCATTTAAACTTTTTTCTCGCGCACGTACCTTATCATTGAGAATTTTTGTTTAGTTTTGTACTCGAATCAGGGCAAAAATGGCTTTTTCGCTTGATTCACGCCCCGATTGTCTGTGAAAATTTACGCAAGATGACAATGATAGAAACATTATACATCGAGTGGAAATCACTCCAACCGCTTAGAGAAGAAGACGCAAGCCGTCTTCGCCAGAAATTCATGCTGGAGTTCAACTACAACAGCAATCATTTAGAGGGCAATACGCTTACTTATGGTCAGACCGAATTGCTGTTACTCTTTGGAAAGGTTGTGGATTCTGCTAACATGAAAGACTTGGAGGACATGAAGGCAAGCAATGTGGGACTGAAGATGATGGAAGAACAAGCCACATCTGAATACCCCTTGACAGAAACCTTCATACGTCAATTACACAAGACTATTCTTAGGGAGGACTATGAGGTATATAGGAACCTACCCGGTGGACAGTCGTATTCATACACCGTTCATGCCGGCATTTATAAGACACGTCCCAACAGCGTCATTACCCGAACTGGCGAACGGTTTGAATATGCCTCACCTGAAGAAACACCATCACTGATGACCGACCTCATTGACTGGTATCGGGAAGCAGAAGAATCTAAACGTTATTCATTGGCGGAGTTGTGCGCTTTGTTCCACTATCGCTATATCCGCATACATCCTTTCGAGGATGGTAACGGACGAATCGCACGTTTGTTGGTTAACTTCATCCTTGCCCGACATGACTATCCCATGATTGTAGTAAAGAGTGCCGACAAGGAAAACTATCTCAACGCACTTTCTGCCTGTGATGGTTTTGTCGGAACAACACCATCGGATGGGGCTCATGCTGTAGCAGATCAGATTAGACCCTTCGTCACATACATTGAGGAGTGCATGGTACGAGCCTTGCAAACCTGTATTCGTGCTGCCAAAGGTGAGAGTATCGAAGAAGAGGATGACTTCATGAAGGAGTTACGGATTCGTGAAAGACTGAAGAAACAGGAAATCGCTACTGAACAATCCCAACGGCGTTATCATTCAGAAGAAGTTTGGAATGTCTTGGAATTGGTGTTTTTCCCTATTGCAGTCGAACTGAGGAAAGCTTTGGAGCAGGCCAATACAGTTTTCAACTTCCGTTCTTTCATGCCTGGCCGTATTACCATTTCCAAGATGGAAAATAAATACGCAGCTAGTACAATTACGGAAGTGGTCAACCGCAAAACAAAAGATGAGAGAATCCAGGAGTTTGTCAGTGAAGCAAGATCTGCATGGTATGAGTGCCAAGCCTTCGATCCTCAGACGCCCAAGCCCTTCATCGTGTCAATTGAGAAGGAGTTCTATGTGCGTTTCTTCGATGACCATTATTTTGTTGATGGTATATTGAATAAGAATTTTGCATACGGAACATATCCTACTGAGAAAGAACGACAATATATTGTATCTCAATTTAAAGAGGACATACTTAATAAACTACAGTAATTCAACATCGTGGAATATGACAAAATACAATATCAGATTGGTTAAATCCATCTATACGCCCGTTGAGATTGAGGCGGAAAACATGCATGAAGCACTTGCGGCTTTCTGAATGATGATTCTGTAAATTATAGTTATAAAGAAAAAGTCATAGGATACCAAGAGCATATATTTGAGAAAGTACAGGAAAAGGATGTGAATTATACGATGAAGACAAAGGAGATGAACGTTAAGAAGAAAGATGACGAATCGGACTATGATTTTTCAAACCGCCTAATTAATGGAGATTATACAATTGATGATTTGAGTTTGATAGAAATAGATGAAATGAATTGGAAAGTCAACGGCAGGGACATGTATACTTACCTCTGGAATCAAGAAGGTGGAGGACTATTTCTCGTCGCGAAATTTATAAGCTGCACAAAGAATCAAGTAAAGATTGCGTCAATAAGTCCGTCATTGATTGATTTTGCATGGATAGAACCCGTAGAATATAAATACTATATAACATTGAAGAGGATTCAATGAAACCAGTGTATGTATGGTAAAAGAATGATAGTTGTTCACTAGTGTCTCTTAATTTTAGTTAAACATTATATTTACTTTCCTTATGCACAATGTTTTATCTTCTGAGAAGCATGTCCGACTTTTGAATTGGCTATCTTTGCGGCCGACTCAAAACAGGCACAGTTATGCATATAGGTCAGTATGTTTTCGCTCAAATAACACAGTTTCTCCCTCAACGGCAATTCAGGCGTTTTGTTGCCAAGTACGACGACCATACCAGTGGCTGGGCGCTGAGTCATTGGGGTCAATTGCTGGTTTTGATGTATGGCCAGCTTCAGGGCTGTCGGGGGCTCAGGGAACTTACAGATATCACACTCGCCCATGCTAGGAAAACATTCTTTCTCGGCTTCGGCCGCCAGCCCGTCAACAGGCAAATGCTGTCCAGGGCCAACAACCTCCGGGACTACCGCATCTTTGAGGAGTTTGCCTTTCACATGGTCGCCATTGCACAGCGCAAGCGCATCACGAAGGCGTTTGAGTTGCACGGCCGCTTCTATGCCGTGGACTCCACGACCATTGACCTTTGCCTGTCCGTATTCCGCTGGGCGGAGTTCCGAAAGACCAAGTCCGGCATCAAGGTTCACACACAGATTGACATCGTCACAGAGATACCTGTATTCTATCGGATTACAGCGGCCAAACTGCATGATGTCAACGCTATGGACTGGCTTACATATGAGCCACTGGCCTGCTATGTGTTTGACAGAGGCTACTTTGACCTCGCAAGGCTCTTCACCATCCATCAGTCGGGAGCGTTCTTCATCATACGTGAGAAGTTCCATCCCAATTACGACATCGAGGACGAGGAAGACCTCTCGGAAGGCACGGACAACGTCCTTCGTGACCAGACGGTACGATTCAAAGGAAAGAGGAATAAGGAGAATTACCCTCTCCCGCTCAGGCGCATCGTTTATTACCCTCCCGAGCTGCATCGGACCTTCACATACTATACGAACAACTTCAACTTTGCCGCCAAGGACATTGCCTTGCTGTACAAGTATCGCTGGCAGGTTGAGCTGTTCTTCAAATGGATCAAACAGCACCTCCGCGTCAAGACCTTCTGGGGAAGAACGGAGAATGCCGTACGTATACAGATACATGTTGCCATCATCACATATTGCCTCGTCGGAATCATTGAACACGAACTCCAGCTGGGACGTCCCATCGTTGAAGTCATGCGCATCCTGGGCAGCTCTTTGCTGGTCAAGGACAACATCCGAGATTTGCTCGAACCACTTAAAAAAAGAGACTTGGGATGATGATGAAGGGCAACTGCATATTGAGTTCTAAACGTATTAACGAATTTTAAGAAACAATAGTGATATGTTATCAAATTGCATTTTTCCTTTTGGAGGTAAATTATTTATAGGTATAATCAAGTTCTATAATAAAGAAAAAGAATTTGGTTTTATTGTGGCCAACAACCTTGGAATGAAAAATGACAAAAGGTTTATAGCATCTACCCAGAATTTCTATATAGGTAAAGATTCATTTATAGAACTACCTAAACTTGGGAGATTGGTGGTCTTTCAGCCTGCAATATTTAATGGTAAACTAAAGGCTATTAATGTTAGACAATATGAAATAGAAAGGGATAGGGATTTAGCACTAGCATATTATAACAGAAAAAATTTTATTTACTATATCGATAAGGAAAGAATACATAGTGGATATAATACTGAAGAATATATTGAGAAGAAACACTGTATAAGCATCTTAAAATTATCCGGTATATATCGATATGAACTTATATATGATTATTGTGAAGAATATAAAGAAAAAGGTTCTGAAGCGATTTTACTAGGATTATCCAAAATAGTTTTTTCGGCAGGAGGAGAAGAGGAATATTATCGTACATTAAAAAGCAATTATGATAATAAAGGAAAAGAACTCGAAGCCATTAATTACATGTTTAGTATTTTGGATGCTGAAGTCTCATGTAAAATCGTTTTACAACATCCATCACTTCAATCCTTCGCGCCAAATAGTTTGCTATTAGAAATCGCAGGGGACTTGAACCCTGATTATGGAATACCTATAGGATGTAAACAAAGATATAATATATGTAAATTAGAAAAGATTCTCAGCGAGAAAAAAACTTTTGAATGTTACTACACAGAAGAAGAGAAGAGAAAGAAATTGCATAACTATTATCTTCCCGAAACAGAATTCACGTCTTTATTACATTCATGCTCTGAGGATATAAGGCCCATTTATTTACAAAAAATAAATGAGCAAATGCATGATGGGGTTAATTCATTTATCTGTACCATTCAAAATGAAACGAAAAAATCAAAAAAAATATTTCTTATAATTTATAGGGATTTTATAGATAAACAACAAGAAGACATAATAAAGCGTTCTATTGATGATGATATTATAAATGAGATAAAGAAACAAATTTCAAGAGCTTTAGAATCAAAATGTTGTATAGAAGGGTTCGAAACATATGCCATAATTATCTCAAACGATTATTTCGGAAATAACACATACATACAAGAAAATGTAAAAGAGGATATAATAAAATCCGTTATTCAAATTGTCCATCAAATAATGGCCAATTTTTCCTTAAAGGAGTATTCTTTGAGGAATCATGGAACTTATTTGAAGATAAAAAAAATCATAGAGTCCAATAAGTTTATAAAGGAAACATGTATTGAACCAGTAAAAAATGTTGTAAAGGAAGAGTATCGAATTTTATTTCGCAATCTTGTATTTGATGGAATATACGATAGCTTTTTTATAAAAGATTTCAAAGAGGTTTTTGATAATAAGGAGCAAAAGGAATTAGTAGAACTCTTTTCTGATGAAATCTTGAAAAATGCTTCCTTGGGAAAAATTTACAATTATTTCCATTTGATTGCAGGCATTGAAGTACCTGTTACTACTAAAGAACTATTAAGAACCAAAACAATTAACGAAGTTATTAGTTGTGGTCCATTTTTTAGCCGGCTATCTGATAAAGGATTATCATATCTTAATGATATCATTGAAATAATAAAGAATAATTGTAATTCCAATGGTGATTTTATTATTGATGGCGCTCCTGATGGTGAAAGAAGTCTATTTGTAGGAACATTTATATCTGATTTGAGGAGAGAAAAAGCAATTAACAGTCTCATAAATCAATTATCATTCCATGATAGAGTTGTATTGAGTCAATCTAAAGTATTTGGCTTTGATCTTGCAACAAAAGATGATGTTAGAAAAGAATTATTAAATATCGGTGTTTGTGGAGATGCATCTCACATATTACAAAGACTGAGACATTGCAGCCATGCTTTAGTTGAAATAATAACTTCTACACAATGCCTTACAAATAGAGATATAAATGAGAAAATTCTTTGGCTAAGGAAATATTATTCTATCCAAAATAGAGAATATATTGATATAGAAGAGCGTCAAAAATATGAGCAGAGGTTATTGAATTACTGGGAAGGTATACAAAAAACAATGGGCTTTGATGCCTCACTCCATGGAATGGATTTCAACAGGAGACAAGTTGCACTTTCATATTGTGACTACAAGAAACATGCAAATTTCTTATCAGTAATATGGAAGGCGGATACAATTGAAGATTCTAATTATGTAGTTGAGTTTAAAAAGGATGTTTTCAAAGAATTTGCCAAAGATGAAGTTGAAAGAATCGAAGTGATAATAGGCAACCACTTTGAAGAGATAGGAGAGGATATAAGAATCAAGGTGGATAAAAGCGATGACTATGATTTAAACACTGTATTATCATATATTACCGTCAATGTCCTTAACAATATCTCAATTGATTCCGAGAACATGAAACTTATTAGTATAAATGACCCAAAACTAATAAAAGGTGTTTCAAGTATTTTGCAAATGACGGCAAAAGATTATATGGAAGCTTTCTGGCGTGTAGGAGATAGAGGAGATATAGAGCATTACCATAAAGATGTTGTCATTGAGTTTGAAGAAGAACCCAACAATGTGGTGAAATCTATTCTTTTAGATGTCATTCCAGGATTAACAATACAAGATGATGCTAAGGTTTTTGAATATCATTATTCAGAATCTGAAATTGCTCGTGGTTATGGACGCAGTTGGGACTGGGAAAGGAATGAAAAATATAAAAATTGTCTTTTAGTTGAAATAATTATAAGAATATTCGAGGCATATAAGGAAGGCCTACAGATAAATATAGTGATATAATTGATGCTGATGTATCCACATTACCAGATCTGATAAAACAAGTTAAGTTTTTGATAATATTTATGAGCAACGAGCTCAAAGATGATTGATAGACAACTGTCTAAAGACATCTCATAATGCATTCTTGCTAAGATACGCCTTTTTAGTATGTGCGAAGCGTAGTGGTCGTGAGTTAAGGGGAATCATACAGCTGAAAGTATTAAAGTATAAAGGAACAATAGAAAGGAAACGTGGTCTTTTCGATAGGAAAGCTTTATTAATGCGTAAGGCTGCAATAGAAATGCAGAAGCTAAACCTCATGAAACAAAATGCTGGTGATAATATTCTATTGAATAAATTGATTGAAGTTTCGGAAGTTAATAAAAACGAGAAAATATAGGCGCAAAAAAGGCATTGGATTCTTGCATATGTCGCAAGAAATGAGTATCTTTAAGGTGCGAAACAAAAAGACTCATTACACCAATG
>Ga0247609_10005952_pt1 | contig 11856 bp, 14 predicted proteins | sample 172DNAGHGlowgp2_FD_193487 | JGI IMG/M metagenome (GOLD analysis project Ga0247609, IMG submission 193487) | Sheep rumen microbial communities from Palmerston North, Manawatu-Wanganui, New Zealand - 1728 DNA GHGlow gp2 | ecosystem: Host-associated > Mammals > Digestive system > Stomach > Rumen ... | reverse complement strand
AACGCCCATTGGCAGGTTGAGGGCAGCCGCCCCATCGGGTCAAGGGCGAAGCGCCTTGCCCAGGGAGAGTTGATGCCTGCGTCAACTCGTACTGGGTATTACCTGACGCAAAATTCGCAGGATTTGCGGCTTCGCCGCCCCTTCCCCGGCCCCAGAACATCTTCGCAGGAAGGAGAAAATCTGTTTGAAACTGACACGACACAATGGACGCTCCGGCAAGCATGGCACTTACAATCCCCGCCACAATGACCGTCGGTTCGATGTGGAGAACAGCGGACACATTGACGCAGAACGGGCAAGGCAAAATGTCTACTGGGACTGCTACCGGGGCTTTACGACACACGAGTTCCGGGAGAACCCGGAGCAGCCGGATTTCAGCTTTGAGGAAATCGAGCGGATGTACTACTACGAGCATTACGGCGGCCATGTGGAGGCCCAGAACGCCCGGAATGAGAAAACCCGCCACACGGAGCGTAACCGCACCGTGGAGGACTTGCTGAAAAACAACAAGACCTGCCCGGAGGAAAGCATCTACCAGATCGGCACGATGGGAGAATCCGTCCCGCCAGACACGCTCTTTTCCATTGTCAATGAGTTTTATGAGGAATTTGAGCGCCGCTTTGGTTCCCATATCCACATCTTAGACTGGGCGCTCCATCTGGACGAGGGGACGCCCCACATCCATGAGCGGCACGTCTTTGACTGTGAGAACCGCTACGGGGAGCTGTGCCCCCAGCAGGAAAAGGCGCTGGAAGAACTTGGCATCCCTCTCCCCAACCCGGAGAAGCCCAAAGGCCGGAACAACAACCGCAAGCAGACCTTTGATGCGGTCTGCCGGACGATCCTGTTTGACATCGCCAGACGGCATGGGCTGCATCTGGATCAGGAGCCGTCCTACGGAGGGCGGGACTATCTGGAAAAACAGGATTATATCCTGATGAAGCAGAAGGAGCAGCTTGCGGCGCAGGAGCAGAAGCTGGAAGAACTGACGCTCAAAATCGAGGACGTGGAGACGTTGTTAGATGATGTTTCCGATGCGGCCTATGACAAGGCGGTGGAGGTCGTGACCGATACCGTCCGGCAGGAGACGCACAAGGAAGATATTCGTCTGGTGGAGGAAACAAAAAAATGGGTGCTGTCGCCGGAGCGCAAAGCTCCAAAGAAGGAACGTGAGTATGCCGCTGAGCGTCTGGATGGGGTCATTACCAAAATCAAAAACGCCATGCAGCACGCTCTGGCGAAAATCCAGCGGACGCTGATGCAGCCGGAAGTCAAGCAAGCCGGGAAGGAGCAGGTCAAGAAGAAAGCCAAAGAATCCATTATGGATATTCTGGCAAAGGCAAAAATTAACGCTGACCGGGATAACCGGGAGCGTTGGGAACGTGAGGGGCGAATCGCCCCGACCAAAAAGAACGATATAGAGTTGTAAGGCATCTGATTTCCTGCGGAAACCGGGTGTCTTTTTCTCTGTCTGGAGGTGAGAAAATCGAATGTGTTTGAAGCGGTAAAGCAGGCTGTCCCCACAAGGCAGGCTGCGGAATCTTACGGAGTGCAGGTCGGCAGGAATGGGATGGCCTGCTGTCCCTTCCATGATGACAAACATCCCAGCATGAAGGTTGACCGCCGGTTCCACTGTTTCGGCTGTCAGGCGGACGGGGATGTGATTGATTTTACCGCCCGTCTGTTCGGGCTGAACAAGAAAGATGCGGCCTTGAAGTTGGCGGAGGATTTCTCTGTCCGCTATGACGCCAAAGGTCACGACCCGCCCCGCAGGAGGCCGGTCAAACGGAAAATCAGCGAGGAACTGCGCTACCGGCAGGCGGAGCAGAAATGTTTCCGGGTGCTGTGCGATTACCTGCATCTGCTGGAACGCTGGGAGAAGGAATACGCCCCACAGACGCCGGAGGAAGCATGGAATCCGCTGTTTGTGGAGGCTCTGCAAAAGAAACCGTACACGGAGTATCTGCTGGATATTCTGCTGTCCGGCAGTATGGAGGAACGGGCCTGCGTGGTCGCTGAATACGGAAAAGAGGTGAGGAAGATTGAGCAGCGAATATCAGAGTTTACCGCCAGCCACCCGGCAGGCCGCCATGAGCGCAGCCGAAGCCTTAGCGCCGGAGCAGAGCGTTGACGAGGTGCGAGAAAGCCTCTCCGTCACGGAGAAGGGGCAGCCCGCCAACACCATCGGCAACTGCCGGACGGTGTTCTGCCATGACCCGCTGCTGCGGGACGCCATCCGTCTGAACCTCCTGACTGACCGGGTGGACATCGTGCGGGATTTGGGCTGGCGCAGGAACACCAGCGCCCTGACGGATACGGACGTGAAGTATCTGCTTCTCTATTTTGAGCAGAACTACGGCCTGACCAGCGAGAAGAAAATGACGGCGGCCCTGTCCATCGTGGCGAATGAGAATTGCTACCATCCCATACAGGACGTGCTGAACGGCCTTGTCTGGGACGGGACGCCCCGCATCCGCTCCTGTCTCCATCACTTCTTAGGTGCGGAGGTCAGCGACTATGTGGAGGAAATGCTGAAACACTTCCTGCTGGGCGCTATTCGGCGGGTGTTTTCTCCCGGCTCCAAATATGAGGAAATGCTTTGTCTGGTGGGCGGACAGGGGGCTGGCAAGTCCAGTTTCTTCCGTCTGCTGGCGATCCGGGACGAGTGGTTCAGTGATGACCTGAAAAAGCTGGACGATGACCGGGTATTTTTGAAGCTGCAAGGACACTGGATCATCGAAATGTCGGAGATGCTTGCTACCAGCAGCGCCAAAAGCATTGAGGAAATCCGTTCATTTATCAGCCGCCAGAAAGAAACCTACCGCACACCCTATGAGGCCCAGCCCAAAGACCGGCTGCGGCAGTGCGTGTTCGGCGGTTCTTCCAACACGCTGGACTTCCTGCCCCTTGACCGGGCCGGGAACCGGCGTTTCCTTCCCATCATGATTTACCCGGAGAATGCAGAGGTTCACATTTTGGAGGACGAGGACGCTTCCAGAGCCTATCTGTTGCAGGTCTGGGCGGAGGCCATGACGGTTTACCGCAGCGGCCACTATTCCATGAAATTCAGCAAGTCCATCCAGCGGCAGCTTGTGGAGGTGCAGAAGGATTTCATGCCGGAGGACACGGAGGCCGGGCAGATACAGGGCTTTCTGGAACACTACACCGGCAGCATGGTCTGCTCCAAACAGCTTTTCAAGGAGGCACTGGGGCACACCTATGACGAACCGAAGCGGTGGCAGCTTCACAATATCAACGAGATCATGAACACGGTGGTGACGGGCTGGAAGCCGTTCTCCAATCCGAGGATGTTCGCCGGATACGGCAGGCAGAAGGGCTGGGAACGGGGCGTTTCCGGTAACGAACTGCCCGGCAACGAAGATGGATTTGTGGAACTGAGCGAGGAAGAATGCCGCCAGTTGGAGCTTCCGAAGGAGTGGATTGCCTGAAAATGGAGGCCTGTTGCCGGGATGGTTGCCGCTTGGTTGCCGGGTTCGTTGCCGGGGATTCCCCTGTCTGGATACGGGAAAAGCCAGTAAATAAGGGATATTTTACTATTTATCTTTATCTCCGGCAACGAAAGCAACGAGATTTTTCAAGAAAATTCACAAAGTAAGATTTACAGGCCAGACGGTAGTTTACAGGTTTTCAGAGGTTCGTTGCCGGACTTCGTTGCCGGTGCTGCCGTCCGGCCTATCTCTCTATGGAGGTAGCCTATGGAAAAAAGCAAAAATCAGAAGAATAAAGTCCGTTTTGTGGTGGTGCGGGAGTTCTCCGGGGAGAAGTCCATGCGGGAAGCCTTTGAGCAGCTCATTGAGCGCCAGACCTGCGAACACTTCGAGGAATGGCGGCATCAGCGGGAAATGGCAGAAAAAGCTGCGTAAAAACGGTTGATTCAGGGACAGGGACATGGTACTATAATGGTATCGTGTCCCTGTTCATAGAAGGAGAACGCTATGAGCAGGAAAAAACAAGTCTATGAGAAAATCACCGCTCTCTACTGCCGAATCTCTCTGGATGACGGCGGCGACAATGAGAGTATGAGCATCAGCAACCAGAAACTCATGCTCCGGGATTTCGCAGAAAAGCATGGGATGTTCCAGTATGAGTATTATGTGGATGACGGCTATACGGGCCGCAATTTCAACCGTCCCTCGTTCCAGCGCATGATCGCTGACATTGAGGCGGGAAAAATCGGCTGTGTCATCACGAAAGACCTATCGAGGCTCGGCAGGAATTATATCGAAGCTGGAAGCTATATCGAAATCTTTTTTCCCAAACACAATGTGCGCTATATCGCCGTCACGGACGGTGTGGACAGCCTGACCCGTCAGGAAATGGACATCACGCCCTTTAAGAATATTCTGAACGATATGTACAGCCGGGATATTTCCAAAAAGGTGCTGGCGGGACGCATGACCCGTTCCCGGCAGGGAAAGTTCTGCGGCGGGCAGCCGCCTCTTGGCCTGATGCGCGACCCGGAGGACAAAGGACATCTGATCCTTGATCCGGAGACAGCGCCGGTGATCCGAAAAATCTATGATATGGCACTGGACGGCTGGGGCTGTATGCGGATCGCAAAGCAGCTCATGGAGGATAAAATCCCCATCACCAGAGTAAAAAGCAATACAGAATGTGACGTGAACTACTATTCATGGGGGAGCGCAAGGATCAGCCATATCCTGCGGAATCCCTTTTATAAAGGCGCACATCTTGTCTGCCGGACACACCAGAAAGGCATCCGCTCCAACACTTATGACATTATCCCCCGTGAGGATTGGGAGGTCATTGAGGGCTGCCATGAGGCGATTGTGACGCCGGAGGAATGGGAACAGGTGCAGGAAATCATTGACCGCAGGCCCACCATTATGAAAGGCAACGCCTGCCCCTTCTATAACCTGTTCCACGGATTGGTTTACTGCGCCACCTGCGGGAAGTCCATGCAGGTGCGGTATGAAAAGGTCGGCAGAACCGGGAAGAATCGTTTTACCGGCGAGATGCGGGAACCGATTGACAAGGCGTATTATATCTGCCAGACCTACAACCGTATGGGCTGCAAGGTGTGTTCCAGCCACAAGATCGAGGCCAGAGATTTGTACAATCTGGTGCTGAAGGATATACAGGAATTGGCGGAGCAGGCCATGAAGGACGCCGATGCGTTCTACCAGCGGCTCAGCAGCCGGATGGAGCGCCGGTATCTGGTGGACGCTTCCCAGACGGAGAAAGAACGGAAACGGCTGGAAACCCGGAATCAGGAAATTGACGGGATGTTTTTAAGCCTGTACACCGATAAGGCCAAAGGCATCCTGACCGAACAGCGGTTTATGAAGCTGACGGCGGCGCTGGAACAGGAGCAGGAAGCCAACCAGAAGCGCCTGCATGATCTGGCGGTGATGCAGAGCCGGGCGGATGCACAGGAAAGCGAAGTCCGCACTTTTATCAAGGAAATCCGGCGCTATGCCACCATCGAAGAACTGGACGAGGCGGTGCTGAACCGGCTCATCAGCCGGATTCTGATCGGCGAAGTCAAAAAGGTGGACGGCCAGAAGGTGCAAGAAGTCAGAATTGTTTATAACTTTGTTGGGGAAATCCCGGAAATTGCAGCATAAAGACAGCGAAGCCCTCCCTATTTAAGGGAGGGCTAATTATATACTAAATCACAAAACGGAAATTCCTGACAAATATGGGAAATTGATATAAAATCCAAAAAGAGTTGACAAAGGATATTCCTATATGGTATAATCCTGAATGAAATCAAACAAGGAGGTTTCTACAATGAACAAAATCAATATCAGCAATGCGCCTGCTTACACTTCTCCCAATTCCATGACTCTGATCTGTACAGAGAAACCGGATGGCAGCACCAATCTTGCGACTCTGGCATTCTGGGCTTTTGCGTCCACCAATCCCGGAAAGATCATGTTCTCCCTGAACAAAGGGGCTTACAGTCTGGAACTGCTGGCTGAGAAAAAAGAAGTTGTTCTCGCCATTCCCGGCGTTGAACTGACCGGCGCTCTGATTGGCTGTGGCACCTGCTCCGGACGTGATACGGATAAGGCTGCTAAGGTTGGTCTGACGATGCAGGAAGTGGAGGGCACAAATATCAAGGCTCCTGTTCCTTGCAAGCTGCTCATTCATGCGACTGTTGCCCAGACGATGGATGCGGACGATCATGTTGTCCACCTCTGCGATGTCAAGGGTGTTTACGGCGATGAAGATGTGAATGCAGTATTTGGCTGGAAAGGTTACGCTGAATTTGCGGCTGCGCAGCAGAAATAAGAAAGGACAAGGCGGCTGTCTGCGGATAGCCACCTTGCGGTTTGAGGTGGCAATATGAAAACACAAGGCGGATTTTTGATAACCCGGATCAAACAGGTCGGAGGACGTGTTTTTGAACGCATATTGAGCGAAAAAAACATTGATGCTTTTAATGGCTCCCAGGGAAGGATTCTATATATCCTCTGGCAGAAGGATGGCGTTCCCATCAGTGAGCTGTCAAAGGAGACCGGTCTTGCCACGACCACGCTGACCAGTATGCTTGACCGCATGGAGGCGGCAAATCTGATTTATCGGGATCGCGGCGACAAAGACCGTAGAAAGATTCTCATTTTTCTTACAGAAGAAGCCAAAGGTCTGGAACAAGAATATAATGAAGTAACAGAAGAAATCAGCAACATTTACTATAAGGGATTTTCTGAGGAAGAAATCGAGCAGTTGGAGAACTATCTCCACCGCATCCTGAAAAATGTGGAGGGTGTTCTCTGATGAGCGTCTGCATTAAGGACAATATTCAAAACATGAATCTGGTCATCGGCTGTACCGTAGGCTGTTCCTACTGTTATGCCCGAAATAATGTAAAGCGTTACCATATGATTGATGACTTCAGCAAGCCGGAGTTTTTTCCGAATAAGCTGCGGCTGATGGAAAAGAAGCGCCCGCAGAATTTCCTGCTGACTGGCATGAGCGATTTGGCGGGATGGCAGCCGGAGTGGCGGGATAAGGTATTCGCAAAGATTCGGGAAAACCCGCAGCATCAATTCCTGTTTTTGTCAAAGCGCCCCGACCTACTGGATTTTGAGACAGACTTGGAAAACGCATGGTTTGGAGTCACTGTCACAAGAAAATCAGAGTTGTGGCGCATCGACACACTTAAGGCCAATATCCGGGCAAAGCACTATCACGTTACCTTTGAGCCATTGTTTGACGATCCGGGCAAAGTGGATCTCTCCGGTATCAGCTGGATCGTGGTCGGGACGATGACCGGGGCGCAAAGCAAAAAAATACGAACAGTTCCGGCATGGGCGTATTCCCTTGTGAAACAGGCCCATGCTCTCGGCATCCCTGCTTTTATGAAAGAAGATCTTGTTCCCATCGTGGGCGAGGCAAACATGGTACAGGAATTCCCGGAAGCGTTCAATCAAGTATTGGAGATACAGAGAAAATGGCAAAAGTAGAGATGAACGGTATCCTTATTGGAGAAGTCGAGACAAAGAATATCATGACGAAATCCAGCCTGCCGGTGGGCGGTTATTCGGTCAATCCTTATGTGGGCTGCACCCATGCCTGCAAATACTGCTATGCGTCTTTTATGAAGCGGTTTACCGGGCACATGGAGGAATGGGGCACGTTCCTTGATGTGAAGCATTGGCCGAAGATTAAAAACCCAAAGAAATTTGCCGGACAGCGTATTGTGATCGGCTCCGTGACGGACGGCTACAATCCGCAGGAGGAACAGTTCGGCAATACCAGAAAACTGCTGGAACAGCTTCGAGGCAGTGGCGCAGATATTTTAATCTGCACAAAATCCGATCTTGTGGTTCGTGACATTGATCTGCTGAAGGAGCTGGGACAGGTCACGGTATCGTGGTCGATCAATACGCTCGATGAGGATTTCAAAGATGATATGGACAATGCTGTAAGCATCAAACGGCGGCTTGAGGCTATGAAGCAGGTTTACGATGCAGGCATCCGCACCGTCTGTTTTGTTGCGCCGGTTTTTCCGGGCATCACGGATTTTGAGGCGATTTTTGAGCGAGTGAAGGGTCAGTGTGACCTGTTTTGGCTGGAAAACCTGAACCTACGAGGCAGCTTCAAAAAGACGATTATGGATTATATAGCAGAGAAACATTTTGACCTTGTGCCGCTTTATGATGAAATCTATAACAAACACAACCGCAGTTATTTCAAAGCTCTGGAGGAAAAAGCCAAAGAAATGGCAAGGAAATATGACTGCCTCTTTGTTGATAATGAAATGCCCTACGGCAGAGTACCGCAGGGACATCCGGTCATCGTAGATTATTTCTATCATGAGGAAGTCCGGGGAACAAAGAATACAGGAAAGCGGAACAAGTGACACATTCAATAATATGGTTTTAAGAGCATCGCTTCGGCGGTGCTTTTCTTATGGCCTTTTGGCGATGATTTTATGGATACGCTGAAAGGCAAACAAATTATAGTTCGTATCACATATAACCCCTCTTCTTTTAATGGAGAGGGGATATTTTTTGCCCTTTTTTGAATTCATCACTTGACATTGTGGCAAAGAACTTCTGATGCCGGATGAAGTGCGTATGGTCGATAACGACAAAGCACTTCTTTTTATTCGAGGTGAAAAGCCTCTTATTGATAACAAGTTCGATCTATTGAAGCATCCCAATATCTCCAAGACGAAAGACGGAGGTATGCCGCCCTACAAACATGGCAGGATCTCCCATATGATCGATGACTGGTATGACATTCCTATCTCCGATAACGAGTATGAACTCTTATCAGATGAGGAGATGGACGATTATTTTAAGAAAATGGAGGAAACAGAATAAATGAAGAAACTCAAATTGCTTTTCAAAGTATTCAGTGTCCTGACACTGATCCTTAACCTTTCCACACCGGTATACGCTGCCGCAGATACCGTAAACATATCCGCCCCTTCCGCTTCCGCGATCCTGCGGGCTGTTCTGTATACCCGCATCATATGGTCAATATCGTGACCGGATGAATCCGCCGCAAACAGTTCACGTATATCCTGCATGATCCCGGAGATTATTTCATTCTGTTCCATCCTTTACCTCCTGCGTTCACATCCCGCAGCTTCATATTACCATCTTTTGATCCTGTAAAACATGTTCTCTCCATGCCTGCAATGTCCATCCTGTGCAAAGAATAACCAGTAACAGCATCGATCACGGATTTCACCGGGAAAACAGTACAGATACTATGCTAGAATTGTCTTACAGAAACAGGAGATCATCATGGAAAAGCTTACACTGCGGGACAAGCTGGCAATGGACAGGACACTGCTGGCAAACGAAAGGACCTTTCTTGCATATCTGCGTACATTCATCGGACTCATCGGTACCGGATTTGCCCTGTGGAAACTCATTGACATATTCTGGGCAAGGGTCGTTTCCGTCCTTCTGCTTGCGGCAGCACCTGTCGTCCTGGTGGTCGGCATATACAGGTATCAGAAAACAGGCAAAGACCTGCAGGCAATCACGGAAGACCTGGAATGACCGTCCTGATCAGTAATGGTTTCAAATAAAAAAACAGAAAGAGGAGAATAATATGGCTGAAGATGTCAGAAGTGCAAAAAGCACAGCAGGCGTAAAAGAATTTGAGGCAGTCTATGACAGACCGCACTGCATCGTACTGGACAGCGCATACTGTTCCATGGGAAGGATGATCGGCTTTAAGGCTTGTCAGATCGGCGGATATGAATATTATGACGCGGTGATCCTGCTGGAGCTTGTGCCGGAATGCGGCGTGACAAGCGACGATGTCGCCGCATTTGAGAAAAAACTGCGTACAGGCGATTATACCGGTGAACAGCTGAAAAACGATCCGGAATATGCAAGACTCGCCGCTGCGTTCGACAAGGCGGCGGATATCGCGCTTGCGAAAGGCCCGTGCCTGATCCATGACCGTCTCTCCAAGGAAGAGATCCTGAAAAAAGGATATTCCTGCACAAGTGTCTTCACGTTCGCTTCCGATCTGAAGGACAAGATCGTCCGCGCAAGGATATCGCCCCTCTACTGTGATGTGGAAAGTGATGAAGAAGTCATCAGGGGAATCCATGAGGAAGACAGCATCCGGATCAACTGGCACAGGGCCCACAGTGATACGGAATGGGGCCAGGCGGATGCCTACGATCTGTGCATCAATACCGACGCGTTCGGCCGTGACTACAGCGCGGAGCTGATCGCAAAGGCAATGAAGGGCTGAACGGAACCATTTAGAAGATATCTCTGTGTACTGTGATTCCGAGTGCCTGTTTGCAAGAATGATTGACACTGAAAACGACAGACATGTCAGGGAAAGCTTCATCAACTGGAATGCAAGCCATGCTAAATACGAAGTGATCGATAACACACTGGAAGAAGAATAAGTTCTATCAAGGCGTCCGCAGAGGATGCCTTTCTTGTTTGAAGGAGGTGATACCCATTGGATGGAGTATTGGATAACTTAGAGAACGCCCTGCGAACATGGGCTGATAAGCTGGCGGAGATCTGGAACCTGCTCACTCAGGATCCGGAGACTTTCCGTGGCGGAACAATCTGGAATATCATACGGAGTATACACGGATCTTTACAGGCAATAGGATTGGCGCTGCTGGTTCTGTTTTTCTTATATGGAGTAATCAAGCAGACAACCAATCTTCGGGAAGTGAAACGTCCGGAGATGGCACTTCGCCTGTTTCTTAGATTTGCGATTGCCAGAGTTCTTGTTGTGTATGGAATGGATTTCATGACTTCGATCTTTGAGATCTGTCAGGGAGTAATTAACAGAATCATAAATACCGTAGGTGTTGGAGGCCCACCTACTGCAACTCTGCCACCGGAGATCGTTGATGCTGTAGAGAATGCCGGATTTTTGGATTCGATCCCCTTATGGGCTGTCACTCTGTTAGGCGGCCTATTTATCACGATTCTCTCCTTCGTGATGATCCTTACGGTTTATGGACGATTCTTCAAACTGTATATGTACGCAGCAATCTCCCCTATTCCTCTGGCTGCAGCCGCATCAGAAAGCACCCAGAACATCTCAGTAACATTCCTGAAATCTTATGCCGGTGTTTGTCTTGAAGGAGCGCTGATCGTACTGGCATGTGTGATCTTTTCGGCATTTTCCGCATCACCTCCGACCGTTAATACAGGTGTAAGTGCGGTATCGATGATTTGGAACTACGTTGGAGAATTGATCTTCAATATGTTGATCCTGGTCGGCACCGTCAGGATGTCAGATCGTCTTGTAAAAGAAATGATGGGGTTATAGACAATGGAAGTAAGAATTAACAAAGAAGTCAGAAGCTACACGGAAGCAATCTTCTTCGGTTTGAACGCAAGACAGTTCATCTTTTCAGTAATAGCCTGTATCGCAGCATTGATCACGTACTTTGTGACCAGCAAGTTCTTCAATACAGAGATCGTCAGCTGGTTATGTATTCTGGCTGCGCTGCCCTTTGGTGCACTGGGGTTCATTACCTTTCAACAGATGAAAACCGAAGACATACTAAAGCATTTTATATACTCGATCATTCTGCAGAGCAGAACCCTGATCGATAAACCGTGGAATCTCTATTACGAGATTTCAAAAGATATAAGAGATAAAGACAGAAAGGAATCACTCGTTTATGATAAAAAGCTACTTAAAGCTCTTAAGGCAGAACAAAGAAAAATTCAGCGTTCCCAGAACCGTACAGCAGACCATCCCGGTAGACACGATCTATAAGGATGGTATTTTTCGTATTGGGAACAAATACTCCAAAAGCTATCGATTCATCGATATCAACTATGCTATTGCCTCGGAGGAAGATAAACGGGATCTCTTTCTGAAATACGGAGAACTGCTCAATTCCTTTGA